>OHVB01000053.1_pt1 | contig 48115 bp, 34 predicted proteins | sample 1579331 | NCBI WGS metagenome assembly OHVB01 (sample SAMEA3882503, study PRJEB24775) | human gut metagenome | biome: human-associated habitat; feature: intestine environment; material: feces | place: Netherlands | collected 2009/2010
TGAAAATTAATTATTTCGCAGAGTGTCCTCCTGCCCGCTGCGTGTAGGAGGAGGTACTGAAAACATCTTGAATATTAGCAACTTGCCCTCCACGGCCTTCTCGTCGGTCACTGTGTTTGTCACCGGTCACAGAGTTGTCACCGGCCGTTGATCCTTTTCCGGTCACTGCTCCTGCGGCCACTGCCCCTGCGGTCACTGCTCCTGCGGTTGCTGCCCCTGCGGTCACTGCTCCTGCGGTCACAGAGCTTGTCGAAGAGACAGTCTCCCCCTCCACACTGCCTTAAAAGTCCCGGCGAGAGCTGAAAAGTCTGTACCCCTATACAGGGGCGGCAACGAATTTTCAATCCTCGGTAAGCGTCTCCGCGGTTACGCATTGACTCGGTTGTAATCTGCCGCTATCTTTGCGTTTTCAAAAAAGAGAAAATCAATGGAGACGCAAGAGAATCAGAGGTGGTAATTATACTTTTAAGACAGTCTCCCCCATTTGATTTTACAATAGTTACGCGGTTTTTTTGATTGAGAAACGAGAATATAGGCTGAAATAAACGATTAGATGATGCAGGGTATTTTTTGAAGGTTGCGCATACTGACTTGCATAAGGTGCATGAGGCCAAGGAATTAGGTGTTTGTCTTCGGTAGATTGGCTCTGAAGAAATAAGGCTATCTGCTTGCTAAATAATATATTACGTACCACTCCTTGACATTCAGGGAGTGGTGCATAATGTGCTTATTGCCAGACTGTAAAGGTCTCGGCTTCAGTGTTTTCAGACCAAAGACAAATGATTAAAGTGCATGCGGACAATGACTTACGAATCACCGCTTCCGAATGCAGATAGGATAGATGTTGGGGAGAATGTAGAGCCGTCGGAAGTAAATGCACCCATGCTGTATGCTCCCAAGTTGCGGTCAGATTTTTCGTAGATGGATGGCTTCCACTTGCCGTCAACCTGAGGCTCCCAGTAGAACACACCGGCGCAGACGGACAGGGACTTAACCGAGCTCATAAATTCGGTTATGCACTGTGTAGAGACCGCAAGGTCAGAGGCTGTGTCCCTCACGCCGATCTCGCAGACCATCACCTTGCAGCCATATTTCGCAGCCAATGTCTTGATGTTCAGGATGGCGGAGGAGTTCATGGCCTTCCATGTCATCCCGGAATTGGTCATCGGATAGTGCGAAAGGCCGATCATGTCGAACTTGCCGCCAGCGGCTTTGAGTTTGTCAAAGAACCAGGTGTTGTCCTGATAGGCATTGTCGATGTGGACAATCACCTGAGCGTCAGGGAACACGGATTTGACAGCGTCATAGCCTGCCGTGGTGAGGGCGGCATAGTTTGACCAACCTCCCGGAATATCTCCTTTGTCGTTATAGAGCCGTCCGGTCTCCCAGAGCATTCCCGGTCGGGTCTCGTTGCCGACCTGCACCCAATGCGGAGTGACTCCTGCGGACTTCAAGGCGGTCAGAACATCCTTGGTGTGCTCGGCGACCTTGGCGGAAAGGCCTTTCAGATCCAGGCCAGCCCACTCGGCGGGAGTATTCTGACGACTCGGATCAGCGAAGAAATCGCTGTAGTGGAAATCAATCATCACCGACATTCCGGCCTCGGCGGCCCGTTTGGCCATATTCACGACATCGTCCTTGCCACTCCAGCCGTTCGGATCCTCAGGCTTCACCCAGACACGAAGGCGTATGGCGTTGATCCCGGCCGCCTTCAAGACAGGATAAAGTCCGGTGTTCCCTTTGGAATCCTTGAAGGCCGAGCCATTGATTCTGGCCGGATTATGCTCCATATCATATTCCATCTCCGAAGCCCAGCTGACATCCGCACCCCGTGCGAACGCCACTTCGTCCACAGAAGGCGCATCCGGTTCGTCTTTCTGATTGCCTCCGGATCCACCGCAGCCGACAAACAGGGAGGAAACCGCAAATGCCAATGCGGCCAATGTAGCAAGACGTGAATATAATGTACTCATGCAGCGTAACGTCCTTCAAAAGATCCGGTGACCGGGACGGCCACTAAAGGCTTGCGATGTTCTTCTCGTTGAGGAGGTTCTTGCCCTCGGCGGTGTAGGCGTACTCGATGCGGTCAGCATAATGCTTCTCGACCTTGCCGCGGACAATCTTCATCGTGCTGTTCACCAGGCCGTTCTGCTCGGTGAATGGCTCAGGCAGCACAGCCACGGCGGCCGGCAGCCACCTCTCCGGGAACATGCCCTCATGCGAGCCACCCTTCCTGTAGGAATCAATCTCCTCCTGAATCTTCTTCAGCATCGCTTCCTTACCTTCACGCGACGTAGGATCCAAACCCTTTGAGGAAACATATTCCTTAAGAGCGTCCTTAGCCGGAACGATCAGGACGATGGTGTATGGGTCCTGGTTGTTGTGCAGGATGACCTGCTCGATGTACTTCGAGCCATCGGTCAGGGAATCCTCGAAGCCTTCCGGACTGTATTTCTCGCCGTCGGATGAGATCAGCAGGGACTTGAAGCGGCCCACCACGTAAAGATATTCAGAATCATACATGTAGCCCATGTCGCCGGTGTGCAGCCAGCCGTCACGGAGAGCCTCGGCAGTGCCTTGTGGATTCTTCCAGTAGCCGGCCATCACATTCTCGCCGCGCACCACGATCTCGCCCTTCGTGCGGAGCGGAACCTCCTTGCCGTTGTCGTCGCAGATCTTGATGTCAAGCGGCTTCACGACACGGCCCGAAGAGCCGAACATCGCATGGCCGGTCGAGTTGGCGGAGATGATAGGGGTCGCCTCGGACACGCCGTAGCCTTGGAACATAGGAATGCCGATGGCGCAGAAATATCTCTGAAGCTCGATGTCCAGAAGCGCGCCTCCTCCGACAAAGAACTCCATCCTGCCACCGAATCCCTCACGGACCTTCTTGAATATGATCTTGTCGAACAAGGCCATCAACGGCTTCTTCCAAAGCTGAAGGATGCCGCCACGGTTGTAATATTCCTTGTTGTAGGAGATCGCGAGGTTGAGGGCGTAGTTGTAGAGTTTCTCGACCTTCGGTCCCTGCTTGTGGATGGTGGTTTCGACATTCTTCTTGAAGTTACGGGCAAGCGCTGGAACGGACAGCATCACGTGCGGACGGATCTCCTTGATCGCTATAGGAATATTCCTGAGTGTGGCGAGCGGATTGGCTCCGACAGGCACGGTGGCGATGCTGCTGCAATAGGACATCATCGTGTAGAATCCGGCCACGTGCGCGAAGCAGTGGTCAAGAGGCAGGATGATGAGCATCGTGGAATCAGGCTTGACTCCGATCACGGAATGAGCCTGCTCAACGTTGGCAGTGTAGTTGCGATGCGTAAGAAGAACGCCCTTAGGGTCGGCTGTTGTTCCGGAAGTATAGCTGATTGTGGCGTAATCGTCTGGCTCCACAGACTTGTAACGCTCCTCGAACTCGGCCTTGTGACCGAACAGGTAGCTGTCGCCGAGAGCCTGAACCCATTCCATCGAGACCTCCTTGGCGTTAGCCGCAGGAATATTATCCAGCACGATGACCTTCTCCACGCAGTCCAGCTGTGAGATTATCCTGCGGATCTTCGGGAGTTGCTGTCCGGAAACGATCACGAACCTGGACTCGGAATGCTGGATCCTGAAAGTCAGGTCATTGCTTTCCTCGAGCTTGATGGAGAGCGGAACGCTCACGCCGCCGGCGTAGAGGATTCCCAACTCGGAAAGGATCCACATGTTCCTTCCCTCTGAAAGGAGAGAGACCCTCTCGCCCTTGTTGAGTCCCATGGCCATCAGGCCGGCCGCGATGCGGTAGCCTTCCTTGCGGGTCTGCTCGAATGATGTCTCGGTCCACTTTTCATCCACTTTCTCGCGGAGGAACACGTGCGTAGAGTATTCGTGGGTATATTTCTCCACGAACTCGATGATTGTCGGTCTTGTAGCTGACATACTATGTAATCGTTAAAATTATCTTTGCCAAAACAGCGGCAGTTTATTCCTTGCCGTTAAGTAATCATTAAAAAATAAGTTGAACTAAATTTTGTGTCAGATTTATGAGAATAGATTTCTTTTGGAAGAAGGAGTGTGCCGGTGGCACATGACTGATGAGAAAAGAAATATAGACCATAAAGATATACAAATTGTTCAAGTTATTTTTTAACGCTTACTAAGTCATTATTCATCAATCTGTCTGACCTCCGGGAACAGTCCGAAAAGTTCGGCGTCTATCTTGTCGGTGACGGTCTGGAAGTCCTCCGGACGGTTCTCAAACTTGATGTTGTCCACATCGATGACCAGAAGATGCCCGTCATATTTGGAGATCCAGTCGTCGTAGCGCTTGTTGAGGCCCGTAAGATAGTCGATGCGGATGCTGCTTTCATATTCCCTGCCTCTCTTCTGAATCTGCGCCACCAGATTAGGAATGGTGGATTTCAGGTAGATCAGAAGGTCCGGCTTGCTGACCAGCGACATCATAAGGTCGAAGAGATCCGAGTAGTTTTCGAAATCGCGGGTGCTCATCAATCCCATATCGTGAAGGTTCGGGGCGAATATGCGCGCGTCCTCGTAGATTGTCCTGTCCTGGATGATGACATCGCTGCATCTTGAGATGTCCACGACATCCTTGAACCTCTTGTTCAGAAAATATACCTGGAGGTTGAACGACCAACGCTCCATGTCCGCGTAAAAGTCTGAAAGATAAGGGTTGAAGTCAACCGATTCGAACTTTGGAGTCCAGCCGTAATGGGCTGCCAGCATCTTTGTCAGCGTGGTCTTGCCACTGCCTATGTTGCCTGCTATCGCGATGTGCATGTCCTTTGTGTGTTTTGTTCAGTCTTCTCGCTACCTCTTGTTGCAAAGATCATCAAATCTTTTCGATATGATTCCATACCTGCCGAAGAGACGCAGTGCAAAATTAATAAATATTCCTCGTAAACTCTGCCTTATCCAACAAGAATATGCCGGCATCGTCTCTGTTCCTCACAACGAGAACAACTCGTTGACCGTCTTCCCGAAAATGCTGAGAGCCTCAGGGCAAGTTCCGTGGAAGGAACGAACTTGTTCGGATCGCCGAGGTGAGCAGCAGGGAAAAAGCTTGTCCATAACCTTCAAACAAGCAATCCAGTACAGCTTCTAAGACGCAATATGTTACTCCTGCCGCTGACTTTGTGAAGATTAACGTCTTGTTTGGTAATAGCTTAAGCGGTGACCTTTAGTGGACTTGCACTAAAGATAAGAATCTATTTGCTTTGTTCAGAATGTTTTACGCATCACTTACTGATAGCCAACTGGTGACGTGTATAACCTTGATTTTCAGAACTTTAGGGCATGGCCTTCTGCTTGTAAGCACCGAAGGTTATCTGCTTATCTTCTGTGTTTCAGTGTTTTATCCTCCACCGCCTCAATCCGCAGGAATTTCCGCGCGTGCTCAATGCTGACTCCACAGCGGCTGATGAGCTCGTTGAGGTAGGCGATGCGCTCCTCTGCTTGGAGTCTCAGCACATCCTCGATGCCTGAAAACCGCCCGTCTGCCGCCAGATGGTGTGTCATCTTCTTGTAGTCGGCACCAGAATAAGGATCGTGTGGCTCCCTGATGTCATATTCACTGCCTGTGTTGCTGCTGAAAGCGGTCAGCATATTCCTATAACTTCCATAGTAACTGATCACACGTTTGAAATCAATGACTGAATATTCCCTTACAATGAAATCAATAAGCTGTTTCTTCTCGCTTACATTCAGCGAAAGGAACAAGTCATCAAGCACTTCGTACGAAAGCGGTCTGCCGTGTGCATGTAGCATCCTTACTCTCGAAAGTGCTTTTCTCATACTTACAGATGCTTCACGAGGGATGAGCTTGTCTGAATATGGATGGTCAGATTCCGCATAGACTAGGAAATTCCAACGCCAGTCTTTCGCCCGCTTGCAGATACGGTCCTCAACCGGGTTGTTGTAGAGGTAGGCGAGTGAGGTTCTGGCCTGCTTGCCGCCTCGTTTGTTGGACAGCCCGTAAGTGGAAAGCAAACTCCCCTTTAATCCATGTCTGATGTTGTAAGTCTTTGAGAATTTTGAGCATAGTTCCTGCATGAACCTCGCGATAGTTTTGTGATCCTCAGCCTCGACCAGTACATGAATATGATTGTACATCAAGCAAAGCCCCAGCACACGGATCCTATGCTTGGCCGCAGTCAAAGAGAACATCGTAAAGAAAACCAGCGAGTCCTTCACGCTGTAGAACACCACGAATCCGGACCGTGCTCTCTGGAAGATATGCCCGACCGCACCCTTCTGATAAATCATTCGCCTCAAACGAGCCATAATTCAATAATTTAAGTTGGTCAATATGTTTGTGACAAGATAGGCATTTATCAGTAGAACTCCAAAAGAATTCGGACCAGGCATTTTAGGCTTGCGCTTAACATATAGATGAATCTTTATTATGTCGAAAGGCCTAAGAAGCTGTTTTGAATTGTTTGAAATGTTCTTTGAGGTGAAAAATCTTCATTTTCTTCCCGCTTCTTCAGTCAGATAGCACCGCTATCTTCCTTGGAAGAAGCGGTCGAAACTGAAGTTTTTCACTCTCAAACCTTCAAACAAACAATTCAAAACAGCTTCTTAATAAGTTACGGACATAGATGCGAAAGTTAGCGCATCACTAATATTTCGGACATTACTAAAGTACATAAGTCCGGAAGAATTTCATCAGATGTATCAGGGGCTGTGTTTGAGACTGTGTCTTGGCAGGAGTATCAGTTGTATCTTTCAGACGAGGTACCCCCGTTCCTCACTCTTTCGTCTCGGCATGGGATGTAATGCCCTGACTATCATTGATAAAGTTACTTGTCTTCGGTATGTTTGAACCAAAGGCATGTCGTTGGTTATCTGACATTCAATGCTTTAATCCGCACTGGTTGATTGTCAAGGAGTGACGTGTAATACTTTGGAAACAAATACCTTAAGATGTTGCCTTTAGTGTTGACTCACTTAAGACGAAGTGTTAAATTGCATCTGACCAATGCTTTACGTGGCACTGATTGATAATCAATCGGTGGCGATTAATATGCTGAAAATGAATCTAATAACGTTGAGTCTTTGGCTGGAATCAACCAAAGGGAATCGGCTTTTTTTCTGAATATGAGTGTGTTATCAATAACGGACTCTTATACCAGATGAGGCGGCTCACTCATCAGGCACCTGCGAAAAACGATTATCCTTCCGCCGGAAAGGACGGAAGGATAACGCATAGTTTGATATTCATAATTAGTTGACCTTCATGTGAGCCGAGGCCTGTTCCATGCTGTTTGGCTTTGGTGGCCGATCGCTGGTCGTGTCTATGATACCGACGTCTGTCACTTCGACAGGCTCATTGACCGGAAAGTAAATTTGGTCAGTGGCCGTGACTTCCCTTGGCCTTGCGGCGGTCACTTCGACGGGTTCAGTGACCGGTTGCAAAGCAAGCTCAGTGACCGTTCGGCTCTCCGAAGGTCGTGATGCTTCTATCCGAGAGTGTGGATGGCGAGGCCGGAACGGAGTTTCGGCTCGAACCATGTGGTCTTCGGAGGCATGATGTTGCCGGTGTCGGCGATGTCGATGAGCTGCTGCATCGAGACTGGGTAGAGGGCGAAAGCCACCTTCATCTCACCGCTGTCAACCCTGCGGCCCAGCTCGCCAAGGCCTCTGATACCACCAACGAAATCAATCCTCTTGTCCGTGCGCAGATCCTTGATCCCAAGCACTTTGTCAAGCACGAGGTTCGAGAGGATGGTCACGTCAAGAACTCCGATCGGATCCTTGTCGTTGTACCTGCCAGGAAGGGCCTCCAGAGAGTACCACTTGCCGTCCAGATACATCGAGAAGTTGTGCAGGTGGTCAGGATGGTAGATCTCCACGCCCATCTCGCGGACCGTGAAGTTCTCCTCAAGAGCGGCGATGAACTGTTCTTTGGAAAGGCCGTTCAGATCCTTTACGACACGGTTGTAGTCCAGAATCTTCAGCTGGCTCTCAGGGAAGCACACGGCCATAAAGAAGTTGTACTCCTCGTCTCCGGTGTGGTTCGGGTTCTGAGCCCTCTTCTCGGCTCCGACACGAGCAGCTGCTGCTGTACGGTGGTGACCGTCAGCAACATAGAAAGCGTCAACATCGTTCTGGAACAGTCTTGTGATCTGGTCGATGGTCTTGTCGTCATCGATCACCCAGAACTTGTGGCCGAACTTGTTCTCGTCGATGAAATCGTACTCCGGAGCCTTCTTGACGGTCTGGGCCACAATCTCGTTCAGCACGTGGTTGTCCTTGTAGGCGAAGAACACCGGCTCGATGTTGGCGTTCTGGATGCGTACGTGAACCATTCTGTCATCCTCCTTGTCCTTGCGGGTGAGCTCGTGCTTCTTGATCTTGCCGGAAGCGTAGTCATCCGTGTGGGCGCAGAGAACGAGTCCGTACTGTGTGCGGCCTTCCATGGTCTGGGCATAGACGTAGTAGCACTCCTTAGGGTCGCGCCTGAGCCAACCCTTCTTCTGCCACTCCTTGAAATTCTTCACGGCCTCGTCATAGACCTTAGGGTCGTGATCCTCAAGGATGGGATTGAAGTCGATCTCCGGCTTGGTGATGTGGAGGAGGGATTTCTCTCCGGCCATCTCCTTGGCCTCTTCGGAGTTAAGCACGTCATAAGGCGGAGCGGCCACCTCTGTCACAATATCTTTCGGCGGCCTGATCGCCGCGAACGGTTTTACTCTTACCATAATATTCTTGGAAAAATGTTGAATGAATATGCCAATGTGCCTGGATGAATCTCTTTCAGGCAACCTGAACTGCTTTTGAAATAGATGGCACCGGTGCAAAGGCAGGGGTGCCATCTGAATATTCATGAATTACTTGTTGACCTGGAAACGTGTGTTGCCCGTGGCGAAGAAGTCCACGATCTGGCGTGCTGCAGCAAGGCCGGCGTTCATATTCGCCTCGGCGGTCTGCGCTCCCATCTTCTTAGGGGTGGCGAAGATGCGCACACCGAACTTCTCCTTCAACGCGGTGTAGTTGTCCGGAGCCACGTCGGTGATGTATTTCAGATCAGTCCTTTCCTCAAGAGCCTTCTCCAGTCCGGCCTCGTCGATGACCTCCTTGCGGGCGGTGTTCACCAGACAGGCACCCTTAGGCATCTTGGTGATCAGGTCATAACCGATCGAACCGATGGTCTGAGGAGTGGCAGGAATATGCACGGAGATGAAGTCGCAGGATGCGTACATATGCTCAAGCGAATCGGCTGGCTCCGCTCCGGCCTCACGGATCTTCTCCGCAGGAATGAACGGGTCGATGGCCATAACACTCATTCCAAGAGCCTCGGCCTTCTTGCCGACCAGACGGCCGACGTTGCCGAAAGCCTGGATGCCGACCTTCTTACCCTGGATCTCGGATCCCGTGGCAGGGGTGAACTGGTTGCGGCACATATAGATCATCATGGCGATGGCAAGCTCGGCGACAGCGTTGGAGTTCTGTCCCGGAGTGTTCATGACGACCACGTTGTGCGCGGTCGCCGCGGCGAGGTCAACGTTGTCATAACCGGCTCCGGCACGGACAACGATCTTCAACTGTTTCGCAGCGTCAAGCACTTCGGCTGTGACTTTGTCGGAACGGATGATAAGAGCGTCCACGTCAGCGACGGCGGCGATGAGCTCCGAAGCGTCGGCGTATTTCTCAAGAGCGGCGAACTCGTGTCCTGCCGCGGTGACAATCTCCTTGATCCCGGCGACAGCCGCCGCTGAGAAAGGCTTCTGTGTTGCGACTAATATCTTCATAATGAGCTATTTCTTAAGTTCCTCGAATTCCTTCATACAATCAACAAGGGCCTGAACGTCCTCGACGGTGCAGGCGTTGTAGAGGGAAGCCCTGAAGCCTCCGACCGAGCGGTGACCCTTGATGCCGATCATTCCGCGCTCTTTGGCGAACGCCAGGAACTCGTCCTGAAGAGCCTCGTAGCCAGGGGCCATAACGAAGCAGACATTCATCAGCGAGCGGTCCTCCTTCGCGGCGGTGCCGACAAACAGAGGGTTGCGGTCTATCTCTGAATATAAAAGGTCAGCCTTCCGCTGGTTGATCTTCTGGATGGCAGGAACTCCACCGATGCTCTTGAGCCACTTGAGGGTCTCGTTCATCATAAAGATGGAGAATACAGGAGGGGTGTTGTACATAGACAGCTTCTCGATGTGGTTGCGGTAGTCAAGCATCGCAGGGATGTACCTTGAAACCCTTCCGAGAGAGTCCTTCCTGATGATCGCGAAGATCACGCCGGCAGGACCTACGTTCTTCTGCGCGCCACCGTAGATGAGATCGTACTTGCTCACGTCCACAGGACGGCTCATGATGTCGGATGACATGTCGGCGATCAGAGGAACAGGGCAGTCGATGTCCTCCTTGATCTCGGTGCCGTAGATGGTGTTGTTCGTGGTGATGTGGAAATAGTCGATGTCCGTAGGAATCTCGTATCCCTTAGGAATGTAAGAGTAGTTCTTGTCGGCAGAGCTTGCGAGAGCGTAAGCCTCGCCGATTCCCTTGGCCTCCTTGAGGGCTTTCTTCGCCCAGACACCTGTCTCAAGATAGGCGGCCTTCTTCTCAAGGTAGTTCATAGCCACATAGAGGAACTGCAAAGACGCACCGCCTCCGAGGAACACGATCTCGTGTGTCTCGGGAATATTCAGAAGCTCTCTCCAGAGTGCGCGGCACTCGTCCATAGTCGCGTCCCACTCCTTTGTGCGGTGGGAGATGCTGAGAACAGAGACACCTGTGCCTTTGAAATCCTTGAGGGCCTCAATGGCATTGTCGATGGCCACCTGCGGAAGCAGGCAAGGGCCGGCGTTGAATACGTGTACTTTCTTCATTTCTATTTTAGTTTCAAAGTATTATTAAAATATACGGTTTAAAATCAATACTGATTTTGCGGTAAATATAGGCAATTAAAAGGATTTGCCCAACATTTACCGCAAAATTAAGTAACATGAAAAAAATAAGTTGCCTCAGATTAAGAGAATATTTTCGAGGATAGATCTATTTTCGAAGAAGGAGTGTGCCGGTGGCACATGACTGATGAGAAAAGAGATGTAGACCGAAAAGATTCCTTAAGATGATGCAGGTTATTTTTTGAAGGTTACTATAAATTATCTGTAGCCGAGGAGGTACGAGATGATCGCCATCCTGACGTACATTCCGCCGCCGGCCTGCTGGAAGTAGTAGGCGTATGGGGTGTCATCGATGTCCGTGGCGATCTCGTTGACCCTTGGGAGCGGGTGCATTATCTTCATATTCGGCTTGACGGAGCCAAGCATCGAGGCGGAGAGTCGATAGACATCCTTTACCTTATTATATTCATCCATGTCAGGGAACCTTTCCTGCTGGACTCTTGTCATGTAGAGCACGTCGCAGATGTTGAGACCATCCTCTATCCTGTCGGTCTGCCGGTAGTCAACTCCCTCACGGTCAAGGAGCTCAAGATATTTCTTTGGCATATTCAATTCTTCAGGAGAGGTGAATATGAAGTGTGGGTCGAACCAGCGCAGCGCTTCCACAAGGGAGTGGACGGCACGGCCGTACTTGAGGTCTCCGACCATATTCACTGTCAATCCATTGAGTTTGCCTTGGGTCTTCTGGATGGCGTAGAGGTCGAGCAGGGTCTGCGTAGGGTGTTGGTTCGCTCCGTCGCCGGCGTTGATGACAGGCACCGACGCCACTGACGCGGCGATGTCCGCCGCTCCCGCTTGAGGGTGCCTCATCACAATCATATCCACATAGTTGGACACAATCTTTATGGTGTCCTCCAGGGTCTCTCCCTTGGTCTGGCTGGTGTTGCGGTTGTCAGGGAAGCCGATGACTCTGGCTCCCAGCCTGTTGACCGCGGCCTCGAACGAGAGCCTCGTTCTGGTCGAAGGTTCGAAGAACAGGCAGGCCACCACCTTTCCGGCGAGGAAATTCTGTTCACGGTTCGCTTCGAATTCCTTTGCTACCTCAAGGATGTGAAGGACTTCGTCCTTTGAAAAATCCTGGATTGAAATTAGACTTTTAGGCATGATGTTTATGATTTAAAGTTCGTTTATCGTACAGTTTTCGATTTTCCCGATTCTGGTACGGAAGTCATCCTCGGCGGAGAGCCGGATCCAGACCTGAAGTGTGCACTCCGCTCCGAAAGCCTGTCCTTTCTGCTTGAGGTCCATGTCTTTGAGAATCTTCATGACGCTGTTCATCGCCTCGTAGCCGAAACGGACGCTGAACCATTTTCCGGCGATCTTCTCAACGCATCCGGCCTTGTCAAGGGCTTCTGCCGTGGAGGTTTTGTAGGCTCTGATAAGTCCCGGGATCCCGAGCTTGATTCCTCCGAAATAGCGCACTACCACCACCAGCACATCGCTCAACCCTCTGGAATCAATCTGGCCCAGGATCGGTCTGCCGGCCGAGGATGAAGGCTCTCCGTCATCGTTGGCCCTGAACTTGTCCCCGAGATAGCCGAGGCGGTAGGCGTAGCAATGGTGGCGGGCATCGTGGTACTTCTTTTTCAAGTCACCGACAATGCTCTTGACCTCTTCTTCTGTCTCGACAGGAAAAGCGAATGAGATGAAGCGGCTGCCGTTGTCTTTGAACAGCCCTTCAGCCGGTCCGGGAATGCTCTTGTAGGAGTCTCGGATGATGTTTTCTGGTCTTTCCATTCCTGAGACACGAAAATAGCGTTTTTCACATAATTTTGCAACCGAACGATAAATTTTGTAATTTTGAAATGGTTTTGAATCAAAAATATTTATGGTTTATAAATACAGGGTGACTTTGGCCGGGATCAAAGGATTCTACCGGGTTTATGAGATGAGGGGCGAAACGACCCTTTACGAATTCCACAAACAGATGCGTGCGGACATGGAATTTCCGCAGGATCAGCTGATTATGTTCAAGGCTATGGATGCCGGCGGCGGTGTCGTCGCCCGTTATGGCCTGTTCGATCTTGGCAGCGGCACCGTGGACAACGTCACGGTGGCCCAGACCGTGAAGGCCGGCGTGGCTTCGTTCCTGTACTTCTACGACGTTCCTAACCGCAAGAGCGTGATCGTCACGTTCGAGGGCGTGGAGGAGAAGCCGGAATGCTCTCCGACAATCGTGGAGGTGAAGGGGCCTAATCCGATCGAATTCGAGAACGGTTACGTCGCCTTTGAGGATCTTCCTGATTCTCAAAGACATCTGCCTGGCCAGAAGCCTGACTGGGGTTCAGATGATGATGACGATGAAGGTGACTCGTCCCTTTCCTTGGATGAAGACAGGGACGATGAGGAGGACGATGACGACGAGGACGGAAAGATAGTCTTCGACGGAACCGAAGATCTGGACATCTAAGAATCAGTTCCTCTGCTTCGAATATGTCCCGGCGGCTTCTCATAATCCTTGGACCTACCGCTGTCGGCAAAACTGACTTCAGCGTCTCGAAGGCTTTGGAATATGGCTCACCGGTGATTTCCTGCGACTCCCGTCAGATTTTCAGGAATATGTCGATCGGGACCGCTGTCCCGAGTGCTTCGCAGCTTGCCGCTGTGAGGCATTATTTCATACAGTCCGTTCCGGTCACGCAGGCCTACACGGCGGGGGATTACGAGCTGGAGGCTGTGGCTCTGGTCGAGAGACTTTTCGATGAGGGACACGAGACCTTGGTGATGACCGGCGGCTCGATGTTCTATATAGACGCGGTCTGCAACGGGCTTGACAATCTTCCGGACGGGGATTCGGCTTTGCGGGCCGAGCTGTGGGAAAGGCTTGGAAAAGAAGGCGTTGGGACTCTCGCCGAGGAACTTAGGCTGAAGGATCCGTTGACATATTCACAGATTGACACGCGCAACAGCCAGAGGGTCATCCGGGCGCTGGAGGTCTGTCTGGTCTCAGGGAGGCCATTCTCGTCGTTCAAGACAGGGGAGAGACGCAAGCGATCTTTTGAGATTGAGAAAATAGGACTTACGCGACCGCGTGAGGAACTATATTCACGGATCAATCAAAGGGTTCTGAATATGATTGACGAGGGTCTTGTGGAAGAGGTCCGCTCGCTGCTGCCGTACCGGGATTGCCAGGCGTTGCAGACCGTCGGCTACAAGGAGATCTTTGAATATCTTGATAATAAGATTCCTCTGGAGGAAGCTGTCCGCCTCGTCCAGAGGAACACTCGTCATTATGCCAAGAAGCAGCTCACCTGGTGGCGCCGTGACCCCGACATCCGTTGGATTGATGTTTAGAAAAAAGGAAGGGATCTTCCGTTCTGACTTAGAACGGAAGATCATTGCTTGGATCATCCGCAGGAAGGTCATCGATGGTCGGTGCGGGAGCCTGCTGCTGAGGCTGTGCGCCGTAATTCGGCTGAGGAGCCGGAGAGTAATTCTGTGGAGCCTGACAGGCCGGTTGCGGTGCCGGTGCGGACTGTCCTGCCGGAGTGATTCTCCAGACACGCACATCGTTGTACCAACGCCCGTTATATTCCCGGGCCCTCAGATTGAAGGCCACCTTGACCGAGTCTCCGACCTGATATTTGTCCAGATCCGCGACCTTGTCATTCCCGAACGCCGTCAGGCACACGTCAGCCGGATAGTTGCCGTCCTGATATTCAAGAATGAAATCCTGTTTTGTCCAGGAGCCTTTCGTCCCCTGTCCGCTTTGCTTGGCAAGTTTCTGTTTGATCCTGCCTTCTATTTCCAATGCCATGATATTCTTTGTCTTGTAAAAATTAAACCTGCTCGGCGCGCGGGCGCAAAGCAGGCTTGTTCACGCTGCCTGTGGCAGTGATTATTTCTTGTCCTCCACGACAGGCTCAACGAAACGCTTTACAGAGTCGAGCTGGATGTCGAACACGAGGGTCGTGTTAGGGTCGATGCCGTTGGATCCGCGCTCGCCGTAGCCAAGCTCTGAAGGAACGTAAAGGGTGGCCTTTCCGCCTTCACCGAGAAGCTGGAGGCCTTCAGTCCATGCAGGGATGACCCTGTTGAGTGTAAGCATGACAGCGTCCTGCTCCTCCTTGACCTCCTCGATGACGGTGCCGTCGGTGAGGGAAAGCTTGTAGTGAACATAGACGGTGTCCTTGTTGGAAGTAGGCTTTACCTCGCTTCCGGCCTCGGCGATGATGTACTGGAGTCCGGACTCGGTCTCCTGAACACCGGCCTTCTTGCGGTTGGCCTCAAGGAACTTCTGCTCTTTCTCCTTGTTGATCGCGCCTACATATTCAGCCCTCTTCTGAACGAACTCGTTCATGATCCTGTTCATCTCCTCAGGGTTGACCTTGAACTGCTTGGTGAACTCCTCGTCACGAGGGTTGCCCTTGGCGGCCACGAAGTCAGCGGCTCCCTTCTTGATCATGTTGAAGTTGAGCTCGCCCATGCTGTAGTTCTTGATCATGGATCCGAGCTGGATGCCAAGAAGGTAACTTACAGAGTCAACCGAGGCCTTTGAAGGGAGAAGATCCTTCGCGTTGAGAGGCTTCTGAGGAACGGCGGCCACAGCCGTGCTGTCGGCTCCTTCAACCTTGCCGTCCACCTTGTTTGAGTTGCAGGCCGCGACTGAAAGAACCATCGCTGTCACCGCAAGCATTTTGATTGTCTTCATACTATTGAATTATTTATAAGTTGTCTGTCTTTGGCTTCCGGGTATTACACCCCAAAAGTTCTGCAAATATCGCAAAAAATATTGACTTTATTCCTCAGAAAGGGCCAAAATGCTTGTTAATCCCGAAAACAATCACTATTTTTAGAAATAATTAGGTAATTCTATGGAAATTGACTCGTCATTGCTGAAATCCAAACTGAAAGAATTCTTCGGTTTCGATTCCTTCAAAGGGGAACAGGAGGGAATCATAAGGAATCTCCTGGAGGGCAAGGACACGTTTGTCCTGATGCCGACGGGCGGAGGCAAGTCTCTGTGCTTCCAGCTGCCCGCTCTGGTGATGCCGGGGACAGCCATTGTGATCTCTCCGCTGATCGCTCTGATGAAAAATCAGGTGGATGTGATCAGGGGATTCGTGGAGGAACGTAACGGAGTCGCGCATTTCCTGAATTCCTCTTTGAACCGCGCGCAGATCCAGGAGGTCCGCTCGGATGTCCTCTCGGGTGTTACCAAACTGCTTTATGTGGCTCCGGAATCCCTCACCAAGGAGGAGAACGTGGAGCTCCTGCGCGAGGTGAACATCTCTTTCTACGCTGTTGACGAGGCTCATTGCATTTCCGAATGGGGTCACGACTTCAGGCCTGAGTACCGCAGGATCAGGGACATGGTCCAGATGATAGGCCGGGCTCCGATCATCGCTCTCACGGCCACGGCCACGCCCAAGGTGCAGAACGACATCCAGAAGAATCTCGGGATCATGGACGCCACTGTCTTCAAGTCATCCTTCAACAGGCCGAACCTTTTCTATGAGGTTCGCGACAAGGTCGATCCCGACAAGGACATCATACGCTACATAAAGCAGCATGCCGGTAAATCCGGGATCATCTATTGCCTGAGCCGCAAAAAGGTTGAGGAGATTGCCAGACTGTTGGAAATAAACGGAATCCGCGCGCTTCCGTACCATGCCGGCCTTGACGCGAAGACCAGGGCCGAGAATCAGGACAGGTTCCTTATGGAGGATGTGGACGTGATTGTGGCGACGATCGCTTTCGGAATGGGAATCGACAAGCCGGACGTGCGTTTTGTCATACATTACGACATCCCGAAGAGCATCGAAGGGTACTATCAGGAGACAGGACGCGCCGGCCGTGACGGGGAGAACGCCGAGTGCATCACCTTCTACAGTTACAAGGACATCCGCAAGCTGGAGAAGTTCATGCAGGGCAAGCCGGTCTCTGAACAGGAGATAGGCCGCCAGCTGCTCATGGACACCGTGGCCTACGCCGAGTCGAACATGTGCCGCAGGAGGATGCTTCTGAACTATTTCGGAGAGGATTATCCGAAGGACAACTGCGGGCTTTGCGACAATTGTGTCAATCCGAAGGCCACGTTTGACGGCCGCAAGGAGATGTGTCTGGTGATAAGGCTCATAAAGTCACTTCCGGAGCATTTCAAGATCGAGCACCTTGCTTCCGTGCTGGCCGGACAGACCAATGCCCTGATCAAATCCTACCGTCACGACACGTTCCCGTTGTTTGGCTCGGGAAGCGACCGCAGCGTGAATTTCTGGTGCGCGGTCATTCATCAAGGACTCATAATGCACCTTCTGGAAAAGGAGATAGAGACCTACGGGCTGATCTATGTCACGGCGAAAGGCGAGGATTTCTTCAGCAGCCCTTATGAGGTGCTTCTTGTGGAGGACCGGTTGTTCAAAGGCAAGGGAGGAGATGACGAGGACGAGGAGGACGCTCCGTCTCCTGTCATGAAGAGTGGCGGCGGTGACTCGGCTCTTCTGTCCATGCTTAAGAACCTCAGAAAGGACATGTCGAGGAAGCTTAACCTCCAGCCGTGGATAATCTTCGGGGATCCGGCGCTGGAGGACATGTCCATCCTCTACCCGATCACGTACGATGAGCTTCACAACTGTCAGGGCGTCGGTGAGGGGAAGGCCAGGAAATATGGCAAGGAGTTCATTGAACTGATCCGCAGGTACGTCGAAGAGAACGACATCACGAGGCCGGAGGACTTCGTCGTCAAGTCGGCTCCGACCAAGAGCGCGGACAAGATATTCATTATCCAAAGCGTTGACAGGCGGATGTCTCTTGATGACATAGCGGACGCGAAAGGTCTTGAGTTGGATGAACTGGTTGGGGAGATCGAAGGGATAGTGTCTTCCGGCACCAAGCTGGATCTGAACTACTACATCGGCCAGACGATTGACGATGAGGTGGTTGAGGATATATACGAATATTTCAAAAGCGAGGCCACCTCTGATTCCGTGGAGGAGGCCATCAAGGTTCTGGGGTCGGGATATGAGGAGATGGAGATCCGTCTTGTGAGGATCAAGTTCCTCTGCGAGATAGCTTCCTAAATGGTCACCATTTTCAATCCGCGTCCCTCAAAGTGGCCGAGACGTCTGAATCCGAACATCTTGATGTACTGGGCGAAATAGTCGAACCTGTCGCCGACCTGTCCGGGCGTGTGGGAGTCTGAACCCATGCAGATGATCTCTCCGCCGAGTTCCATGTACCTTATCAGGATGTCACGGTCAAGCTGCGGAGCGCGAAGTCCGTAAGTCTTGTAGCTTTTTGTGTTGACCTCCAGCCCTTTACCATTCTCTATCAAGTATTTGAATATCTCGTCGAACAGCCCCGGGAAGTCCCTGTACAGCACGCTTTCCTTAGGATATGGCGCATAGCGGGCAACATAGTCGAAATGTCCCATGATGTCGAAATCCCCGAGCCATCTCATCTCCCTCAGGATGGTCTCGAGGTAGCGCCCGTAGGCCTCTTTCCAGTTCTTACCCTTGTAGTACGGTCCGAAATAGGGGTCTGTGTCTTCAAGGTAGTGGACCGAGGCGATGATCTGGTCGAACCTGTGTTTCGAGAGAAGCTCTCTGGTCTGGTCGTGGTTCTTTTCCCCGAGTCCCAGCTCTATTCCTTTGAATATCTTGAATTTCCTTGATGCCTCTTTCCCGAAAGCTCCATCGGCGACGAGCCCGCTGACCCTGTCGATCTCGTTCTGCTGTGCCTCTACATCGAAGACCTCGCTGACGATCGGCTCGAACTCTTCCTTCATCTTCGGGACATAGAAATCGCAGTGGTCGGTGAAACATATTCCTCCGAATCCTTTTTCCGCCGCCGCCGAGGCACTTTTTTCGACTGTTGTTCCCTCTCCGTCGAATGAGAATTGGCTATGATTGTGTGTATCGAAAAACATAGGCACGAATATAGCATTTTTTACTTAAGGAACATGAAAAAAATAAGTTGCTTCAGATTAAGAGAATATTTTCGAGGATAGATCTTTTTTTGAAGAAGGAGTGTGCCGGTGGCACATGACTGATGAGAAAAGAGATCTAGACCGAAAAGATTCCTTAAGATGATGCAGGTTATTTTTTGAATGTTACTAAATTTGTAAGTTATAATTTGAGTTAAAGAATATGATTATGTTCACATTTGGCTACAAATCTTCGTTCAGCAGCATTCTCAGGGCGCTGGCTGCCATCGGCATAGGTCTGGTGATGGTTTTTGACAACGCGGCTTCGGTGACGGTGGTTAAGGTCATCGCGGCTTTCCTGCTGGCCTCAGGGGTCGTGTCCTTGGTTTACGGCTTCATCCGCAACAAAAGGGATGGGGTGCTTCCGTTGATGGCGGTGAACGCTGTCGTGGACTTGATCCTGGGTCTGCTGCTTTTCCTGAATCCTGTCTGGGTGGCCGGTTTCATCGTCACGCTGATAGGAATCGTGCTGATTCTTTTCGGAGGCATTCAGTTGCTTGCTTTGGCCGGGACGCTGTCCCTGCTCGGAGCCGGGTTCTCCACACTGATCCTTTCGATCTGCGCGGTGGTAGGAGGTGCGTTCCTGCTCTTCAATCCGTTCGGAGAGAGGATCATGAGCATCTGCGCCGGAAGTTTTCTGCTTCTGTACGGTGTCTCCGAGCTGATCTCCTCATGGCGGATCCGCAAGGCCAAAGAGGCGTATGAAATCCGTTTCAATGCGACGCAGGAGGATCAGCCAGAGCCGGATGTGATTGAAACTCCAGGCTTGGACGATGCCAAGGAAGTGAACTACACAAAGGTGGACGAGTAGGAATGATTCCACGGGAAACGGTACAGAAGATTCTTGACACCGCGCGTGTCGAGGAGGTGATAGGCGACTTCGTGACTTTGAGAAAGCGCGGAGCCGACCTTTGGGCCTGCTGTCCGTTCCATGGTGAGAAGACGCCGTCTTTCCACGTCATTCCTTCCAAAGGGCAGTATTACTGCTTCGGCTGCCACAAGGGCGGTTCCGCTGTCGGGTTCATCATGGACTATGAGCATCTGTCCTACGTGGAGGCCTTGCGGTACCTCGCCAGAAAATACAACATCGAGATAGTCGAGAAAGAGGAGACCGCGGAGGACATCGCGAACCGCCAGCGGAACGAGAGTCTCCTGCTTGTCTCTGAATATGCCGGGAATTTCTTCAGGGAACAGCTTCGCACGGACGAGGGCCGGGCGGTTGGACTTGAATATTTCCACTCCAGGGGATTGGAGGACGCCACCATCGGGAAGTACGGTCTCGGCTGGGCTCCATCAAGCCGTCATGCCCTCACGGATGCCGCCAAGGCCGCCGGGTACAAGGATGAATATCTCCTTGAGACGGGTCTGTGCGCGACCTACGATTCGGACAACAGACTGCATGACAGGTTCTACGACCGTGTGGTCTTTCCGATCCACTCCTTGAGTGGAAGGGTGATAGCCTTCGGAGCCAGAACCTTGAAGTCAAAGGAGGCCGGGAAGCCTTACGCCAAGTACGTGAACTCCAAGGAATCGGACATCTATGTCAAGAACAAGTCTCTTTACGGCATCTGGTTCGCCAAGAACGAGATGGCACGCAAGGACAAATGCTATCTGGTCGAAGGCTATCTGGATGTGCTCTCGATGCACCAGCTCGGGATCACGAATGTGGTGGCTTCCAGCGGCACAGCCTTGACTGAGGGACAGATAGGTCTCATAAAGAGATTCACGCAGAACGTCACGATCATGTACGACGGGGATTCCGCCGGAATCCACGCCGCTTTGAGGGGAATCGACATGTTCCTGCGCGAGGGCATGAACGTGAAGGTCGTGCTGATCCCTGACGGGGATGATCCGGACTCATATTCCAGAAAACATTCTCTCGCCGAGGTCGAGGAGTTTCTGGCAGGTGCCGAGATGGATTTCATGGATTTCAAGTCCTCGCTGCTTTTGAAGGACACCGCAAGGGATCCGCTCAAGCGGGCTGAGGTGATCAATGACATCGCAGACACGATAGCCGACATTCCGGATGCCGTAAAGCGCTCTGTCTATGTGGATTTTCTGAGTGACAAGTTCGAGATTCGTCGGGACATCCTGGACGAGAGGATCGGTGCGACGCGGTCCAGAAGGCTTATGGAGGAGAAGAAAGCGGCGGACCGTGAAAGACGTCAGAGCCAGACCGCATCAATGGCTTCGACAGGCTCGTCCACCGGATTTTCAGGGACAGGTTCATCCGCCGGAACATTCGGTGTCTCAGACTCTTCCATAGCTTCGGAAGCTTCGGACTATGCGGCGCAGGAGCCTGTCGAAGCCGCCCGTCAACGTACCGGTCTGGATGCATTGATAGACAACCGCATCATGGCCACCGCCGAGCGTGACCTTCTTAACTTCATCCTCACCTACGGCACCACCAAGTTGGAGTTCCAGAGCGATTCGGACTTCTATTCCGGCTCGGACGAAGATGCGCTTACCGTGTTTGACTTCATCAGCCAGGCATTGGAGGGAGACGATTCCCGGTTCGCCAACACTGTGTTCAGGAAAGCGTACGATGCGTATTCCAAGGATTACTATGATGGATATTCACAGGAGGAGATCGTGAAGCATCTGATGGACGGTGAGGACAGGGATGTGGCCTATGTGGCCGCCCAGCTGTCCACGGATGAAAAGTATGACTTGTCGGTGAAGCATCTGCGGCAGTCCATGATGTCCAAAGGGTCATGGTTGACGCTCTACGTCCCGAAGGCGATTCTGGTCTTTCAGCAGAGCCGCATGGAGAACAGGGACAGTGAGTTGAAGGAAGAGCTAAGGGTGGCGCAGTCCGCTTCCGATAGCGATCGTGAGATGAAGATAATGCATGAGATGCTAAAAGTGCGGGAAGCACTTAAAATGGTGAAAGTCAGATTGGGAAGAGAAAAATAATATTCATGAATATGGAAAAGAAATTCAAGAGAACACTTGTGACCTGTGCGTTGCCTTATGCCAACGGGCCGGTCCACATCGGTCATTTGGCCGGGGTATACGTGCCGGCGGACATCTACGTCAGGTACCTCAGGATGAGGGGAGAGGATGTGCTTTATGTCTGCGGAAGCGATGAGCACGGAGTCCCGATCACGATCAAGGCCCGCATGGAGGGCTGTACCCCTCAGGATATCGTGGACCGCTACCACAAGATCATCAAGGATTCGTTCACGGGTCTGGGAATCAACTTCGACATCTATGGCCGTACATCCTCTGCGGTTCACGAGAGGAACGCTTCCGAATTTTTCCGCAAGTTGTACGATGAAGGAAAGTTCATCACAAAGGAGTCCGAGCAATACTATGATCCGGAGGCCAAACAGTTTCTTGCAGACCGCTACATTATGGGTACATGCCCTAAGTGCGGTAATCCTGATGCCTATGGTGACCAGTGCGAGAAGTGCGGAAGCACGTTGAGTCCGGAGGAATTAATCAATCCTAAGTCCAAGCTCAGCGGTGCCGAGCCGATAAAGAAGAAGACAACCCATTGGTATCTACCTCTGGACCAGTACGAGCCTTGGCTTCGTGATTGGATTCTCGAACAGCACAAAGAGTGGCGAAGCACTGTCTATGGCCAGTGTAAGAGCTGGATTGACGGCGGTCTTCAGCCTCGCGCCGTGAGCCGTGACCTTGACTGGGGCGTGCCTGTCCCTGTGGAGGGTGCCGAGGGCAAGGTGCTCTATGTCTGGTTTGACGCTCCGATCGGGTATATCTCCAACACTCAGGAACTTCTGCCGCAGTCTTGGGAGAAGTGGTGGAAGAGCGGGGACACCCGTCTCGTCCACTTCATCGGCAAGGACAACATCGTGTTCCACTGCATCGTCTTCCCGTCGATGCTCAAGGCTTACGGTGACGGTTACATCCTGCCAGACAACGTTCCGGCGAACGAGTTCCTCAACCTTGAAGGGTATAAGATCTCTACATCCAAGAACTGGGCGGTCTGGGCCCACGAGTATCTCCGCGATTTCCCTGGCAAACAGGATGTCATCAGATATGTCCTCACGGCCAACGCTCCGGAGACCAAGGACAATGATTTCAGCTGGAAGGATTTCCAGACACGCAACAACAGTGAGCTTGTCGCTATATTCGGAAATTTTGTGAACCGCGCTGTGGTGCTGACCCACAAGTATTTCGAGGGAAAGGTTCCGGCCGCGGGAGAACTTCAGGAAGTGGACAAGGCCGCTCTTGCGGAGATTCCTGCGCTCAAGGCTTCGCTTGAGAGGGACATCGAGGGTTATCATTTCCGTGAGGCATTGAAAGATGCTATGTCGATCGCCCGTGTGGGGAACAAGTATATTTCCGACACTGAGCCTTGGAAGGTGGCCAAGACAGACATGGAGCGTTGCGCCACGATACTGAATGTCAGCCTCCAGATTTGCGCTGACCTTGCGATCGCTTTCGAGCCGTTCACACCGTTTGCCGCGGAGAAACTTCGCAAGATGCTGGGTGTCAGCCTTTGCGCCGGAATTGACCACAGGAAGGGCGAGCAGGAGACCGTCAACACCTACAAGGATGGTGAGGGTGTGGCTCTTCACACTGTGTCTGCCGCCGCGGAGCAGGAGTGTTCGGGCGTATGCCTTGGTTGGGATATTCTTGGCAATGAGAATATCCTTCCGGTGGGCCACGGGATCGGTGCCGCGGAGTTGTTGTTCGCCAAGATCGAGGATGAGGCCATCAATGCTCAGTTGGCGCGTCTTGAGGCCATCCGTGCCGCGAGAGAGGCGGCGGCTAAGGCTGAGGCGGCTAAGCAGGTCGCACCTCAGAAACCGGAGTGCTGTTTCGATGATTTCGAGAAGATGGACATCCGCACGGCCACCGTGCTTGCCGCCGAGCGTGTGCCTAAGACGGACAAGCTGCTGAAACTCAGCATTGACACAGGAATCGACAAGAGGACGATTGTCTCTGGAATCGCTGAATATTATTCCCCTGAGGAGATGGTCGGCAAGCAGATCTGCATTCTCGCCAACCTTCAGCCGAGGACAATCCGTGGCATCGAGTCCCGTGGGATGATTCTTATGGCGAAGCAGGGCGACGGCAAGATGCGGTTCATCACTCCTGCGGAGGCGCTTGGCAACGGAGCTATAGTAGGTTAATATATTCGCAAAACATCATGAGAAAAATTTTCACTTCATTTGCCGCGGCCGCTCTCGTTATGGGGTGCGCCCAGAGTCCGACCCTCACAAAGTCAGGATTGAATCCGGAGAATTTCAGGGGAGAGCGTGATGGTGCGCAGACCGCCCTTTACACCCTGACCAATAAGTCCGGGATGGAGGTCTGCATCACCAATTTCGGTGGAAGGATTGTGTCAGTGATGGCTCCGGACAGGAACGGGGACTACAAGGATGTTGTCCTTGGCTTCGACAAGGTTTCCGACTATTTCCCGGAGAACAACCAGACTGATTTCGGCGCCACCATCGGTCGTTACGCCAACCGCATCAACGGCGGCAGATTCACTTTGGACGGAATTGAGTATCAGTTGCCTCAGAACAACTACGGGCATTGTCTGCATGGTGGTCCTGACGGGTGGCAGTACAAGGTTTACAATGTTCTTGAGTCCGATGCCTCGCACCTGAAACTGGAGATTGTCTCTCCTGACGGGGACGCGAACTTCCCTGGCAAGGTGACCGCCGATGTGACTTTCACCCTCACTGAGGATAATTCCATCGACATCAGGTACTCCGCCACGACGGACGCTCCGACGATCATCAACATGACCAATCATTCGTACTTCAATCTGTCAGGTGATCCGGCGAACCATCAGGTCACCGCTGATTCATTGTACATCAACGCGTCCAACTATACTCCTGTGGACTCGACGTTCATGACCACAGGCGAGATCGCTTCCGTGGAGGGCACTCCGTTTGATTTCAGGAAGATGAAGCTTATCGGGGATGACATAGACTCTGACAATGAGCAGGTCCGCAACGGCCACGGCTTCGACCACAACTGGGTCCTTGACACCAAGGGCGACGACACCGTTCTCGCTGCCGAGGTCTATTGCCCTGAGACCGGCATCGTCCTTAAGGAATATACCAACGAGCCAGGCGTGCAGGTTTATGCCGGCAACTTCCTTGACGGCACTGTAACCGGCAAGAAGGGCGTTGTCTATGGCCACCGTACCGCCATCTGCCTGGAGTCCCAGAAGTACCCTGACACCCCGAACAAGCCGGAGTGGCCGTCAGCCGTCCTCCGTCCGGGTGAGACCTACACCAGTCACTGCGTCTTCGCATTCGGTGTCAGATAGTTTTCAGGAATATATCTGATCCTAATTAGTTTGGATTCATACAGCCGGAGAGGATTCCGGCGGCCTGTCTTTAGCACCCTGTTATGGTAAATGGTCGCCAGAGTCCTCTCCGGCTGTGTTAATCGTGCTTGCTTCGGTTGTCGAGACTTTAATAACTTGAACAATTTGTATATCTTTATGGTCTATAGTTCTTTTCTCATCAGTCGTGTACCTCCAGTACACTCCTTCTTCCAAAAGAAATCTATCCTCATAAATCTGACACAAATTTAGTTCAACTTATTTTTTAGCGCTTACTTTAGTAATCCACAAAATCTGGGACGGTGATTTGGCCGCAAGTTACAAAACGCTTTCACAGTATTGTGTCTTATAAGTGGCTGTAGGCATTAATCGGCTGAAAAAGTCAAAGCTTGGAGCACTCGATATTCAACCTATGTGCCTCGGCGGTAGCTTCCAGTTGAGTTAAGGCTGAAGGCGTTTTGTAAAAATCAGTTTTTGGAGACTGTATACCCGTTGACTGACATGGAACGCGAGCGGTCGCCGAACAATTCCATACGGGGTGCGACACACGCGTTTTGTGAATATGGCGGCACACAAACCCGCCCTAAGCACGACTGGAAGCCTGCGGATATGTCGCCTGTGCTTTCCGGGCCATAGGTGGCATACGACCGAGCCTCGCAACGGCGCAGAAGTTTGATTCTCGTTGAGTCGAACATACGATGTCATAGGTGGCATACGACCGAGCCTCGCAACGGCGCATAAGCGTGACCGTATGCCGCTGTCTTGCAGAAATGGCTACACATACGTTTTGAAAAGGTAACAATTCAACTTTGTTAGGACCCCGGAGAGCCTCTAACCTAAATTTTTCACGTTACAAAAATTCAGAACAGAGGCTCTCCGGATTTTTCAACATATTCTACAGGACCTGTGGCCGAGGTGTCTATGAAGACCGACGGGGCAGGTGGAAAGAATGTACTATCGCCGAAGTCATGGAACCCCACGAATAGTCTTTCGCTGTTGCTTCCAAGTCGAGTTTCCGACGCTGCGATTGACGGGAACGGTGATCGGCCATGCAGGTGCCCGTAATGCGGTTCGCCGTTCCCAACACTGTGCATAAAACAGACATCGGGAACAACAATCTGGCTGTAGGGCCGTCAGGCAGCCATGACTGTTCCAGCCAATTGCAAAGACGTGAGAGAACTCCTGGGGTGACCAACCTTTCCCCTTATCGTTTGATTTGCCCCCCCCCCCCACACACACACACAGACTGTCTGAAAAGTCTCGGCGAGAGTTGAAAAGTCTGTACCCCTATACAGGGGCGGCAACGAATTTTCAATCCTCGGAGATGGTAATTATACTTTAAGACAGTCTCCCCCATACGGATAAATAATGGTAATTAAATGTCGGTTGACTGACTCACCACATATGTCATTAATGATCAAGTATTTGGCGCGAATTCGCTATTCATGGGTAATTGTCTGGATGTCAAAGTAATAAGAGAAAAGTTTTTGACTTGCCCCAAAGTTAGTCAAAACATTAACTACCTCGATTTTTGTGGAATATTGCGTCTCGCTGGCTATCGGCACTTCTAAAAGTTAGATTATTTTTACTGAAATTCATTGGTGGATAATTGATTGCGATTTGATTTCCGTTTGTCTTGATTTTGCATTATATTGATAATGAGTGATTTATCTTGCCCAAAATGAGATTGTTAATTTTGATTTCGCTTCTGATGTGCTGCCAATGAGGATGATAGGATTATGTAAAAGTGAAACCATTTATTTGGTGTTTTTCAATATTTCTTCCGAAATTTGCGACAGTAACACTAATGACTAAGAAATCAATCATTATGCGAAGACCATTGTGTCTATTAGCCTTTTGCATATCGCTTGGCGTTCTGTTCTCTTGCGGAGACCTCCTTGTGATCGACAAACCTGAGGCTGTTGGCCCAGAAGAATCCTGTCAAAACTTCACTATAGAGGAAGCCATGGCTGTTTTCTCAGATGAATATGACGGAATCTCAGACATTTCCGATCAAGTCACCGTTTCGGATTCTCCTTTTGTGTGGGAATCTGGTATTGTTGTCCCGGTGTGGAAAGCGGCGGAATGTCATTTCATTCAAGGAAGAGAGGAGAGTTATGTTGTTCCAATGTTGTCATCAGTCAGGTATTATGCCTCTAAGGGTGAGGATGGAACACTGGTTAGATGTGATCAAAACTTGATGGTCTCCAAGAATGTCAACAGTGGACGTACATCCCTCCGCATCGTTTTCTCTATTCCGGAGGATGACTTGAAGCGAAGCCGGCCATCCTCTGGTTTTTCTGGGCTTCTTGTCTATACAGATTTGAGCGGCAAGTTCAGAAAGATCGAGAAGTATGCGGGAGGAGAAAAGCTCGATGGCGTTTATTTCAGTGAAAGAGAATCCGAGATAGCCTGGGAGAGACACAAATTGTTCATCAACAGGATCATGGAGGGGGTCACTGTGTTCAAAGTGAATTCTCATCAAATAGAGACCCGTTGTCCTGCTCCGGGAGACACAGTGGAGTATAATGATTCGATCAACCCCTCACACTGCAATGGTGACTGTTTTCCGGATCTATGGTGGCAGAACCCGGACTTTGATTTCTGGAATGATTCGATAGCGCCTTCCGACACTACCGGCATTGATGACTATCCTTGGGACGGAGGAGGCGGAGGTGGTGCAGGAAGTGGAGGTGGAGGTAATACCAGACCGCCAAAGGATAGCGGCGGCGGTTCTGGTGCTAATACGGTAAAACCAAAAGATTGTTCTAAACTTTTCGGCAAACTTGAATATTATGAAGCGAGATTTAATGATTATTGGGAAAGACATCCGAATAATCGAGTGAAAGACATTTACTACATTAGTTATGGCTATGAGTATTGTTCCCGTTTTAAGATTTTAAAAGAGTCTGGAAAAATGTCAATTCAAGGTAACAAATGGATTGATAAGACGATGTATAATTTACAAGAAATGTTAGAAAAACTGGTTCAAGCGAATCCCGATTTGGAAAACGATCCAAATAGTCTAGAGGCTGCTGCATTTAAGACACATCCGAAGGCATATATAGATGGAGGTCTTTTGGAATTAAATGTAATGGATAAGCTTAAAATTATCACAACTATTAAGTTTAATGATCTTACGTCTAAATTAGGGAGAGAGCAGATATATGAGGTTGTCAAAGCTCAGATCAATTACTATATAGGACATCCAAACGAAAGTGTGAATGATGCTTTTTTCATTATGGATAATTGGAGAGGTATCAAGCAAGTCTTGTATGATTATTACCAGACAGATATTCAAACTAGGAGTTCATTGTCAGAGGAAGAAAATGCGACTTTCAATGAACTTCGAGACTTGCTCTTTGAAGAGGTGATAAACTACTTCTATGACACAGTGGATGGATTTGAAATAGATTATTAATCTTTGTCAAACAATGAATAATGGGAAAAATCTCGTGTTAGTTTTTCTTGTGTTGGCGTGTTCCTCTTGCTACATCCGGATTGGTGAGAGGGAAGCGCCGACGCAAGATTATTTGATTTTGGACGCATATTCGGTAGATAATGGAATCGGGGACAGGTATATCCCTTGTGAAATGGCTATCTGTTCTGATGATATGTGGGTGTTGTCAGTTTGGAATATGACCGATTCTTGCAATACGTTCTTTTTGTCGGTGGACAATGGTGTCAATTGGGAGATGCTGTCAAGCCTTGATAAGAAGTGGACTTGTGAAAATGTGTTGGTGGACAATGATATTATCTATTGCTCGGCTCTTAATCAAGATCGAATCGGAAAAACCACAGTCAATGCGGGCAAGATATTTCGATCCATAGACTATGGAGAGAGTTGGGAAGAACTGTTTGTCTTTGATGCATACGTTGAGCATATGATGGTTGTGGACAGTTCTTTGGCGGTTCAGTTGTGTTCTGTCACAGAGGTGGATGGAAAGGACGTATACGATGTTGAGCACACAATCCAAATTTCTAATGATCTTGGTAAAACGTGGCGTGGTTATACGTTTGGCAATTTTTATGTATCATCTTTCTCCTCTGATAAGATTACTGTCGCTGTGGGCGGAAGGCGTGAATCCATATTGGAAATTATCCCTGAGAGACAGATTATTGATACAATCAGTAGTGATTCTAAAATGATAACCAATGTTGTTAGGGGAGATGATATTGTTGGACTGACTAATGGCGGGAGCGCCGACTATTTTAGAATTATTGACGGTGTCGCAAACTTTTATTCAAGAATACAATATGGGGGACCTTTTGTCAATCATACCCCAGTCCGGATCTATCAATATGATAGCATCGTTTTTACAAAGGTGTTGGTCCCAGGTTTGAATTCGACTTCAAAGATGTTTGCCTCGACCGATCGGGCCAGGACTTGGACGCGAGTGTCCACAAAATCAGAGATTGACAACCAACTTGACAGCGTCTGGACTCCGGAAGGGAATGCGTGGTTCATGGCCGGGTACAAAGACCGGATGGTGTCGTACTGCGTGGGTTACAAGGACGGGAAACGGCAGGATTTCATCAAGGTCATAAGACCGAAACGATGACTCCGGCGACCTGTGTTCAGCACCCTGTCCGAGTAAATGGTCGCCAAAGTCCTCTCCGACAGTGTTGATCGTGCTTGCTTCGGTTGTCGAGACTTTAGTAATCATTAAATAATATCTTTAATGAATATGTTTAAGAAAATAGTGGTAATATGCTTGACAGCATTTTTATACGTGGCAGTTAGCGCACAGAATTTTTGGGATGAGTTCAGGACTAAAAGTCTTGATGTTGAAGGCGTGAAGATCGGCCAGAAGATGACTTACGACAAGTTCGTGGCTAAGTTCGGGAAGCCAACGGAATATACTCAAAGTGATTCTGATTCTGGAGAAGAGGGGACTCCTACTCTTGATGAATATTACAGGGTTGGGAAAGATGTGTTTTATTTTAGGAATAATGGGAATTTTTGTGGATTTTCCATAAAGGACAAAAGGTTATCAGTTCTTACATTGTGGATTTCTGGAGGTGTTCGTGTAGGCGACAAACTGTCGAGTCTGGACAACTTTAAGTATGGGAAACCCAAGGTCGCATCTTGGCTCGAGCCGAAAGATGGTGTTGTCAAATATACACTGTTTTATAATTATTTGGATGGCCTTGTGTTCCTCTCGGTAAAGAATGGCATAATTTGCTCCATAAGCTATTCGGATCCAATATGATTTAGATAAAAGATGAGTGTATATAGAACTTTACAATCAGGTGAATAAAACATGAATATATTTAAAACGATAGTGACAATATGTGCAGTTGCGTTTTTATACGTGACGGTTAGTGCGCAGGACTTCTATGATGAGTTCAGAGCCAAAAGCATTGATGTGGAAGGAGTGAAGATTGGTCAGAAGATGACTTACGACCAGTTTGTGGCGAAGTTCGGGAAACCAACGGAATATACCCAAAGTGATTCCGGAGAAGGTGGGGAGTCGAGTATTGACGAATATTATAAAGTTGGTCAAGACGTTTTCTATTTTCAGGATAACGGGGCTTTTAGTGGCTTTTCCATAAATGAGAATAAGTTTTCAGTCCTTACTTTGTGGATAACTGACGGGATACGCGTTGGAGATAAACTGTCAAAATTGGATAACTTCAAATATGGTAAACCCAAAGTGGCATCTTGGCTGAAACCAGAGAATGGCTTTGTTGAATATGCCATATTCTATAATCATTTGGATGCTTTTGTGTATTTGTCAGTAAAGGATGGCATAATTCATAACATTCGGTATTCTGATCCAACATAGAATGGAGATTGTTAAAACACAAAAACTATTGAGTAGTGTCCTGAATGCCAATGCCCAAAAAATCAAGGTCGATAGTCAACTTGACAGCGTCTGGACTCCAGAGGGGAATGCGTGGTTCATGGCGGGATACAAGGATCAGATGGTGTCGTACTGTGTGGGATACAAAAATGGGAAGCGACAGGATTTCATCAAGGTCATAAGGCCTAAATGATGATGACGTTGAGATTGTCAGCCATCCTTCGTCCGAGTGAAACCTACACCAGCCACTGCGTCTTCGCCTTCAGTGTGAGATAAATATAGGTTGCCGGTCAACCGAGAGGTGTCATGATCCTCTTGGTTGACTAGCTTATAGTTTCCGGATGACGTTGAGGCCGTCGCGGAGGGGGAGGAGAACGGACTCTACACGGGGGTCGTTGACTATGAGGTCATTGAAGGCGATGATGCCTTGGGTCTGCTTGTCTTTCGGGACGGGATCCTGCCAGAGTTTGCCGTCCCAGAGGACATCGTCGGCGAGGATGAGGCCGCCTGGCCTCACAAGATCGAAGGCCAGATTGTAGTAGGTGACATATTCACGCTTGTTGGCATCCATGTAGACTATGTCGTAGGGGCCTTCAAGAGTGGAAAGGGTCTCGCAGGCGTCCCCGATGTGCAGGGTGATCTTGTCGGCCACGCCGGCCCTTGACCAGCCTTCGCGCATCAGATCCTCCAATTCGTCGTTGATCTCAAGGGTGTCGATGTGGCCGTCCTCCGGAAGTCCGTAGGCCATGCAGGTGGCGGAATAGCCGGTGAACGCGCCGATCTCAAGGATGCGTTTCGCCTTCGAGATCTCCACCAGCATTGTCAGCAGGCGACCCTGGACCGCCCCCGACAGCATCCGAGGGTAGTTCGTGTGGATGTTGGTCTGTTTCTCGATCCAGTCCAGGGCCTCGCTCTGGCGTGAGGAATGTTCTCTAAGATATTTGTCTGCCGGAGATTCCATATTCATAAGATTTGTGGCCGCACCTTGCCTACAGGAAAATCAGGGAAGAGGTGCTTTCAGGGTTGAATATTCTCAAAGCTGCGTTCCTTATGCCTTCGGAGGTCACCGCCTCGATCGCCTCAATGTTCTGCCTGTCCGTGAATATGGTTCCCAACGACACGAGGCTTTTCCCCATCGAGAGGCACTGGGACTCACCGTTGTCGGAGCTGATGGCGAGCTGGCCGAGGAACTGCTTTTTCGCGGCCTTCAGCTTGACGGAGGAATATTCCTCGTCCTGCATCTTCCGGATAACCTTCCAGATCGCATCCAGACATTTTTCCAAGTTGCTTCGCTCGCACCCGAGACTGATTGTCATTATGCCTGATTCTGTGTACTGTGAATATGACGACTCGACACCGTAAACCCATCCGTTTTTCTCCCGTAATAGGCTGTTCAGCAGGGAATTGGATGCCGGCCCGCCGATGATGTTGCTCATCAGGATGGCCGCGAAACGCTCCTCTGTGTTGTCAAGCGAAGGAGCGAAGTTCCCGATGACGGCGTTGACCTCATGGTTCCTTTTCTCTACCTGCTTGTTGAAGGCGGGCTTGACCGGAATCGGGGTGACAATGCGTTCGCCACCAGTCGCGGGTTCATTTTTGAACACCTTGCCTACCAGCTTGAGCACGCTCTCCTCCAACTTTTTCTCGTCAATGTCGGCCACTATCGCAAGAGCCATATTCATTGGCACGAAATGCTCTTTTGTGAATTGCCTAAGCTCCTTGCTTGTGATCTTTTTCACAGTGGCAGCCGTTCCGAGAATCGAACGCCCGAGAGGATGCCCTGCGAACAAGGCCTCCTCGAACTTGTCATAGACATCATCTGCGGGGGAGTCTTTGTAGGAGTTGATCTCGTCGATCACCACACCTTTTTCGACGGCTATCTCTTCTTCCGGGAATGTAGGGCAGGTCGCCAGCTCAAGTAGCAGGGACGCGGCCTTGCCGAGATCCTCCTTGAGAACCGTGGAATGGATCACAATCTCTTCTTTGGTGGTGAACGCGTTCAATTCGCCGCCGAGTCTGTCAAGGTAGCCGCTTATGACTTTGGCACTTTTGCGCTCGGTTCCCTTGAACAGGGTATGTTCGGTGAAATGGGCGATCCCGCTGTGGAAATCTCCCTCGTCCCTTGTTCCGCATTTGATTGTCAGTGAGCAGTATCCCACTGCGTTGCCGCTTCTTTTGACCGCATACCTCAATCCGCAGCCAACCGTCCCTACGATCATTATTTCCTTAGAAGTTTGATTGCCTTGATGTCGCCGGGGAGGAATCCCTTGCCGTTCCTGGCCGTGATCTTGTGCTTTTTGAAATAGTAAAGCTCGTGGTTGTCGGATCCGATGAGCATCTTGTAGCAGATGGATCCGTTCACGGGCTCGGAAGGGGCCACGACATAGCTTACGACAGTGTTGAAGGTCCCTTCCGAGAAGATCTCATCCACCTCGTCCTCATCTTCCTTGATGAGGATGTCCTCGTCCAGAGAACGTTTGGTCTGCTCGTCAACCTGAGGGGCGAAATCCTCGGACCAGAAGAAGATTCTTTTGATTCTAAGTTTCTTGGAGTCTTTTGCTCCGAGGCTTGAATATGCCTTCATCTCCGTGTCTGTGAGGCTGATGGTGTGATCTTGGATGATTTTCAGAAACGCCGGGAGCAGCACGAACTCGCGTCCGGACGGATCTTCGGTCGGGCGCAGAGGGAAGTTCACGACCTCGAACATGTCGCTGATGGATTTTTCCGCTCCTTCTCCTCCTTTGACAAGGGTGAGCAGGTCGATGCCAGGTTCGGATTCCCTGCGGAACTGGCCTTTGACGACCATCAGGAAATAAAAATTGTCGTTTGTCTTGATGCCTTGGAACTCCTCGTTGGTGCAGAACTCGTAAGGGGAGACGGTCCATGTGGAGGCGACACTCTCTTTCAGAGCCTCGTCAAGGAATTCGTCACCTGTCAGGACGACCTTTGTGGTCTTGGAGGTGAAATCCTTGAGTTTTTCCCTCCTTGTGGTGATTTGTGCCTGACCGAAAGCGTCAGTGGCCAAAAGCAGCCCGGCGATGGCACAGGCCAGTATTTGAAAGAATCTTTTCATGTTCAGTATTTGTTTGTCATTCAAAAATGCTTGTCCGGGAATATTCATGCGATCCCGGACGTGTAAACCGTTTGCGCCGACAAAAAACTCCATACTTCATGCCGTGCGGCACAAATGTACAAAATATTGCGTAAATTTGCCTTACAAAACTTGGTGCGGACAACCACTCCCTAAGATTTGAACGTTGTTATGTCTGAATACATCGTATCGGCAAGAAAATACCGTCCTGATTCATTTGAGTCCCTCATCGGTCAGGATAACATCGCCCAGACCCTGAAGAATTCCATAATCAGGGGGAAACTGGCGCATGCCTATCTGTTCTGTGGCCCGCGTGGAGTGGGGAAGACGACCACGGCGAGAATATTCGCGAAGGCCATCAACTGCTCCAATCCTTCGCCGGACATGGAGCCTTGCGGCGAGTGTGAGTCCTGCCGGTCTTTCCAGGAGGGACGGTCATATTGTATTCATGAATTGGACGCCGCCTCCAACAACGGTGTGGATGACATCAAGAATCTGATGGACCAGGTGCAGATTCCGCCGCAGGTGGGGAAGTACAGCGTCTATATCATCGATGAGGTACACATGCTGTCCACGGCCGCGTTCAACGCCTTCCTCAAGACACTTGAGGAGCCGCCGGCACACGCCATATTCATTCTTGCCACCACCGAGAAGCATAAGATTCTGCCGACGATCCTTTCGCGTTGCCAGACTTACGACTTCAACAGGATCTCGGTTCCGGACATCGTGGGCAACCTCAGGATGATAGCGGGGAAGGAGGGTGTGAATATAGACGATGAGTCATTGCATGTGATAGCGCAGAAGGCCGACGGGGCTATGCGTGACGCTCTTACGATCTTTGATCAGACGGTGGCGTTCTGCGGGACGGATGTGAAGTACGAGGAGGTTCTGAAAAATCTCAACGTGCTTGACTATGACTATAGTTTCAACCTGGTGGACGCTTTTCTGGCGGGGGATTACGGTACGGCTTTGCTGAAGTTCGATGAGATTCTTTCCAAAGGGTTCAACGCATTGCATTTCTGCGCTGCTTTGAGTTCACATTTCAGGGATTTGATGGTGACGAAGAACGGTGGCCTTGGGGCTTTGCTGGAGTTGCCGGATTCGCTGAAGGCGAGATATGAGGAGCAGGCTTCACGTTGTTCGCTGAAGTTTTTGTATGATGCGTTGAGTGTCACTTCCGCTTGCGAGGCCGGGTACAAACAGGCGGTTAATCCTCGGCTTCATATTGAGTTCGCCTTGATGAAGCTTAGTTTCCTGATGAAGGCTCCGGATGCTGGAACGGCCAAGGTTGCTGTGGGGACGGCATCCGCCGGCAGCGGTTCACCAGACTTCCGCGCTTCGCGCTCCATCCCGTCACCTGCGCCGCAGGTGACACCCGTTCACGGGGCCACGGGCGGCCACGGCCTGACTGAACCGCAGTCGGCGGACGCCGCACGGAAACCGGGAGCGGTCGGGGCGGTCGCTGAGCCTGTGGTTCGACAAAACTCACCAACCATCGAAGCGGCTTCGGATAGGCCTATTGAAAGTGCGGTCACTTCGACAAGTTCGGTGACCGAAACCGCTGGCTCGGCGACCGGAAATGATGTGGCTGTAGAGAATGTAGGTTCGCAGGCCATTGCTGAGGAGAATCCTGCTCCGAGGGCGAGAAGGAAGCCGGTGAAGACAGGAGCGTCACTGTCGCTCAATTCGATGATCGAGGAGGAAGAGAATAAGAAAGTCGTCAATGAGGCTGCGCCGATCGCGGATGTGATTCCTGAGGACAATGCCTTGCTGGAGGCTTGGAAGACCATCCCTGCGGAGTACGCCTCGAGCCCTCGACTTGCCAACACCCTTCAGAACGCGGAGGTCAGCATTGAGACCAAGGACGGCTACAAGGAACTGACGTTCAAGGTCAGCAACGCCTCGCAGGAAAAATGGATCCGGGAGAACCGTCTCTTGGTTTTGGAAGGAATTTTGCGGAAGAAAGCCGGGTCGTCCAGAATCCGTCTTGAGGTGGGGGTCATTCCTGTGGAGGACAAAGGCGTCCAGCCTTACACAGATCAGGAAAAGGCCACGGTCCTGATGGGACAGAACGGTGAGGTGCAGAACCTCGTCAAGGATTTCGGCCTTGAGACAAGATAGTGATTTACAATTAGATTTGAGACAAGATGAAACTTCATTGCGAGAACCTCGTCAAGAAATATGGCATCAGAACCGTTGTGAAAGGCGTTTCGATGGAGATCAACCAGGGAGAGATCGTTGGGTTCCTCGGCCCGAACGGAGCGGGGAAGACCACCAGTTTCTACATGATCACAGGGCAGATAGTCCCGAACGGAGGACGTGTGTTCCTTGACGACGAGGACATCACCGAACTCCCTATGTACAAAAGGGCTCAGAAGGGAGTCGGCTATCTGCCACAGGAGGCTTCGGTGTTCCGCAAGATGTCGGTTGAGGACAACATCATGTCCGTGATGGAGATGTCTGACATGTCCAAGGCCGAGAGACAGGAAAGGCTTGAGGATCTGATCAACGAGTTCAACCTCTCGAAAGTCCGCAAGAGTCTTGGCATCCAGCTCTCCGGAGGCGAGAGACGGCGTTGCGAGATCGCACGCGCCCTTGCCATCGACCCGAAGTTCATCCTGTTGGACGAACCGTTCGCCGGTGTCGATCCGATTGCCGTGGAGGACATCCAGTTCATCATCGCGAAACTTAAGTACAAGGACATCGGCGTCATCATCACCGACCACAATGTGGGTGAGACCCTTGCGATCACCGACCGCGCCTATCTGCTCTACGAAGGTACGATTCTCCAGCAGGGCACACCGGAATCCCTCGCCGCCGACGAGGACGTCCGTACCAAGTACTTGGGTTCGGGCTTTGTCTTGAAGAAATCCGTCTCCGTCGAAAGAGCCAAGGCCGAGCATGCCGCGTTGGAGGCTGCCAGATTGGCAAAGGCCGCTGCTTCAGAAGTTCAAGGCTGAGTCCGTAGCGGAAGTCAGGCAGGATTTACTGCATTGTCCACTCGGCTCCGTCTTTCGTGTCTTTCACTGTGATTCCCAAAGCTTTGAGGTGGTCGCGGATGGCGTCGCTGGCCGCCCAGTCCTTTGCCGCCTTGGCCTTGGCGCGCTCCTCAAGCACCATGTCCATCAGTCCGGAGACGATCTCCTGACCCTTGCCGGATTCGGTGGCGGACTCGTCCTTCAGGCCGAGGACACCGAACACGATGTCATCAAAAAGCTGCGTCAGAGTCTCCAAATCACCCTTGCTTAACGGTTCCAGTGTCTGCCCATCCGGTCTCTGAGCCTGTCGAAGGGCTCCAGCCTTGGCCGAGTTGATCAGCCGTACCGCATCGAAGATGTGTGACAGCGCTATCGGCGTGTTGAGGTCGTCGCAAAGCGCCTCATAGACAGCATTGAATATTCCCTTGACCTCCTCGGAAGTGGCCGTGCAGGTGTCGGGAGCCGTGGCGGTGATGAACTCACCGTACTGCATGGCGTCCACGGGACTTCCCTCGGTGCCCTTGGCGGTGTCGGCGATCCCGGCCGCCGAAGCCAGCGTCCGGAGATCCTTCGCGGCCTGCATAACCCTCTTCAGGCCTTTCTCGGCGGCCTGCAGTGCCTCGTTGCTGAAGTCCAGCGTGCTGCGGTAGTGCGCCTGGAGGATGAAGAAGCGGACGGTCATCGGGGAATATGCCTGCGCGAGTTTCTCGTGCTGTCCGCTGAACAGCTGCGGCAGGGTGATGAAATTGCCCAGGGATTTGCCCATCTTCTGGCCGTTGATCGTGATCATGTTGTTGTGAACCCAGTAGTGCACGCCTTGTGTGTGGCGGCTGGCCACATTCTGGGCGATCTCGCACTCGTGGTGAGGGAACATCAGATCCATTCCGCCGCCGTGGATGTCGAACTCGTTGCCGAGGTATTTCTCGCCCATCACGGAGCACTCCAGATGCCATCCCGGGAAGCCTTCGCTCCACGGACTTGGCCAGTGCATGATGTGCTCGGGCTCAGCCTTCTTCCAAAGGGCGAAATCGTACGGAGCCTTCTTGTCGCTCTGTCCGTCAAGTGTGCGTGTTCCTTCACGGGTGTCGTCCAGAGTGCGCCCGGAAAGGATTCCGTAGTGGTGATCCTTGTTGTATTTCTCCACGTCGAAGTACACGGATCCGTTGGAGATGTAGGCATAGCCTGCGTCCAGAATCTTCTTGACGGTCTCGATCTGCTCGATGATGTGTCCCGAGGCTCTCGGCTCGATGGATGGCGGCGCCACGTTCAGCAGGCGCATCGCCTCGTGGTAGCGGAACGTGTAGGTCTGCACAACCTCCATAGGCTCAAGCTGTTCCAGCCTTGCCTTCTTGGAGATCTTGTCCTCTCCCTCGTCGGCGTCATGCTCAAGGTGTCCCACGTCGGTGATGTTCCGCACGTAGCGCACCTTGTAGCCAAGATGCCTGAGCAGTTTGAAAAGCACATCGTAGGTCACTCCCGGGCGCGCGTGTCCGAGGTGAGCCTCTCCGTAGACCGTAGGCCCGCAGACGTACATTCCCACGTGTCCCGGCTGTATCGGCTTGAAAAGCTCTTTCGTTCGAGTAAGAGTATTTGTCAGAAATAAAGGTCTCATATTCAATGAATATTATGTTGCCAGTCTATTCGCAAGTCTATCATGGCATCATGGTGATGGTGCTTGTAGCAACCTCAAATGTACTAAATTTCAGGAGATTCCCGAAATTTCAGTGATGATTTTAGCAGAATATCTTGAATTCCCGCTCAACCATTTTTGCCGGTCAGACGCTCGTAGACCGTCCTGTAGGCTTCGCCGACGTGGCCGTTGTCCTTGCGGAAGCGGTCCTTGTCGAGACGGTCTCCCGTGGCGATGTCCCAGAAGCGGGCGCTGTCCGGAGTGATGTCGTCGCTCATCACGAGACTGCCGTCACAGAGGTGACCGAACTCTATCTTGAAGTCCACCAGCGTGATGCCGATCTCCTTGAAGACCGGGGTCAGGATGCTGTTGACCTGCTTTGTCAATGAATATATCCGCTCAAGTTCTTCCTTGCTCACGAGGCCGAGGGCGACGGCGTGGTAGTCGTTGATGATCGGGTCACAGAGGATGTCCGACTTGTAGCAGAGGTCGTAGACCGGCTCCTTAGGCACGATACCTTCCTCCAGCCCAAGCCTCTGGGCCATCGAGCCGGCGATCACATTCCTGACGATCACCTCCATCGGGATCACCTGTGATTTCCAGCAAAGCTGCTCAGTGTCAGAGATCTGCTCGATGAAATGCGTAGGCACTCCACCTTTCTGCAACAGTCTGGAGATCTCGCATGAAATCCCGTTGCAGTAGATCCCCTTGTCCTTGATCACCGCCTTCTTGATCTTGTTGAACGCCGTGATCTCATCCGTGAAATGTATGATCACCTTCTGCGGGTCATCCGTCTCGAAGATCTTGATGGACACCCCATCGTGAATTATATTCATCTTCATTTATTACCCGATAAAATACCTGACGGCGTTTTCGAACAGTGGTTGCTCGAGGTCGGCCTCGATGTTCTTCAGCAGGTTCCTCTCGTACCTCTCGCTGTGACCCATCTTCCCCAGAATCTGACCGTTACGGCTGATGATGCCCTCGATGGCGTAGTAAGATCCGTTCGGATTGTAAGGCGACTCCATCGTTGGCTCGTCCGTCAGCGGATCAACGTACTGGAACGCCACCTGCCCGTTGGCGAACAACTCACGCGCGAGTTCCTCGCTGACCACAAACTTGCCCTCGCCGTGGCTTACAGGGATAGTATATTCATCACCGATTGCCATCCCTCTCAGCCAAGGAGAGTTCGTGGATGCCACACGGGTCGTCACCATCTGGGAGATGTGCCTGTTGATGTCGTTGCGGAACAGGGTAGGAGAGTCCTTCGTCACCTTGCCGAGTTCCCCGTAAGGCAGCAGGCCCGACTTCACAAGCGCCTGGAAACCATTGCATATTCCTAAAATCAAACCACCACGGGAAAGCAGTCCCTCTATCGCCTCCGCGATGTCCTTGTTGTTCAGCACGTTCGCTATGAACTTGCCGCTTCCGTCCGGCTCGTCACCGGCGGAGAAGCCACCGCTGAGCATCAGGATCTGGCACTCGTCGATGTTCTTCTTCATCTGGGCGATTGACTCGAACACATCCTTGTCCGAAAGGTTGCGGAACACGGAAGTGCGGATCTCGGCTCCCGCCTTGCGGAACGCCTTGGCCGAATCGTAGTCGCAGTTGGTGCCAGGGAAGACAGGAAGGTAGGCGATTACCTTGTCAACCTTCGGCCCCTTATATTCAAGATCCGTCTTCTTCGCCTTGAACGGCTTCGCGCCCTCCAATCCCTTAGGCGACAGCCTCTTGGTGTCAGGCTCACTGACCGCTGGATAGACCTTTTCGAAGAGCGATGCGTTGAAATCCATCAGCTCGAAGATGGACAGCTTGTTGCCGTTCACGCGGACATTGCCGTCCTCGCCCGAAGTCACCGTTCCGATCTCGATGGCGTTCTCGAAGTCAAGTGCGCTGCCGTCGGTCTCCACCACGATGGAACCATAGCTTAGATTGAACAGCTCGTCCTCCGAAAGGTTGACGTCGAACCCGAACGCGTTGCCGAAGCTCATCTTGCAAAGCGCCTCTGCCACTCCACCGAATCCTACCGCCCAACCGGCCACGATCGTGCCGTCCTCTATCTTTTCCTGAATATGATTCCAGTTCCTCTTGAGTTGCTCTGTGTCAGGCATCTTGTTGGCGAGAGGCGTATGCTTCACAAGGTAGAGGCGGTCTCCCTCCCATTTGAGTTCCGGCGAGATCACATTGCCGGCATTGACCGGAGTGATGCCGAACGCGATGAGGGTCGGTGGCACGTGAATCGTACCGCTCTCAGTCTCAAACGATCCGCTCATCGAATCCTTTCCGCCGATGGAGGCGAGGCCAAGTTCCTTCTGCATCTTCAGCGCCCCGAGCAGAGCCGCGGTCGGTTTGCCCCAGACCTTCGGGTCGGCAGTCATCCTCTCGAAATATTCCTGGCAGGAGAATCTCATCGTCTCCCAATGGCCGCCGGCGGCGACAACCTTGCTGCATGCCTCGATGAATGAATATGCCGCCCCGTGGTACGGACTCCATTCGCAGAGGTCAGGGTTGAAGCCGAACGCCATCATGCTGGCGGTGTCGGTGTAGCCTTTCACCGGAAGTTTCTGCACTGAGACCTGGGTCTCGGTGGTCTGTAGCTCGCCTCCGAACGGCATCAGCACGGTGGAACGGCCGATGGTGGAGTCAAACATCTCTATGAGGCCTTTCTGGCAGGTCACGTTCGGATCCTGCAGGTTGGCGAACATCCTCTCTTTCAGGTTCTTGCCTGGAACGTCGCGGAAGAACGAATCCCTGTCCTCGACCGCACCGATCGTGGCCTTTGACCAGTGCTTGGCACCGGCGCTGTCGATGAAGGCTCTGGTGAGATCCACAACGACCTTGTCGCCGTAGAACATCCTCATTCTGGCGGTGTCGGTGACCTCGGCCACGTGCGTCACCTCGATATTCTCTGAATGGCAAAGCGCCTTGAATTCCTCCTCGTCCTTGGCTTCCACTACGACGGCCATACGCTCCTGGGACTCGCTGATGGCCAGTTCCGTGGAGTTCATTCCGCTGTATTTCACCGGAACACGGTCAAGGTAGATGTCCAGCCCGTCGGCAAGCTCACCGATGGCGACACTCACTCCGCCGGCTCCGAAGTCATTCGATTTCTTTATCAGTCTCGTGACCTCAGGCCTTCTGAAAAGCCTTTCCAACTTTCTCTCCTCCGGAGCGTTACCCTTCTGGACCTCACTTCCGCAAGTCTCAAGGGACTCCTCTGTGTGTTCCTTTGAGGAACCTGTCGCACCGCCGATTCCGTCGCGTCCGGTGCGTCCGCCGATCATCAGCACGACATCCCCGGCCTTAGGGCTTTCCCTTCTCACGTCCCCGGCCTTCACCGCTCCGACAACCGCTCCGACCTCCATTCTCTTGGCCGTGTAGCCCTCGTGGTAGATCTCACGGACGTGGGTTGTCGCAAGACCGATCTGGTTGCCGTATGATGAATATCCCTGCGCGGCCTTCCTGGTGATGACCTTTTGTGGGAGCTTGCCCGGAAGTGTCTCGCTGACAGGTTTGTAGATGTCGCCGGCACCAGTGACACGCATCGCCTGATAGACGTAGGAACGTCCTGAGAGCGGATCCCTGATGGCTCCGCCCAGGCAGGTGGCGGCCCCGCCGAACGGCTCGATCTCCGTAGGGTGGTTGTGGGTCTCGTTCTTGAACATCAGCAGCCATCTCTCAGTCTGCCCGTCCACATCCACATCTATGAATATGCTGCACGCATTGTTCTCCTCGCTGACCTCCAAGTCATCCAGCAAACCGTTCTTCCTGAGGTATTTCGCCCCGATTGTGGCCATATCCATCAGGTTCAGTCCCTTCTTCTCGCGGCCTGTCTCCGAGCGCATCCTCAGGTACAGGGCCATCGTCCCGTCGATGTCCTCCTTGATGAAGGAATCCTCCACGTCGATGCTTTCCAGTTCCGTCGTGAATGTCGTGTGGCGGCAGTGGTCGCTCCAGTATGTGTCCAAGATCCTGAGTTCGGTCTCGTTCGGATCCCTGCCTTCCTCGGTGAAATATTTCACAACCTCGGCGAGGTCGTCGGCATTCATCGCAAGGCCCATCTTTTTGCAATATGCTTTCAGATCGTCCCCGCTCATATTCCTGAATCCCTCCAGCACGGGAACCGGCTTGACCGCCGCGTGTTCCGTGTCGGCCAGTTTGCTCAGGTCTTTCGCGCGGGATTCCACCGGATTGATGTAGTAGTGGCGGATCTTCTCAAGCGTCTCCTCGGAGACGTAGGAGTCCACGATCAGAAGTTTGGAACTCTTTATGCTGATCCGCGCCGTGGGGTCGATCAGGTGCACGCAGTCCACAGCCGAGGCCGCCCTCTGGTCGAACTGGCCCGGCAGGTACTCGACAGCGATGTACTTCGCTCCGTCCAGATCGATCGAATCTGTGACAGAGTCGGTTACAATCTCTCCGAAGACGCTGTAGCGGCTCTTCTCCAGAAGATCGGGCGTGAATCCGAACAAGTCATAAACATTAAGCAGCCGAAGCGTTTTCAGCTCCAGCTGCAGGTTCTCGTTGAGTTCCCCCAGGAGGCTCTTTGCCTCCACCTGGAACTCCGGGTGTTTCTCCACGAAAATGCGGTAATTGGACATCTTTGCAAGTTCTTTATTGTCTATTGCAAAGTTAGCCTTTTCGGGTTACATTTACAAATTTTCGCCGTGATTGCCAACTGATTGTGAATGAATATATTCGTAAATACTGCCCGGTGGATTTGGAGGGCAGGGTTTTGTAAAATGTTGAATGTCAAAGGGTGATGTTCCACCTTTTGACATTCAATGAATTGCGGATTTGTATCAGAAACTGGTGGGATGTGGCTCCAAAGTGGGGTGGCTAATCGATCCATTGGCTGAAGAACCGCCAGATCTCGGAGCAGGTGTCCATGTCCTTGTCGGACCAGGAGTGGTCGCCGCCTTCGACTTTGTAGAGCCAGACTTCGGTTGGCCTGCCGCCTTTCGCTGCCGGTTTGCCGCCAGTGAATTGATAGAGTGTGACTTGATAGCGGCCATCCCGGCGAGGAAGTTCGGTGACATATTCCTCTGTGCAGCCATTGACGGCGATGATTCTGCTGACCGCCGCCGGAACGGGAATGTACGCTCCCCAGCCGCCTTTGTTCTCCGGGTCGCCGAGCCATTCGGAAGTGTGGTCCTGTGTGCCGTGAACCTCCATGAAAGGAAGAGGATGCTTGTAGGAATATTCCGTCTCCATCCAGTTGAACTGCAGTCCTGCTATCGAGGCCATGGCCTTGAAGGCTTTCGGAGCCCGCATCGCTATCAGGTAGATGATGTCTCCGCCGTTGGACATTCCGGTGAGGAATGTATTCTTTGGACTGAGATCGAATCTCTTCTGGAGTTCTTTGGAAAGGGCGATGAGGAACTTGACATCATCGGTCTTCATTCCTTCCTGTGAAGGGTAGCGGACATTCCAGCCCGGTTTACCTTTCGGATCCTTTATCCCTTGAGGGTAGCATACGGCGAACCCGTTCCGGTCGGCGACATCCATCATCGCTTTTTTGCCCTTGAGGGCCGAGCCGCCGTAGCCGTGGAGGACAATCACGAGCGGGGCTCCTGCCTTGAGTCCTTCAGGACGGTAGAGGTAATATTCCCGCTCAAGTCCCTGGTTCTTCATCGTGTAGCGTTCGCACCGTTCCTTTACCCCGTACTCGTTGGCGGAACCCATATTGGGCATGGATGCCTTGGCGGCAGGCTCAGTATCCGGTTGATTCGTAACTTGGAATAAGACGTGCTCGTCAGTCAAGTCGCTGAGCCGGCTGGTCTGTTCACCGAGTCCGTTGGTTCGGTCACCGAACGTGTCGAAGCGACTGTTTATGGTATTGTCTGACCCATTGCTCCCTATGACGTAGGCAAGAGCTATAAACACTGCGACAACCGTGGAGGATAACATATTGACGGATTGATTTTTAAATGAATATCCTCCTGCCCATGACAGGTAGGAGGATACTTCGGTATTATTCTGATTTACAGATTGTTGTCCTCCATACGCTATTTGTTCTCGGCAGCCTCGACGGCCTTGAAATAGCGGTAGGAGTTGACCTTAAGCTCGCCGGCGGCAGGCTCGTCAAGCACAACAGTGCCAAACTCGTGGAGCTGGAGGGCCGACAAGGTCACATAGTGGCTTACACAGCCCTCGATGGCCTCTCTGACCACCCTTGCCTTCTTGCTTCCGAAGGCGAGGATGAGAACCTCCTTGGCGCTGCAGACAGTGGCTACACCCACTGACATCGCGCGTTTTGGAACCAGGTTGACATCACCTCCGAAGAAGCGGGAGTTGACCTCGATCGTGTCCTGGGTAAGGGTCACCACCCTTGTCCTGGAGTTGATGGAGGAGAACGGCTCGTTGAAGGCGAGATGGCCGTCCTCGCCGACTCCGCCGAGGAACAGATCGATGCCGCCAGCCTCTATGATGGCTTTCTCGTAGTCCTCGCACTCTTTGTCGAGATCTGCGGCGTTGCCGTTGAGGATGTGGATGTTGCCGGCAGGAATGTCAATCTTGTCGAAAAGGTTCCTGTGCATAAAGCTGTGATAGCTCTCAGGATGATTCTCCGGAATCCCGACATATTCATCCATGTTGAAGGTGATGACATTCTTGAACGAGATCTCTCCGGCGGCGCACATTCTGGCGAGTTCCGCATAGGTGTCCAGAGGGGTTGAGCCGGTCGGCAGACCGAGTACGAAAGGCTTGTCGGTCTTCTCGGCCTTGGCCTTGATCGCGGCGGCGATGTGATGTGCCGCCCAGAGTGAACCCTCTTTCTTAGTGTCTCTGATGATGACTTTCATGATTGATGCAGTTTATAAATTTTTCTTTACTCTTGCTATCTTGCTCTGGTGAACATGTCACCGTGGGAGAGGTGACATATTCGATTGATTATTTCAGCCGCAGGAAAACCTCGATGGCTTGATATTCAGCCATTCCCAATTCATTGTAAAGCCTTGCGGTGTTCTGTGTGCGCTCCTCGGCCCTCTGCCAGAACTCCCTCGGGTCATCGCCCGGGAACGGGACGATGTCTTTCTGGGAAAGGTGACGGAAGATGGCGTGACGCTTCTCGATGAGCTCGTCAGGACTGAGCGGAACGGCCATGTCAACCCTCCATAGCTCCCACTCCATCCAGGCGCCTCTGTAGAGCCAGATCGTGGTGTCGTTCAGCCAGTCGTTGCCTTCCTCCTTGAGCTGCTCGATGGCTTCAAGTGCTGCCTCGGTGCAGACCCTGTGGGTTCCGTGAGGGTCGGCAAGGTCTCCGGCCATGTAGATCTGGTCAGGGTGTATCTTCGCTATCAGGGCCTTGATGATGTCAAGGTCTTTTTGGGTGCGAGGGAGCTTGGTCACTCCGCCGGACTCGTAGAACGGCAGGTTGAGGAAGTGGACGTTGGTCTTGTCGTTGAGCCCGAAGCTTCTGTCGGCCCCTCTGGCCTCGCTGCGGCGGATGGCCGCCTTGATGGCGAGAAGCTCCTTAGGCTCAGGCTCGCCAGGCTTCTTTGAGTCTATGATTTTCTTTACCTCGTCGAATTTGTCTCCGAATCCAAGCTGGTAGGCGGCGTCCATGTGCTGAAGCACGACATCGTCATGCACGGCAAGGTCGCCGGAAGTCTCGTAGGCCACATGAACATCATGTCCCTGATGGACGAGACGGATGAATGTGCCACCCATCGAGATCACGTCGTCGTCCGGGTGAGGGGAGAAGATGAGGACTTTCTTAGGGAACGGAGTTGACTTGACTGGTCTTGTGGTGTCATCGGCATTCGGCTTTCCGCCCGGCCATCCTGAGATGGTGTGCTGGAAGTCGTTGAATACATCAATGTTGATCTTGTCAAACGGCCCGTAGAGTTCAATGAGTTCCCCGAGGTAATTCTCGAGATAGTCCTGCTGGGTGAGCTTGAGGATAGGCTTGCCCACTTTCTGGCAGAGCCAGACCACGGCCTTGCGGATCAACTTCGGGGTCCAATGACAAGGGCCGACCATCCAAGGAGCGACGGATCTGGTCAGGAGAGAAGCGGACATCTCGTCGGTGTAGAAGGCGATGTTGTCATGCTCCTGTAGCAGAGAAGCCGGGCATGTCGAGTCAACGTCACCCTCAACGATTCTCTTCACGATCTCGGCCTTGTCCTCTCCCCATGCCATGAGGAGAATCCTGCGGGCGCTCATCATGGTGCCGATGCCCATGGTTATCGCGGTCTTCGGCGTGACGGCGATGTCTCCGTTGAAGTTGCGGGCCTGTCTCTTTCTTGACTGGTATGAAAGCGGGACTGTACGGGTCTGGCTTCTTTCGGAGGAGCCGGCCTCATTGAAGCCGACCTGCCCTCCTTCCCCGACACCGATCACCAGAAGGTCGAGACCTCTCGCAGTCTTCTCGAATTCAGCGCAGTAGTCTGAAATCTGCTCTTTGGGGATTGACCCATCAGGAATATGGATGTTCTCCTTCCTGACATCTACCTGATCCAGAAACTCGGCGTGGAGTCTGTGGTTGCGGCTTTGGGTGGAATTCCTGTCGCAAGGATAGTACTCATCAATGGAGAACACCTCTACATCGGCGAAAGAGACGTTGCCTTCCTTGAACTGCCGTGTGAGGTTGGCGTAGAGGGACACAGGGGTCTTTCCTGTTGTGAGACCAAGTTTGAATGTGCGGGGAAGCGATGCTTTCCCGTGATCCTTGATGGCTTTGACAATGATGTCTGCCACCCTGTCGCTGCCGATGGCCGCGTCATCAAAAATCTCGGTGGTGATCTTCTCATAGGAGTGGAGAATGCTCTTCGGCAGGTTCTCCTCAATCAGTCCACCGTCTTTTGGTAAAGAAAAGTGTTTCATTTTGTTGAGCTTAAAATTTCGTTAAAATATGATATGTTTCGTCTCCCGTTTCCGGGTCAAAGCTCTATGTCGTTTCCGCAAGTCGGACGGTCGCGGATCCCGTGCCTGAAACCACAACTCTTGTGGTGGCTGTCGGCTTAAACCGTACAAATATAATCAGTTTTCCTCATAAGCCGAATCGATTTTTCAGAAAAAATGATGCGCGGTGAATCAGAGCGCAGGCACCTTTTGCCTATCTGATCAGGAAGGCCGTTCCTTCTGGACCGTAAAATGTCCGGCAAACAAGAAGCATATCGCCGGACAAGTCACATCAACGGTTACGTTTGTCCGGCCAAACGGCTTTCCACCGGATAAGATGCATCGACAGCGGTGTTTAGGAACATGAAAATAATAAGTTACTTCAGATTAAGAAGCTGTTTTGAATTGTTAGAAATGTTCTTTGAGGTGAAAAAATCTTCATTTTATTCCCGCTTCTTCAGTCAGACGGCACCGCTCGCTATCTTCCTTGGAAGAAGCGGTCGAACCTGAAGTTTTTCACTCTCAACCCAGCGCCCGAACCGAGGGCAATCGGACCTGTCCGGGTTGCCGAGGTGGGCAGCAGGGGGAGACTGTCTTAAAAGTCTAATTACCCCCTCCGAGGATTGAGAATTCGTAGTCGCCCCTGTAGTGGGG
>OHVB01000054.1_pt1 | contig 48047 bp, 36 predicted proteins | sample 1579331 | NCBI WGS metagenome assembly OHVB01 (sample SAMEA3882503, study PRJEB24775) | human gut metagenome | biome: human-associated habitat; feature: intestine environment; material: feces | place: Netherlands | collected 2009/2010
CTGTGAAAAGGCAAAAAATAAAAAGGGGTGCGTCACAGACTTATGACACACCCTCTTTTCTGTACGTATTGCTTAAAGTATAGTTATAACATTGTCAAATGAGGGTATTACATTTGTCTTTCTTATATCTGTACCAAAGACAGAGAATGGGGGTTGCTATGGTAAGTGCTACACCTGCCAGCGATAGGAAGATCTGCGAAGTGCTCCTTGGAGAAAGAAATGCTGATAGAAAAGATGAACCACGAGCAGAGTTTGCTCTATATCCGCATCTTATGGCTCATCCTGGCACTCATCGTATTGTTGATTGCCATTTACCGTAGGAAACTCGACAGGCAGAGAGCAGAATTGTCGGAAAAGACATCCTATATCAATGGTGTGGAGAATGAGCGCAAGCGTCTGGCCAAGGAATTGCATGATGGAGAATGCAACGATATTCTGGCGGTGAATATCATGATGCAGACCGATAAGGGGGAAGCAGAAAGATTGCTTAAAAACGTGGGACATTTATTTTTCAAATAAAAAGATTAATTAGTAAACTGATGACTTTTTCTCATTTAAGTATAAAAACATCTAATTTTAACAAAAATATAACGCATAGTTTGTTGGGGATTCATAAAAAATAGGTAATTTTGCAACCAGCAATTGAATACAAAGTCAATATTAAAAATAAGGAACTATGATTAGATTAAATGTATTTTTTGAGAAAAAGGAAGAGGTAAAGGTTGAGGAAATCAACGCTTTATGCAAGGAACTGGTAGAGAAGTCCTTGAAGGACAATGGCAATATTGCCTACGACTATTTCACCAGTGGAACTCGCAATGGAGTGATGATGATCTGCGAGACATGGGAGAACGAGGACGTTCTGAAAGCTCACATGGCTTCTGAGCATTTCACTACATTGGTTCCAAAGATTGAAGCTCTTACCAAGAACGGCTTGAAACTGGAGCAGTTCACTTTCTAAATTTTTTCAGACATCAGCCAGTGGTGATACATTTTCTTCTTCATCACCGGCTGATGTTCTCATTATTATTATATAGTTCTATTTTACTTCTGTAAGCTTACCCGTTTGGGAATCGATGATATAACCATGCAGATTGACATCCTTTGGTACAAGAGGGTGAGTACGGATGGTATTAATCGTATTTCTTACAGAATCCTCGGTGTCGTGGAAGCCCTCCAGCCAATGGTCTAGGTCGATGCCGCAAAGTCCGATGGTGTCGATGACATCCTGATGGATGCCGCGCTTGAGCATCAATTCCTTCATCTGCTGGCCGTTCATGTGGCAGGCACCGCAGTTGGAGTGGGCGATAACCATGATTTCCTCTACACCCAGTTCGTAAATGGCAACCAGGAGGCTGCGCATGGCGGAGTCGAATGGACTGATAACCAGTCCACCGGCATTCTTGATGAGCTTGGCATCTCCATTCTTCAATCCCAATGCTGCCGGCAGAAGCTCTGTCAGGCGGGTATCCATACAGGAAAGGATGGCAAGTTTCTTGTCTGGATATTTGCTTGTAAGATACTTCTCGTAACCTTTGTTGGCTACGAATTCCTCGTTATACTTGATAATTTCCTCTATAATCATAGTAGTGCAAATGAAATGTGAAACGAATTTTTCCTATTTCTCTGGGGTAGGCTTGAGATAAGCCATGAACTTCTCTGGCTGATAGTTGAGAATCAGTTCTTCTGGGAACTCAGCTTTCTCTACCAGCGGCATGATGTTGCTGTAGTCGGCAATCATGGTAGAGAAGTGGGCATCACTTCCGAAGATGACAGGTGTATCGTATTTCTTGGCAAGTTCCAGCAGTTCCAGGTTATTAGGAGCTGCCACCGTTTTGTGACGGATGGGAGCCATGGAGTGATTGTTGATTTCGAGCAAGGTATGCGTCTCCTTGGAAACCTTCATCAGGGCCTCGAAATCCAGTTCTGCCGTTCCATCTCCTGGATGGGAGATTATCTGCACGAATGGATTGCGCATGGCATTGATGACACCCTGCGTGTTCTCTTCCTTGGTTCCTCCCAGCCAGCAAAGGCTATGAATGCCGGCGATTCGGATATCAAGCATGCGCCAGTAATCCTCATCGAGGTCAATATCGCCTTGGGTATTGAGGATGTTGAGTTCTGCTCCCAGCATCAGCCTGATTCCATAGAGCTGACGGGGAACGCAATGCAGGTTTCTGAAATAGATGGGATCACAGGTGCCCGGAATATGAGGTCCGTGCTCTGTGATTCCCAGTATTTCCAACCCCTTTTCTTTTGCAGCCATGGTCATTTCCTGCAAACTGCTGAAGGCATGACCCGATGCTATGGTATGTGTATGAACGTCTAATAATGTTTTCATACTGCAAAGGTACGGTTTTTATCTGAATGACGCAAGAAAAAAAGGAAAAAACGTGTTGGATGTGACAGATGAATTGCCTTAGCAAATTTTCGGTTGTGTTACTAATGTATAAAAGTTGCTGGAATATTTGGGAATTAATAGAAAAAGCACTATTTTTGCACTATTAATCAAAATGAAAAATGAAGTATGACATATTTGAATCAATATCACAAAGAAAGTACGGAGAGAATGCTTCGCAAGTTGGCAGAATGGAAGAAGTCACCGACTTCCTCTTCAGAAGCTGCGCAAACAATGAAACGGAATCTTGCTCTAGCTCTGAGTATGGAGGCAACTTATATAGCGAACAAAGCTATGTAGAAAAATATGCCAAAGAAAATAATTGTTGGTATTCTATAGAAGAAGTTTTCAATCTAGGAACGCCAGGACCATCTGGGAGCGAAAATGATACTTATGTAGATAAGGAAGGCGGCGTAGTTTACAAGATGAATAATTTAATTCATACAGGAAGTTTCTATAAATTATTTAAAAGACTATTGATACATAATAGTTTGTTCCCGCAAACCGCTTACTTTCTTGTAGGTTTTACTGGATATGAAGGAAGAACGATTTATCCATTGTTGTCTCAGGTGTATATAGAAAATGCCAAACCTGCAGAACCTTCAGAAATTAAAAAATATATGATGGCTTTGGGGTTTAGTCCTATTGATGATTGGGCATATGAGGGAAATGGTATCGTGATTTCTGATTTGAAGCCAAGGAATGTCTTAAAAGATATTGATGGGGACTTATATGTTATAGATGCAGAAATAAAAGTAAAATCTAATTAGTTTTGTAGCTTTAGAATAGCAAAAACGGCTGCCAGTTTATAAGAAACTGACAGCCGTAATGGTAATAGGTTTTATTTCGCAAATCCTTTCTTTTTCTTCATCCTCTTTCCCACGAAGTTCCAGGAAGGCATCTTCTTCAGGGTACTTCTCACGGGCTGTACATCCCAGAGCAGGAAGATGATCAGCACGGCAATGCCGATGAGGCAGGTGATGCCATAGAGATTCCGGATGCTGAGCATCAGAAGATTGGTGGCATCGTAGGGCAAGCCGCGTGACATGTTGTCTGCCATCTGATAGCGGAGCCCGAAACTGTACAGACCTGAACACATCGCCGACATCGGACCATTGCGGATGATGCCTGCCATCGTCAATCCCATGAAGAAATGCTGGAACGGCATCAGCTCTTCCAGATACACGGTGAGCATGCAGAAGAAGATGGCGTTGCCGAAGCTTCTGAGAAAACAGGGCAGATAGAGTGCTTCGATGTTGAGACTCGGATCGATGAGGAAATACATCATCACGGGATAACATACCATCGTTGCCACGCCTATCGTGAGCAGACGGGTGTATTTCTGACAGAGCACCTTGCACCAGAAGAGGCAGAAGAGGCAGCCGGCGATGGCACCCGTCCATTCCACGAAGTTGAGCACATTGGTGGTGATGTTACCGAAATGCAGCACGCCACCCGTAAAGGCGGTTTGCAGCACTTTAGGCGTACTGCCCATGAACTCTACGAAGGCGAAGAGGATGAGCAGCGGGATGAGTCGCTTATACTTCCATGCCGCCGGAGCGATGTAAGGGTGACGGATGTGGAGCATTCGCTGGATGCAGAAATATCCGGTAAGGATGAAGAGCAATACATCCATCTGCATGATCTTCGAATCGAGCCAGTTGTAGTGCTCGCCATAGGTGAAGAAGAAGATGAACTCCAGCATCCATGCCGACCACAGGATGCAGCCCAGATAGTCGATACTGATGAAGGGCAGGGGTTTCATGAAGCGGAAGTCGTGGGTGGTGACGTACACGATGAGTGCCACCAGGAGCAGGGCTCCCGTCATCGCCCAGTTGATGATGCGCCAATCCTGATAGATATAAATCAGGTGTTCGGTAATCCAAGGCGAGAGGAACATGTTTCCCAGTACGATGCAGTAGAGCAGGGGGAAGAAGATGGTGAAATCGCGCTTGGAGGTCATCCACAACTGGATGGTGCTCATACATTCGAAGGTTCCGCAGAGCTTGAAGAAGCCTGCGATGTAAGCGAGAATGCACATCAAGGGTACCGAGTCGGTCCACATGATGAGGAAATTGCAGGTTGCCACTACCAGTGCCGCATTCAGCAGGAGCTGGCGGTTGGTAAAGTGGAACTTCATCTTGAAGAGGAAGGGGAATGGCATCGCCACGCCCACCACGTTGAACATGATGATCATGAGTACGTCTTCTCTCATCAAACTGTACTCGCCCATCACCTGGCTCATGGCTCCTCCATAGATTCCGCCCGACATCAGGAAGATGAAGGCGAAGAGGAGATAAATCCATGGCTGTAACCGGCGAGGAATATATCCATTGAACGATGGAACCCGGAAGGGTCCCTGTAACATAGGAGGTCCTGGCATTTTTTATAATTAATAATTTATAGTTTATAGAACATTCTTGATAGTTTATAATTTATAGAACATTCTATTTAATGTGAACCTTGGTTTCTACGTTCAGTCCGGCACGGAGCAGGGCTATCTGTTTCGGGTCATTGTCCTTGGTAAGGGCGATGCGAACAGGCACACGCTGCTCTACCTTTACGAAGTTGCCGGTGGCATTATCCATAGGAATCATGGAATAGGCATTGCCGGCTGCGGCAGAAAGGGCTTCTACCTTGCCATGGAATACTACACCCGGGATGGCATCGGCGGTGAAATCTACAGTCTTGCCCACGGTGATGCCGTCCATCTGAGTCTCACGATAATTGGCTACCACCCATACATCGTTATCATCCACGATGCGAGCCAGCATCTGACCAAGCTGTACCAACTGACCTTCGTGAATATCCTTTCTTCCCATCACACCATCGCAGTTTGCCACGATTACTGTATAAGAAAGATTCAGACGAGCCAGATTGAGCTGTGCTTCTGCCACGCTCTCTCCGGCATGTGAACCGCCGAGCTGCTGGGTCTGCACATTGCGGACAGAAGCTGCACTTGCCTTGCGGCTGCTTGCCTGCTCATAACGTGCCTTGGCTCCCAGATAGCGGGCATAAGCATTGTCGTATTGCTGACGGGTTACCGCATCCTTCTTCATCAAAGCCGCAAAACGGTCGAAGTCCTGCTTGGCATTCATCATATCCACACGAGCCTCCTCGATGCCGGCAGCCGCTGTCTGCACATTGGTATTGGTGGTTCCCATGCTGGCGGTTACCACCGAAGAACTTGACTTGGAGCCACGCAAGCCTGCCTCTGCCTGAGCTACATGCAGGCGGAACTCTGCATCCTCGATGATGACGAGGGTATCGCCCTTCTTTACGTGCTGATAGTCGTTGAAACGAATCTCCTTGATGAATCCCGGTACACGGGTATTGATAGGGGTGATATGGCGGTTTACCTGTGCATCGTCGGTGTAAGCCACATCGCTGCCATGATAGAAATGGCTGAAGCACCAGCCGATAGCTCCCAGAAAAAGGAGGATAATCACTACATTATATATTCTCTTGATAATCTTCTTGCTCATAATCTCTTGATAATAGTTTTCGATAAAAACTCTTAATTCTGTTTTTAAAATTAAATTTCTCCTGCCGCGTTTTTTATTAAATTTCTCCAGCCACGTACTTCATGCGATAGTAGGCATAGACGATGTTGATGCGGGCATCCACCTCACTGAGTTCGGCATTGAGCTTGAGGTTGGAGGCATCCACCATATCCGTAACCAGAGCGAGTTGACTGAGATAGCGGGCATTCATCACATCGTAGTTCTGCTGTGCCAGCTCCACGCTCTTTCGCTGCGTTTCCAGTTCTACGTAGGTTTGCTGATACTGCACGTAGGCAGCCTGCACATTATTGTTAAGCTGCTCAGCCTGAACGGCATGTGCCTCTTTAGCCTGTCGGGTCTCCACGGCAGCCTGCTTGATGCGCTTGTTGCTCTTGAAGAGAGAGCTGAGACTGTATTTCACGCCTACACCCACATACCAGACGTTGAGGTTCTTGTCAACAGGTGGCAATTCGAAGAGGATAGGTCCATCGAAGTTATCTGTGGCAACGAAAGCTACTTTTGGCAGAAGATCGCTCTTGGCAATCTTCTCTTTCTGTTCGGCGATGCGGATGGCGTTACTACTCTGCTCCAGGAGTGGGGAATTTTGGGCGCCTGCCGTCTGCCAGTAAGCCTCGCCTTCCTTGCCGTAGGTCTTGTCGGCAATGGTGGCATCGGGGATAATCTGAATCTCCTGGTTCATCTGGCTTCCTTCATTCTTTTGGCTTCCCTGGTTCATTCCTAGGGTATTGCAAAGCTGATGGTTCAGGATGCTCCGGTTGTTTCGGAGCGCCGTCAGACCGAGTTTGAGACTTTCCATCTGGAGTTCGTATCGGGTGATGTCATTCTTCAGCGCCATGCCGTGCGTCTGTTTCTCCTTGATGTCATCGATGAGCTGGCGGGTCAACTCGATGTTCTTTTCATACACCTTGATGCGGTTGTCTATCTTATAAAGGTCGAGATATTGCCCCAGGGCGATGAAGCGGATCTGCTGTCGGGTGAGTTTCACGCCTACCTCTGCCTGCTGCTTTCCGAGTTCGGCGAGTTTGATACTTGCGTTGATGGCTCCACCGGCATAAACCACCTGCTGTGCCTGGAAGGCGAAGTTGTTGCTGAAATGTGGAGATTTCAAACCATGAACGTTGCTGAAGTCGCGGTCGGTAATCAGCGCATTGCCGATATAGCTGAATGAGAGGGAAGCATCAAGGTCGGGCAGTTTCTTGCTTTTTGCCGCTTCGATGCCGAGATGGGCTGCTTCTACTCCTGATAATGAAGTGCGAAGACTTTTGCTGTTATCCTCCACCTTCTGGAAGAGTTGACTGATGGTCATGTTTTCTTTCTTGCTGGCAGGCAAGGAAGCAGCCGCCCCAACGGTGGTTTGTGATTGAGCCGAAGCCCAATGGGTTCCTCCTGCAAGCAGAAGGCTTACAAATAAGATGTTCTTAATCATTGATCATAACTTTTTGAATTTCGGGTGCAAAGGTACGGAGTTTTGAGCGAACAATCGCTTTAAATATTTCGCAGCGGATGGACGATTTGGGAATAATAGTTCTTTTATCTCACATATTTTGTGTAATTTTGCAACCGAAATAGGAATAAAGAGATATAATAACTCTATATATAATAAGGTGTAGATGGAATTATCAGAATTAAGCAGTTATCAGGAAGCAAGCCTTTTTCGCTCTGGTTTGGAGGAATGGCAGGAGGGTCCGCAAGTATTGACTTACGGAGCAATATTGATTTGCCGGAAAGGAAAGGCGATGCTGAATGTGAATTATAAGGATTGGGAACTTTATGAGGGGGCGGTGATTACGCTGTTCCCGAATGATGTAGTGGAATTGAAGGTTGACGGGGATTGCAAATCCCCTCAAACAGAAAACGGGGATTGCAAATCCCCTCAAACTGCGAACAGCTTCCAAGTTGAAATCCTGAAATATAATCCTTCTTTGCTTCGTGAAGCCAGTTTGCAGCTGGAGCAGACGGTGTATTCTTCCTTGCGGGAAGATCGTTGCCGGCAGGATACCCCTGTGGTGACAAACATCATCAATGGGATGTTTGGCTTATTGAAGGTATATTTCGACCAGTCGGAATGTACCTGCATCTCGCAGTTGGTATTGTGCCAGTTGAAGGCGTTCTTCATCGGTTTTCATGAGTATCTTCAGCGCAATCCGCAATACCGACCAGATGAAGTAAAATCGTATCGTGTAAGAGAACTGTTCAATCGGTTTATGATGCTGCTGGAGAAGGATTACAAGATTTCAAGAGATGTGAACTATTATGCCGAAAAGATGAATATCTCTTCGAAATATCTGACCAACATCGTGAACCAGGTGACGGGGCATACCCCCAAGACCATCATCGATCAATACGTGATTCTGCAGCTCAAGCTGCATCTTAAGCGAAGCACGCAAAGCATCAAGGAGATGGCTTGGGAGTTTCATTTTGCCGACGTCAGTTTCTTCTGCCGATATTTCAAGAAGCATACAGGTCTGACACCGCAGCAGATAAGGTCGTAATCACAACCTTCAGTTTTTCTCTGATCTCGGCTTCTTCTATCTCGCCGATGTGTTCTGGAGAGAGAGCCTTGAGTTCTTCGAGGCATCCCATCTGCATCATGGTGGCGATAGGGAGGAGCTTATGTGCCGCCTTTCCTATGCGGTCGGTAGATAAGGATTCCTCTTCTACGGCTTCTTTCAGATTCGTGAGATGAGCGGCAAGTTCCTGCTTCACGGTATCAAGAATCTCCTTCGCCGCTTCTTCGTCGCCTCCGGCAAAAGCCAGGAGAGAATCAAGCTGAGGGTTGGATTTCTGCTGGGATGATAAATCTGGCTGGGATGGAGTTTCAGACTGGGCATCCGGTAGAGGCTGGGACTCTATTCCCAGGATATCAGACAGTTTCTCCATGCTGAATGGCTTGAATAGGCAATCATCAAAGCCGGCTTTCAGAAGCTGTTCCAGGATGCTTGTATCGTGAGCCGTCATCGCTACCACCGTCATTTGGGTATGGTTGATGTGGGCAATCATATCCATGCCGTTCATCTCCGGCATTTCGATATCCATCAGCATCAGGGCTGGCTGCTCGTTATGCAGCGTGGTGAGGGCATCCATCACATGGTTGCAGGCGAAAACCTGCCAGGTGTCGCCTACGATGCGGCGCAACATCTCCTGGAGAAGCTGGAGCTGCAGCTTGTCATCATCCAGAATCAGAATCTTGTGGTTGGCAAATTCCGGCTTCTTCTTTATATCAGTAACCTGATGGCTGCCAGAATTCTGTCCTTCCTTATCTAGAGCAGAATCGGGAGAAGGATCATGCTCAACTTCTGATGGAGCCATTTCCTGAGACTCCTCCTTTGGGGCTGGCTCGATAGGGATGGTGACGATGAATGTAGAACCTTTGCCCAGGGTAGAGTGGAGAATGATTTCTCCGCCAAGCAGCGAAACCAGTTCCTGGGTGATGGACAATCCCAAACCGGTACCCTCGATGCCCTGGGCGCTCTTCAATCTCGTAAACGCCTGGAACACTTTCTGTTTCTCCTCATCGGTCATTCCCTTGCCCGTATCCTTTACGCTCAGGGTGAGCATCGGCTTGCCCACAACTTTTGAAACTTGTGCCTGGATGGTAACGCTACCCTGGTCGGTATATTTGATGGCGTTGCTTACCAGATTATCCAAAATCTGACGAATGCGGAAGGCATCGGCACGGAAGTACTCCATCCCCTTCATCTTGCATTCGAATGAAATCTCCAATCCTTTCTCTTCTGCCCGCAATTTCATTCCCTCTACCGATTCTGCTACCAGTTGTGCCGGTGAGAAAGAGGTAGGCTGAACCTTCATCAGTCCGTTCTCCAACTGATGATAATCGAGCAGCGAGGCAACGAGATGTGAAAGATGAGCAGCAGAGTTCTTGATGTTCTGGAGGCATTCGAGGCCCTGAGGATTGCTGACGTAATCTTTCATCAGATCGATGAAGCCCGAGATAGAGGCAGCTGGCGCCTTGATATCGTGGGTGATGGTGAGGAGCAGGCGCTCACGTTGGTTCATGATACGCTGGATTTCCTCGTTGGCAGCCTCCAGGTTTTCCCGATAGATGCGCTCTTTTCTGGCATCGCGCCAGATAAACCAGATCATGATGACGATGGCAAAGAAGGCTACGATGGCGAGCAGTTCCATCTGCCACAACAGATGCTTTCTTGCTTCCATCGCCTTCTTGATGGCTTCCTGCATGTTGTCTTTTTCACGCTGGTGTACATCGCTCAGATGTTTAGCGGAGCGCAGGGCGAGTTTGGCACTCACCATCTTCAGCTCTTCCATCTCCCTATTGATGTTCTGCTTGTGGCCTTGCGTTTCCACTTTCTCCTTCTTGTCTATCTGGTCGAGGATGGTCGCTACGTTTTCCGCCACGTTTACTGGGGTGGTAACAGAATCGATGACAGCCCGGTTGCTGTCCTGTTTTACGCTCAAGGTTTCGGCGTGCTCCTTCTTGAAGGCATCGGCGAGTCGGCGGAAGAACCCCCTTCGGGTCTTCAATACCTCTACCGTAGTCTTCTTCGCCTCGTGGGTTTGAGGTGCCTTGGAGTGAACCAGTATGGAATCCTTTCCCGTATTCAGATTCTTCACCTTATTCTGCAGATAGTTTTGGGTAGGTCTTCCTGCCATGGCATCAGACAGTTGCTTCAGGTTTCTCTGCTCCTCTTTGAGCAGGGAAGAGATAGTACTATCGGCGGCACCCCTTTTCTGGATATACTCGCGCGAAGCTTCATTGATGGCATTGATGCTCTTGGTGTTGCTATACACCAGACTGATTGCCAGAATCATGATAATGGCAATGGTGCTATATCCGAGGGCTACCTTGAGAGGAATATTGTTCTTGTGCATGAGAAATCGTTTAAAATGATGAGCAGACTGATATCTTGCTCAATAGATATTTGTTTGCAAAGTTAATGCAAAAAAATGATATTAGAAAACAAAAGGGCTAAAAACAAGTCAGGAGACCAATGAATTCTATCATTAGTCTCCTGCCTGATTGAAAGCGACGCGTAATTACTAGTGTTATTCTATCTTTTCCTCAGTTAATTACTATTTTTTAAAGGTGATATTACTCTGCTACAGTAGAATCTGTTGCTGTAGAGTCTGCTGGAGTCTCTGCTGGAGTTTCAGCTGGTGTCTCTGCAGGAGTCTCTTTCTCTACTGTTGTGTCTGCTGGAGCAGCTGGTTCTGCTGGAGCTACTGTGTCAACTGGAGCTACTGATGATACACTTGCCATCTTGTTGCTGGCGAATACATTGCTCACTGAAACCATAACCATGGCAGCGATAGCTGCGAAAACTAACTTTTTCATAATCTTTTGTTTTTTTTATTGTGAATATTATTTTTATTACTTTCTTTGTGACCAGCCTTACTTGCGTTACCGCTCATTGGCGTGTTCACTTTCTCATATCACAATCTGCGTGCCAAAAAACAAAAGAATTATCTAATAGTTTGATTATCAGCAGTAAATGCTTTTTGTGCCAGAATTCTACATTGGGGAAACTGTGGAACTGGTGTGGAATTATTCCCCAAAAAGTTGGGGAATGGTCATCAGATTCCCCATTTTCCCATATCATCAAAAGACGTACTTCTTTCTATCAGATACCGTATTTCTTCATCTTATTGTAGAGTGTCTTTCTATCCACGGCGAGCAATTGTGCAGCCTTACTCTTGTTGCCGCCTGCAGCTTTCAGTGCGGCTTCTATCCTCTGCAGTTCCGTTTCCTCATCGTGCAGGGCAGTAGGGGCTTGTGGCTGGATATGTGCCATACTCTGTTCCAGTTCGGTTACTCCGATGTATCTTCCGGTGGCGAGCAGGGTAGCTCGTTTCATCACATTGTTCAGTTCTCGCAGGTTGCCCGGCCAGTTGTAGGCGGCAATTCGCTCCTTGGCTTTACCGTCGAGTCCTTCCACATTTCTGTTCAGCTCCTTGTTGGCATGCTTGATAAAGAGGTCGGCAAAGAGGAAGAGGTCGGCACCACGGTCTTTCAGCTCCGGCATGTAGATGGTAAACTCATTGATGCGGTGGTAGAGGTCTTCACGGAAGTTGCCTTCAGCCACGCGTTGAGCCAGATTCTCATTGGTAGCACAAACCAGTCGGATATCGATATCTATTTCCTTGTTGCTTCCCACCGGACGGATTTTTCTTTCCTGGAGGGCACGGAGCAGCTGCACCTGTACTTCATAGTTCAGGTTTCCCATCTCATCGAGGAAGAGAGTTCCTCCGTTGGCAATCTCGAAAGCACCTTTTTTGTCCTGGTCAGCACCTGTAAACGATCCCTTCACATGACCGAAGAATTCTGATGCCGCCACTTCTTTAGGGATGGCACCGCAGTCGAGTGCGAAGAAAGGTTTATTGGCTCTTGTGCTGAGTTCATGGATTCTTCTAGCCACATATTCCTTACCTGTACCGCTGGCACCCAGAATGAGTACCGACATAGGGGTAGGGGCCACCAGCGAAACGAAACTGTAAAGCTTGCGTGAAGCCTCGCTTTCACCTTCCAGGTATTTGGGCACATCCCCATTAGCAGATGAAGCCTGATTTCCTGCCTGCTTGCCAGGTGCTGCGTTTGTAGGAGTAGAATTTGAGTCTGTGGAACGCAGACTATCTGCTGAGTTTGCATGTGAATCCTGTTTTTTCGGAGTCTTGATAGCTTCCTTGATCTTATCCAGGAGGATTTCCGGATGGAAAGGTTTTGCCACATAATCGGTAGCGCCCGATTTCATGGCGAGCACCACATTCTGAATTTCTGCATAGCTGGTCATCACGATGAAAGGCACCTGCACGCCATGTTTTCTCATCCATTGCAGCAGGAAGATGCCGTCGTGATCGGGAAGGCGGAGATCTGATAATACCAGATCGAATCCTCTTTCTGCCTCCTCGCAAACCTGTATGGCGGCCTTGACCGAAGTAGTTTTCTCCACCTCGAATCCCTTCTTTCTGAGCCATGTCTGAATCATGGTTCCAAATGCGATGTCGTCTTCAACTATTAGAATCTTTTCCATGTCATTGCGATCTTACTGTCTTGTTGTATCTTTCTTACTTGTATCTTTGTCTTCTAAAAAGATAGTGTTGTTTCAGAGTGCAAAGTTAGCACTAATATTTGGAATCAGCAAGGAAAAAAGGCTTAATTGTTTAAATGAATCGAAAAAATTAGGAAGTAATCACATAAAAATGAAAACAATCTGAGTTTTTTAACACTTCATCAGTCTCAGTATTCAGGAAAAATATGTATTTTTGCATATTAAAACGAATCTATATAATATTTTAACGTACTAACAATAGTAGTTATGAAGAAACAAATACTTACATTGGCTATGCTGTCCGCTCTGGCGCTCTCAGCTCATGCCCAACAGCCAGCCAATCAGCTGTTGCCTTATCAGAACCCTAACCTTTCTGCCGAGGCAAGAGCCAATGACTTGCTATCACGCCTGACTCTGGAGGAGAAAACGAAGCTGATGATGGATGCTTCGCCTGCCATCTCCCGACTGGGTATCCCTCAGTTTCAATGGTGGAACGAGGCGCTGCATGGTGTGGCACGCAACGGATATGCCACGGTTTTCCCTATCACCATGCACATGGCTTCTTCATGGGATGATGCCTTGCTCTATCAGGTGTTTACTGCCGTAAGCGATGAGGCGAGAGCCAAGGCGCAGGTGGCGAAGAAGTCGGGTAATGTAAAGAGATATCAGAGTCTGAGCTTCTGGACTCCGAATGTCAATATCTTCCGTGATCCTAGATGGGGACGCGGTCAGGAGACTTATGGCGAAGATCCATATCTCACTACACGTATGGGACTCGCCGTAGTGAATGGCTTGCAGGGACAGTCGTTCGACGGCAAACCGCTGGCGGCTCCTGGTGTTCTGGCTTCTGATCAGTCTAAGACTCCGCAGTATGTCAAGACGCTGGCTTGTGCCAAGCATTTTGCCGTGCATAGCGGTCCGGAGTGGAATCGCCACGTCTTCAATCTGGAGAATCTGCCAGCCCGTGATTTGTGGGAGACTTATCTTCCTGCCTTCAAGTCGCTGGTACAGGATGGACATGTGGCTGAGGTGATGTGTGCTTATCAGCGTATAGATGGTGCTCCTTGCTGCTCCAACGCCAAGTTTGAACGCCAGATTCTCAGAGACGAATGGGGATTCAAGGGACTGATTACCTCCGATTGCGGAGCTGTCAATGATTTCTATATGCCGGGCTATCACGGTACGGCAAAGACTGCTACCGAGGCAACTGCCCAGGCAGTGAATGCCGGTACCGACCTGGAATGCGGCAGTGCCTATCGTACTATTCCGAAAGCTGTGAAGGCGGGAATGATCAATGAAGATAAGGTAAACCAGAGCCTGAAGCGTCTGCTGGTGGCTCGTTTCAAGCTCGGCGATTTCGATAAGGATGAAACCGTGTCGTGGACTCAGATTCCTGAGAACGTCATCGCCTGCAAGGCTCATAAGAATCTGGCTGAGAAGATAGCTGAAGAAGGCATCGTCCTTCTTCAGAACAGAAACCAGCTGCTGCCTTTGAACCGCAATCAGAAGATTGTGGTGATGGGACCTAATGCCAATGACTCCATCATGCTGCGAGGCAACTATTCGGGTTATCCTACCGGTTCTACCACTATCCTCCAGGGCATCCGCAACTATATGAAGGGGGCTGAGGTGAAGTATGTTCCGGCTTGTACCTTGACAAGAAACGAGGTGCAGGAGAGCCGTTTCAACCTCTTCCGTGAGGGAATGAAGGCCACCTACTGGAACAATCAGGAACAGAAGGGCGAGCCGGTGGCTACGGATGTGATGAAGACTGCCATCAATCTGAGCAATGGTGGTAACACCGTGTTTGCACCGGGTGTGAATCTTACTCATTTCTCTGCCCGCTATGAGGGTGTGTTGACTCCTGATAGGGATGAGGATCTTACCATTAATATGGGTATTGATGACGGTTGCCGCCTGATAGTGGATGGCGATACCATCGTGAACATGCGGGAGTGTTGGGGCCGCGTGGCGCCTATCATCAAACCGCTCTCTCTGAAAGCAGGCAAGCCAGTCAAGATTCAGGTAGATTATACCCAAAAGGAAGATGTGGCTGTGATGCAGTTTGACATTGTGAAGACTTCGAAGCCTACCAACGAGCAGATCCTGGCAGAGGTGGGCGATGCGGATGCCGTGGTATTCGTAGGCGGTATCTCTCCAAATCTGGAGGGCGAGCAGCTTGAGATTGAGGAGCCTGGATTCAAGGGCGGCGACAGAACCGACCTGGAGTTGCCGAAGGCTCAGCGTCAGGTCATCGCCATGCTGCATCAGGCAGGCAAGCGTGTCGTCTTTGTCAACTGTTCTGGATGTGCCATCGCCATGGTTCCTGAGACGGAAAATGCCGAGGCAATCCTTCAGGCATGGTATCCTGGTGAACGGGGTGGTGAGGCTGTAGCTAAGGTTCTCTTTGGCGAGGTGAATCCATCGGGCAAGCTTCCGGTTACCTTCTATAAGAGTGTGAACGATCTTCCAGATTTCCTCGATTATACGATGAAGAATCGTACCTATCGTTATTTCAAGGGTGAGCCTTTGTTCCCATTCGGTTACGGTTTGAGTTATACCACTTTCGAGTACGGCAAGCCTACCCTGATGCAGGTGAAGAGCAAGAAGCGTGGCAGCAAGGCTGCTGATTACAAGCTGATGTTCTCCTTGCAGAATACGGGCAAGCGTGAGGGTACCGAAGTAGCGCAGGTTTATATCAAGCGCATAGATGATGTGGATGGTCCTGTCAAGAGTCTCAAGGCATTCAAGCGTGTGTCTTTGAAGGCTAGCGAGCGCCAGATGGTAAGCATCGATCTTCCTCGCAAGAGTTTCGAGGGTTGGGATGCCCAGACCAACACCATCCGTGTGGTTCCTGGCACTTACCAGGTATTTGTTGGCGGCTCCAGCGCTGATGCATCCAAGACTAAGATAGAAGTGAAGATCAAGTAAGTCTCTTTTCATAGAGCTTATCTTGGAATACTCAAAAAAGGCGATAGGTGCACTAACTCTTGAATCAATAAGATTTAGTACACCTATCGCCTTTTTTCTCGAATCAACCAAGAAAAAATCAATTTTTCTTTTGTATATTAAATGACTTTTTGCATTAATTTGTTAACAAAACTAACTCACACTAAATTGGACTTTGGTTGAATATCAAGAAGTTAGGCGTTTGCCTTTATAATATAGGTAACAATATGGAAACGAGCGGACTTCTGCTCGTTTCTGTATTTTGCAATATGCAAAGAACGCCTTAATTCGGGGACAAAGATACGATATTCTTCTAAATCTCGCATAGCTTACAAGGAGAAAACCTTGGAAATTAGAACTTTTTACGTTAAAATCCATATTTGACAAGCAGATTTTGAAGAAAATATTTGGAGTTTCCAATAAAAAAGAGTATTTTTGCAGCAACAAATCCCACCACGCCTCTCAACGATGCGTACCACGGTGGGACTTCGCTTTTTATAAAGGGTATATGGATTACGACAAACAACCGATAAACGTAGATGAACAGGTTGCCTTGCTCCAGAACAGAGGGCTGGTGATAGAAGATATTGCAACTGCCAAATTGCAGCTTCGCAATATCAGTTATTTTCGTATTGCCAGTTACCTACGATATATGGAGGAAGACAGACAGTTTCATTATTATAAACTGGGTAGTACATTTGAACAAGCCATCGACCTTTATCTCTTTGACAAAGAACTTCGTCAACTTATATTCAAGGCAATTCAAGATATAGAGATTTCTCTTCGGACCAAAATGATTCAGATATTTTCTATGGAGCATGGCGCATTTTGGTTTATGGATGCATCATTGTTCAAGAATGCAGACTTTTATGAAGGCTGCCTTGACAATATCAAGAAAGAGGTGTCTCGTTCAAATGAAGATTTCATCAAGGAGCATTCCGAGAAATATACTTTCCCTTCTCTCCCTCCTGTGTGGAAAACATTGGAGGTCGTTTCGTTTGGTACGCTTTCCAAATTATTTTGTCTGTTTAAGGACAATCGTCTTAAAAAGCAAGTGGCAAGAGAGTTTGGACTACCTCAATACACTTACTTGGAAAGTTGGATAAGGTGCATAACCGTGCTTCGCAATTGTTGTGCACACCATGCTCGTATATGGAATAGGCGTTTTGCATTGAAGCCACAATTGCCAAATCGGCTTCCACTTTCTTGGATTGCTCCAACCCAAAAGCCTATCAAACTTTACCATCAGTTATGCACCTTATTATATATGGAGCAAACTATAACTCCTTGTATGGATTTGAAAAGTTCGCTGCTCAGGTTGCTTGCAGATTATCCCAATATTGATTTACATGCCATGGGCTTTCCACAAGGATGGGAAAACGAACCTTTATGGAGATAGCAACAAGTGTTCGGATATAAGTCTATCCAAGCACTTGCTGCCACAATGTCCTCTTTTCATATTTTACCTCGCCTTGGCAAGATATTGCTCTAGTACAGGGCAATATAATGCCAAGGCGAGGCAAGAAACGATGTGTCCTCTCGTATTGGTGGAATTGACATATAAGGCTTTCTTCTGGTGCGTCGTATAGAATCCTAATCTCTTTTTTACTCTTCACCCTTCACCTTTGCGCCTGAACCCCCGATAAACACAGGGGTTTCGAGAGGTGAAGAGTGCCCACTCACTCTTCACCACTCTTCACCCGCCGGAAATCTTCAGATGGATGCTGTAGAAACGGAAAAAATAAATAAGGTGAAGAGAGGGTGAAGAGTGGTGAAGAGTCAGCCTGACTCTTCACCCTACTAAAGCTTCTGTATATCAGATGGTTATAATGGGTTGGTGAAGGGTGAAGAGTGTTTTGCAATTTTTGCGCTGAAACTCAATCAGGAATATTCGAAAGGTGATAATCTTGTTGTTATGCAAAAAAGGTGTGCCATCATACAATGACACACCTTTTATAATTATTTTAGTGTTCTGCTACGATCTTGTAGTAAACATCCTTTGCCCAGAACAAAGTGCTGAAGTAGCCGAGAGGCTCCTTGTAGTACTTGTTGATGGCAGCCTGGACATTGTCCTTGTTGTAGTTCAACTCATCACTTGGATAAGGCAAACGACCCGGAGGTGTTGGATAGCTAGCCAGCTGATTGTCCTTTGCAAAGCTTACTTCTGGATAACCTGTACGGCGTGTTACATTCCAAGCCTCAAGCAAGTTTGTCCAACCAAAGTTTAACCACAACTGAGTACAAACAGCTTCTTGGGTTGGCTTCCAAGCTTTTTCAGCGTATGCAGCGATTTCTTCAGCTGTCGGCTCAATCAAATCGCGGTTAGCATTGTAGCTGTCATTACCCTTCTTGTAGAGAGAACTGTTTTTCTTCTCATTCCAGAAGTATTCAGTTGAAAGTTCAACACCCTTGATGAAGCATGCCTTAGCTTTAGCCTCATCCTTGGTAACACCATAGCCCATCAGATAAGCTTCAGACTTGCTCAAGCTTACTTCTGCAGCACCCATCCAAAGACCAAATACGTTGGAATTACCTTCGTATTCTTTCCAACCTGCTACAGCCTGTGAGTCAAGTACACAATAGTAGTTAGCTGGATAAAGCTTACGTTTCTGATAGTCCTTGCCTTTTTCTGTTGCGATATCAGAAATTTCAGAGTTGGTCTTTGTAACATCGTATGAGATATACTCTCCATCTGGATTAGGATCCAACATTACCTGAATACGTGGGTCGGTATCAGCTGTTGGAATACCATTGGCTGGTACGTTCAATGCATCGAGCATAGCCTGTGATGGAGTGTAACCTGTCCAGAGAGCTTGTGAAATGCTCTTGCCCCAGTTGAAGTCATCTGAGTTTGTACTAGGTTCAACACCCATGTTGTCTGCGTTGCTTTCAATAACTGGGTACTTGGTTGGGTTCTCTACGATTTCCTTGATTGCGGCATGAGCTTCGCTTGTTACGCTACCATTTGTAGAAAGATGGAGAGCGATACGAAGGCGAAGTGAGTTGATGTACTTCTGCCAGCGAACTGCATTTCCTGCTGCAATGGTATAATCCTTGGAAGCCATTGCGTTCTGTACGGCTGTAGAAGGACCACCTTCTGCAAAATAATCACCGGCTTCTTTAAGATCTGCCAGAATCATCTTGTAGAGGTCTGCATCATCGTCGTAAGCAGCTTTCTGCTTTGCACCGGTATAGTCACTATTCTCCCATAAAGTGCCGGCACCCTTGAATGGAACTGCACCAAAAAGTGACAACATCTCATGGAGCTGAGACTCCAGTATTGAACGGCTAACCATCAGGTAAACCTTGTTGGCACTCTGCTCAGACTCATCAAGCTTATTGTATGTCTTCTCCAATACGCGATATTGAGTCAGCATATCATAGAAGTTAGTCCATCGGTCGTTGAAGCGGCCTTCACCACCGCCCATAAAACGTCCTTTTCCGTTGGAAGAACCGATCATTCCACCAAAGACACCTGATGTCTGGGTCTGGCAATAATAGCGATAATATACTGGGTTCAACCAAGTATTACCTTTGAAAAGTACGGCAGTGAAAACGTCTGGTACACTTACCGTATTGGTTTTTGAAGGATCTTGATATTTCTCGGTGTAGTCTGTATTAGAGCATGAACCGAGAGCAACGAGTGCCAAACCAGCCATCATGATTGAAAATATCTTCTTTTTCATATATGTTTCTTAATTAACTATGAATTACTAATTTAATTAGAAGCTAGCACGGAGTGAAACACCGAATGTACGGGCACTGGCTGTAGAACCACCCACCTGTGCCTGATAAATCCAGCTTGTACCATCAGAAGTTTCTGAATCGAACAACTTCAATGAACGGTAGATATAGAAAGGGTTACGTGCGAATGCAGAAATCGTCAGGTTTGTGCAAGCAAACTTCTTGGTCAAAGAGGTTGGCAATGTGTATGCCAAGCTGATCTCACGGCATTTTACGTAACTGTTCTTCTGGATAGCATCAGCGTAACTCTGGTTTGCACCTGTACCCCAACCATATTGGCTGTCATTGATTTCAAACTGGGTAACGATGATGTCGTTAGGTGTTCCGTCTTCCTTTACACCCTTCTGGATAACACCATTGTCCCATACCAAATGGCCATCAATCTTAGTCTCACCACGCTTGTAGTTGCTGATAGTTGAAGGATCTACTCTTACGATAGAACCCTTCTGGCTAACATCGTCTGCTGTACTATAGTAGAAGAGACCGCCAGAGGCTGCGTCACGTGCACCTACTGCATCCTTGATGTTACCTGCATCCATCATATACTGCCATGGCTGATTGAATACATCACCACCAATGCGGAAGTCGAATGACATATCAAGAGCCCAGTTTTTGTATCTTAAGCTGGTACCGAAACCACCTGTCATCTTAGGCATGGCATTACCCACCTTGTGACGTTCTGTTTTGTCTGCAATGCGAAGACCGTCGGCACCAATGATGTAGTTGCCCTTATCGTCGGTCTTCCAGGTATATGCATACCAGTCACCCATAGATTCACCTACATGAGACTCAAGGCTGGCTGCACCACCATCGAATGTTTGGTGAGAAAGAACATCAAGTCCATCTGCCAACTTCTTTACTGTATTCTTGTTCCAGGCCAAGTTACCACGGAGCTCCCAGTTCCAGTCTTTATTCTGGATAGGTGTTCCATATACGCTCAACTCAATACCCTTGTTGGTCAACTCACCGATATTCATCAGCATACTGCGACCACCCATAGAGGCTGCTGCAGAAGTCTGGAGAATCTGATCCTTGATATCATTGTAATAGTAACTGAATTCCATACCCAAGCGGTTGTTCAAGAACTTGTTCTCGATACCCAACTCATACTCATGCTTCTTTTCTGGTTTGATGCCTTCGTTACCGATCTCGGTATCAACAAATGCGTATGTATAGGTATTGTTCTTATTCAAAGAACCCTGCTTGTAGGCCATGTTTGCTCTGTAAATCTCAGGAGCATTACCTACGATACCGTATGAAGCACGAATCTTACCATAGTTCCACCACTTAGGACACTTATCTTTCAGAAGTTCTGTGTAGAGAACACTTGCACTAACTGATGGATACCAGAAAGAGTTGTTGCCGTCAGCCAATGTGGAAGTCTTCTCCTGGCGGATGGTTCCTTCCAGGTAAGCCCAGTTGTCGAAGCCATAGCTGGCTGTCAGGAACATACCTGTGCGGAGCAGGTCTTGCTTGTTCATATCTGCACTCTTTGTACCAACGGAAGCATTCAAATGGAACCAGTTTTCCTGTGACAGACCATTTGTTGTGCTGACACTTGACTGATAATATGACTCATGACGTCCATTCCAACCGAAATTGGCGGTAATGTTATGCTTCTCAGCGAAAGTCTTGTCGAACATCAACATGACATCACCATATACGATAGAATACTGGTCGTTGCTCAAACCGTATGAATCAGAGAACTGACCTGTAGTAGAGAACAAGTGTGGAGTTTCTGCACGGTTCTTATTCTCAATCTTATTGGTTGTGATATCTGTAGCGATACGGGCACTCAGCTTCAATCCAGGGATGATGTCCCATGTAGGGTTTACAGAACCGATAAAGCGAGTGTGATTCTCTTCCTGTGTCTTACCCAGGATATTCCAGAAGTACTCTGACATCAAAGAAGTAGAACCCATTGGAGTGTAAAGGAACTGCTCGTCTGGAGTCAAGGTCTGGTCAGTTCCGCCATTGGCACGGTAGATACTGTTCTGGTATCCCTGACTGGTAAGTGTGTGCTCACGGATATATTTAACATCTGTGAAACCACCGAACATTCCAGAATAGTTACATACCAGACGGCTGATACGATAAGGACGGTTCTTGATATATTGTGATGTGAATGTTGCAGCATAGTTCAACTTGATGGTCTTGGTAACATCAAATGAACCATTTAAGTTGAAGTTGTGCTTGTTGTTGTTAGAGTTATACTGCATTGCCTGTACATCATTGTATGTATAAGAGAAACGCAGGCTATTGCGGTCTGTGCTGTTGGTCAATGCAAGATTATAAGTCTGGTTTATACCTGTACGGAAGATATCTTCCCATTGGTTGTGATCAATAGGAGTAAATGAACGTTCTGTACCATCAAAGTAGGTAACCTTTTTGCTGGAATCATATCGGGCACCATAGGTATAGATGGCTTCGCGGTTTGGAGTAACAATGTTGTTGCCATTGCGGTCGAAGCGAGTGTTACGGAAACCTGTAGCTGCTTCCTGTGTGTCGCCAAGAGCCCAGTTGTCATAACCAGGACCGAATTCCTTCTGGATTTCAGGCATATAAGCCACCTTGTCGAAGCTTACGTTTGCGCTGAAGTCAACATGTGTTCCGGTTCCTTTCTGTCCCTTTTTGGTAGTAATCATTACAACACCATTAGCTGCCTCTGAACCATAAAGAGCTGAAGCTGCTGCACCCTTCAAGATAGAGATATTCTCAATATCCTCTGGGTTGATATCTACGAGACCGTTTGAGTTGATTCGCTGGTTGCCCCAATAGTCATTATTGTTGGTATTACCATTATGGATTGGCACGCCATCAAGAATCAATAAAGGCTGGGTATTACCGTTGATAGAAGAAAGACCACGAACAGAGATAGATACAGCTGATGTACCGCCACCAGGTGCTGACTGAATACGAACACCTGATGCCTTACCATAAAGACCAGCTGCCAAATTCGCACCACCTGTTCTGTTCAAATCTTCAGCATTGATAGAGCTGACTGCATAACCCAACTTCTTGGCATCCTTCTTGATACCAAGAGCAGTTACTACGACTTCTTCAAGTGCTTTTGAATCGTCTTTTAAAGTGATTTCGAGAGGTTTGCCATTGTAAGTAACCTCTTTAGTTTCAAATCCTACGTAAGAAATGCGGAGAATAGTTCCCTTTTTCACACCCTTGAGTGAAAAGTTACCATCAATGTCTGTCACAGTTCCGTTGCTTGTTCCCTTGATGAGAACAGAAGCACCAATGACTGTTTCGCCAGTAGCATCCTTGACGATACCTGTACATGTCTCGTCTTGCTGTACGTTCTGTACGCCGTTAACGGCAGGAATACCTGCGTAAGCAGCACCAGCAGAACCAACCATCAAGGCGAATGCCAGATTCATTGTTTTGTTAGTTTTTGCCATAATACAAACTTTTAATGTAATGAATAACTATTTATATTTAATTGTTCTTGCTTGAGATGTTTAATTATACTCACTTACAATCTGATTTTCTTTTATTTATTATCTAGGTTGGTAAGTCTCTTTAAAATTTTAGGCAAAAATACGTAAAATTTATTAATTGATATAGGAAATGCTGTGAATATTTGTCGACTTTAGAACTATTTAACTAAAAAATAAGCTGTGACCGATAACAAACGGCCACAGCTTGCTAATTTTAACCTAAAAGTTTGCCTATACTGCGCAATTTCGTGCGATATCCATAGATGGCAATCACCACGAAACAGATGAATGGAAGAATGAACGATGCATTGGTAGATGGCATTCCGAATACGGTATGCATATCGATGATGGATGCCTGCAAAGGTGGCAGGACACTACCGCCCAAGATTGCCATGATGAGACCGGCTGCACCAAACTTGGCATCATCGCCAAGACCCCTCAGGGCTATACCATAGATGGTAGGGAACATCAATGACATGCAGGCACTGACTGCTACCAGGCAGTAGAGACCCCAGATGTTGTGAAGGGCAATGACGCCGGCTGTGAAGCAGCCACCTGCTATCGCCAATATCATCAACAGCTGTCCTGCATTGAAGAAGCGGAGGATGAAGGTGCAGATGAAACGGGAACAGCAGAACAGTACCATCGCTACGATGTTAAACTTCTGCGAGGTGACCTCGGCATCAATCTCTGCCATTCCTTCCTGCATCAGGATGCGGGTACCATACTGGATGATGAAGGTCCAGCACATAATCTGTGCGCCCACATAGAAGAACTGGGTGAATACGCCTTCACGATAGTGAGGCATGCGGAAGATGCGGCGAAGGGTAGGCACGAAGTTGATCTTGTTGTCTTTCTCGCTGTTCTTCGGCATCTTGGTAAACAGGATGACGAAGAAGATGGTGAGGATGACCAGACCGATAATCAGGTATGGATTGATCAGTACCGAAAGGTCGTATTCCTTGATTGCCTCAAACTCGCTATCCGAGAGATTGGCGCGCCCAGACGTATCAAGTGGGTTGAGTTTTGCCTGGATAAAGTTCATCGCCACATACATACCGAGCAGCGAACCCATCGGGTTGAACGATTGCGCCAGGTTCAGTCGGCGTGTTGCCGTCTCCTCCGTTCCCATCGACAGGATGTAAGGGTTGCTCGATGTCTCCAGGAAGGAGAGTCCGCAGGTCAGGATGAAGTAGGCGAGGAGGAATGGATAATATTCGCCCATCATTTTTGCCGGATAGAAGAGGAATGCACCGAAGGCATAGAGTCCTAATCCCAGCAGTACGCCTGCCTTGTAGGAGAAGCGGCGGATGAAGATGGCGGCAGGGAATGCCATGGCGAAGTAACCGCCGTAGAAGGCTACCTGTACCAGTGCACCATCCGTAGATGACATTCGGAAGATTTTGGAGAATGCCTTCACCATCGGATTGGTGATATCATTGGCAAATCCCCACAGTGCAAAGCACGATGTGATTAATATGAAAGGTACGAGGTAGCTAACCCCATCCTTCATGAGAATTGATTCTTTCTTTTTTTGTTCCATATTTCAGGTTAATATTGTCTGCGTTTATGTTTGTAGGGTAAATATTCTGATGGATCAGATGCTGTGTCTTACCACAGCTCTCAGCTCGTCGATATCCTTGATTTCTCCCTTGGCAAGTGCCTGGGTCAGGATGTTGCCCATACCCGTAGCCTCTATAGGACCCGCAATGACTGGAACGCCCAATGCTTCGGAGGTGAGACGGTTGAGTAACTTGTTCTGTGAGCCGCCTCCGATGACGTGCATGCACTTGATTGGCTGCGGTAACATCTCGTTGAGGTGAGCGGTAGCCTCGGCATACTTGGCTGCCAGCGACTGGAGTACGCAGCGCACGATTTCTGCCTTGGTCTGAGGAACCTGCAACTGATGGGTGGCGCAGTAGTCGATGATAGCCTGCTGCATGGATGCCGGATTCTGGAACGCAGCGTCATCCACAGGGATGATGGCATTGATGTGAGCTTCTTCTGCCAGAGGGAGGATGATGTCGAACTGCTGTTCCTCGCCATTCTCCTTCCATTCTGCCATCAGTCTCTGCATGATCCAGAGACCTGTGATGTTCTGCAGGAAGGTGATGCGGCCGCCGATGCCGCCCTCGTTGGTAAACTCTGCCTTTCGGGCTTCCTCGGTAAGGATCGGTTTTTCGATCTCTACGCCCAGGAGCGACCAGGTACCTGAACTGATGAATGCCATCGGGTATTCATCTTCTGTGGCTGGTACGGCTGCTACCGCACTGGCTGTATCATGAGAACCTACTGCGATGACATCCACTTCTCCGAGTCCGGTTTCCTCTGCGATGTCGCGGCGCAGCTTTCCTCTTACGGTGCCCGGCATCACGATCTTGCCGAAGATGTGGCGTGGAAGGCCCAGCTGGTCGATGGTTTCCCAGTCCCAGTCCTTGGTGGTTGCATTCAGGAGTTCTGATGTGGATGCGATGGTATATTCATTGTTGGCTTCGCCAGTGAGATAGTAGCTGAAGAGGTCTGGGGTGAAAAGCAGATGCGCAGCCTTCTCCAACTGTGGACTGTTGGCTTTCTTCAGACTGTATAACTGGAAGAGGGTATTGATTTCCATCACCTGTGTGCCGTTGATGGCATAATGTGCCGATGGATCAATCTGCTTGAAAACTTCTTCCGGCATTCCCTTGGTGCGGGCATCGCGATAGCATACCGGGTTGCCCAGAAGGTTGCCGTCCTGGTCGATGAGACCGAAATCCACTCCCCAGGTATCGATGGCGATGCCATCCACCTTGAGTCCCTTGGCTCCTGCCATCTTCAGTCCCGTCTTCATATCCTCGAAAAGGGCGAGGAAATCCCAATAGACGTGGTTGCCTAATCTTACTTGTCGGTTAGGGAAACGATGGATGAGCTCCATTTCGAGCTTGCCGTTTTCTAGTTTTCCGGCAATCACTCGTCCGCTGCCTCCACCGAAATCTATAGCTAGATAAATCATAGTTATTTATAAATGTTTGGGTAGATAAAAGTTGTTTCGTATAAAAAGCGGTAGGAGAGTGCCCGTAGCGGGCAGCTTTCTCTCCTACCGCTTCTCTCATATAGAGGATAGAGGCTTATTGTTTCTTACCTAAAACGTAAACCTCGAGATCGTCGATTTCTTCCGGTGTCAGTGTGGTGTATTTGCCGCCACTCTGAACGATGATTCTACAAGCCATCTCAAAGAACATGGCACGCTCGAACACCTCGTCGAAATTCTTGCCGCAAACTACCTGTCCGTGCTTCAGCAAGAGAGCTGAGTTGTGGTCCTTCAAGGCTGCGATGACTGCTGCTGCCAATTCTGGAGAACCAGGACGATAGTAAGGAATTACAGGGATTTCCTTGCCTACGTGGCATGGAACCTCTGCTGTTACATTGAAGTCCTTTGGAGTTTCCTGCATGCAAGCCACTGCTGTTGCAAAAGGAGACTGGAAGTGGAGAACCACATCGCAGTCAGGACGCTCACGGAGTACACCGAGGTGGAATCCGCTCTCCATAGAAGGCTTGACACCATTGAGAACTTCGCCCGTTGCTACCAGACACTGAGATACTTTCTCCTTCTGGAGGCTAGGAACCCATGAACCTGTACCTGAGACAAGAGCCTCGTCGCCAATGCGCCAAGAAAGGTTGCCACTACTGCAAATGGTGAGGGCTGCATCGCCTACGCGGTGAGCCTGCTCCAGGAATTTCTGAATATGCTCTTCTGTAATCATTTTCTTTCTCTTTCTATTTGAATGATATTCGTACTGATGGTGTTACACCTTATTTATATATAGGACCGTAGTTCTTGCAAGCACGGAAGTCTGCACCTTCCTTGTCCATACCGAATGCGTTCCAAGATGCAGGACGGAAGATCTTATCGTCCTCAACATTGTGCATGCATACTGGGATGCGGAGGATAGAGCAGAGCGTGATGAGGTCGGCACCGATATGTCCGTAGCTGATAGCACCATGGTTAGCACCCCAGTTGTTCATCACTGAATATACATCCTTGAATGGAGCCTTGTCGCAAAGACGTGGAGCGAACCAGGTAGTAGGCCATGTTGGGTCTGTACGCTTGTCGAGAACCTTGTGAATCTCAGGATCAATCTCTACAGTCCAACCTTCTGCCAGCTGGAGCACAGGACCAAGACCCTTTACGTGGTTCAGACGAACCATGGTTACAGGCATACCGCCCTTGCTGAGGAAGTTGGAAGAGAAACCGCCGCCACGGAAGTAGTCACGGTTGGCTGGATACCAGGTAGTTGCCTTCAAGCACTTATCTACATCCTCCTCGGTCATCTCCCAAGGCTGCTTCATGATTGGGTTGCCCTCTGCATCTGTAGCCTGACCTGTACCGTCGAGTGTAGTAGCACCTGAGTTGATCAAGTGGATGATACCACCAGCTGCCTGACCTGTAAGTTCCTTACCGGTAACACGCTTCACAGCCTCTGGACTCCAGTAGGTACGAACGTCGCTGAAGATCTGAGCACGACCTGTCAACAGGTGGTTGAACAGCATGGCTACGCCATTGCCTGCATCATTCTCTGTAGCGAGAATGATAGCCTCACGGATACCGTTCCAGTCGAATGAAGTATTGAGGAGAGCCTCAGGATAGTCGCCGTTAGGGTAGAAGTCTGTCCACTGACGCTGTCCCTGGAAACCACCGGCGATGGCATTGTGGCCCAATGCTTCCTCCTTGAAACCTAATTCTTTCAATCTTGGGTTACCGTGCATCAAGTCACGCATGATGATAGTCATCTTCACGATAAACTCCCAGTCAGCATCCTTCTGCTCACGTGTCTTTGCCTTTTCATTGTTGGCGATGTCCTCACCCTCATTGCACATACAGTGCTCGCGGGTCCATGCCATAGCCTTCTCGTACTCCACAGGGTCGTAGATACCCTCAGTCATACGGCGGATGATTTCTGTAAGGTCAACACTTTCGTTGCGCATACCGAGGTACTCCTGGAAGAAGTTAGGGTCAACGATGGAACCAGCGATACCCATGCAGGCACTACCCATAGAGAGATAAGACTTGCCGCGCATGGTAGCTACTGCCTGAGCTGCTCTGGCAAAGCGCAGAATCTTCTCTGCTACGTCAGCCGGGATAGAGTCATCCTCCAAGTCCTGTACATCATGACCGTAGATGCCGAAAGCTGGCAATCCCTTCTGGGCATGAGCTGCGAGAACGGCAGCCAGATAAACAGCACCTGGACGCTCTGTACCGTTGAATCCCCATACTGCCTTAGGCCAGTGTGGATTCATATCCATAGTTTCTGCACCATAGCACCAGCAGGAAGTAACGGTGATGGTAGAGCCAACACCCTCGCGCTCAAACTTTTCTGCGCAAGCTGCACTTTCTGCTACACGACCGATGGTACTGTCAGCGATGACACACTCAACAGGAGAGCCGTCGCCATTACGTAAATTCTCTGAAATCAGTTTGGCTACAGACTTAGCCAAATTCATGGTTTTTTCCTCGAGGCTTTCTCGTACACCTCCCTGACGTCCGTCGATAGTAGGACGGATACCGATTTTAGGATAGTTACTCATAATTCTTGTTCTTTAAGTTTTTATAGTTACTATATTTTATATACATTATATTATATGTAAGCACAAAGGTAGTGATAAAAAACGAATCTTATCACTACCTTTATACTTTTTTATATTTGTTTTTCTTTATTTAGAATTAAACTTGAAAGCCAGAGGTTCATTCTTGAGTCCAGATGGAAGGGTAACGGTTACCTGATTGCCCTTGACGGTGTACTTGACAGACTTGCCGTTCTGCAGCAGAACGAGCTTACCCTTAGGCTTGTTCTCTGTCCAGGTAATGGTCTTAGGGGTCTTTTCTCCATCTTCCAGTGCATAGATGGCGTAGAGGGTCTTGCCATTCTTGTCGGCGGTAAACCATACCTTGCCATCATTATAGTGGGCTGCATTGACGGTAGAGTAAATAGCCTGACCGTTCTTGTTGAGCCAGCTTCCTATCTTCAGGAGGGTATTCACAACTTCCGGTTGCAGGGTTCCGTCAGCCTTTGGACCAACGCCGAGTGCGAGACATCCGCCCTTTGCCACAATTTCAGAGAGAATACCGATTACCTTGTTAGGTGACTTGAACTTGGCGTTAGGTGTCCATCCCCATGCATGGCTCAGGGTGATGCAGCTTTCCCAAGGAATATCGAGCTGCTTGGCTGGGATACCCTGCTCTGGAGTCTGATAGTTTTCATTCTTTCCACGAATGGTTCTATCTACGCTGATCATACCCGGATTGCGCTTGCGGGCATCTACCAGAATGGTATCAAGACCAATCTCGTCACCTGTAATCCATCCGCCATCGAGCCACAGGATATCGATGTTGCCATAATCGGTGGTCAGCTCGTTGAGCTGGTTCTGGGTAAACTTGCGGTAGTTCTGCCACCAGTCAGGATGCTGCTTCTTCTTGTAGTTGATGCGGCGGTTAGGGGTTGCATAATAAGGATTCCAGAACCATTTGCTGTGCCAGTCTGGTTTGGAGAAATAACAGCCAATCATGAATCCCTTGTTGCGGTAGGCGTCGAATACCTCCTTGGCGATGTTGTGGCGTGGATCCTTGCCGAAAGGTCCATGGGCAATGGAGAAGTCGGTATATTTGGTATCAAACATGCAGAAGCCGTCGTGGTGCTTGGTGGTGAAGATCATATACTTCATACCTGCCTTTTTCATCACGTCAGCCCATTTGCTAGGGTCGAAGTTCACTGGATTGAGGGAATCTTTCTGGCTCCAGTACCATGCCTTGTCCTCCTCGTAGGTTGGTTTGCGCTCACGTACAATCCAGTCTTCCGAACAGATTGACCAGGATTCTACGATGCCAGGTACGCTATAGAGTCCCCAGTGCATCAATACACCGAACTTCTGGTCCTGCCAGTGCTTGAGTTTGGTTAATACTTGTGGATCTGTTGGCCAGACGTAATCTTCTGTGTTAGACTGTTGGTGAACGAAGCTCTGTGCTTCCTGTGCCTGCATCTGGGTAGTGAATCCTGCAGACAAGGCAAGTCCGAGCATCATTAATTTAAATTGTTTCATATGCTTTGATAGTTAAATTGGATTGATGTTTTAATTGTTTATGCCGTTTTGATTTATTTATGTGCTGCAAATTTACAGCTTTTTTGCGAAAGATGCAAGAAAGTTACAAAAAAGTTACTTGAAAGATGAAAAAAAATGCTTTGAATGCTATCCGGACATTGAAAAAAAAATAGAAAACAAAGAATTAAGGATAGAAAGTAAAGCAGGATTTGGCATTACTGAGAAAAAAAAGATAATAGAAAAAACGGGTAAGTAATTTGCGTTACTTACCCGTTTTTCTGTTTCCTTCGGCATTATTGCCTGTTTCTTTTGCTGCATCAATCAAGTTTCCAAAATCATCGCAGAACTCTGTCATCTGATGATAGAGCAGGTTGCTGCCTTTATCAGATAACTCAGTATCTGGCAGAGGTCCGGAGTTGATGGCCACGGTGAAGATGTTGGCTGCTACACCGGCACGAACGCCCAAAGGAGCATTCTCTACCACGATGCCTTCCCAAGGCTGTAGGTTGCCAGCTTTCTCCAATCCCATCAGATAAGGGTCTGGATTTGGCTTGCCTCGCTTCACATCATAAGCAGTTACGATATGCTCTTCATCGAGATATTTGCCGAAGTCATTGAGAAGTCTCTGGATGAGTGGGCGCTGACCGCTGCCCGTTACGACTCCTACCTGCATACCGGCTTCCTTGATCTTCTGCATGATTTCCTTCACACCAGGGAAAATATCGGCGGTAGGCATGGAGTGGAAGATGTTGGTCTTTACATCATACATCTTCTGTGCTTCATCCAGCGTGATGTCGATACCCTTCTGCTTCTTCACCATCATCTGGATGGTGTCGATACCTCGGGCTCCCTCGGTGGCATAGGCATCGGCGGCAGTCATGTGGATGTCAAACTGCTTCATCGACTCCTGCCATGCTACGGCATGATTGGGCATACTGTTGTACAATACGCCATCCATATCAAAAAGAACGGCTTTAGGGTTGAATTCCCCAAAGCCGTGGTCTTTTAAGTATTTTGAAATAATTTCTTTCATCAATAATGAAATGATTTCTTGATATCGATTATTTCTCGTTAGCCAAACGCTCCTGGATAGCCTTGCTTTCAGCCTCATAACCAGGCTTGTTGAGCAATGCGAACATATTCTTCTTGTATGCCTCAACACCAGGCTGGTTGAATGGGTTTACCTCTTCCAAGAGACCGCTGATACCGCAAGCCTTCTCGAAGAAGTAGATCAACTGACCGAGGTAGTAAGCGTTCAACTCAGGTACGTTAACCAGGATGTTAGGAACACCACCGTCAACGTGAGCCAGACGTGTACCGAGCTCAGCCATCTTGTTCACCTCGTCAACACGCTTGCCCTCGAGGAAGTTCAAACCGTCGAGGTTCTCATCGTCGTGAGGGAAGAGCAACTTCTCGCTAGGAGTCTCTACGCTGATAACAGTCTCGAAGATAGAGCGCTCGCCCTCCTGAATCCACTGACCCATAGAGTGAAGGTCGGTAGTGAAGTCGCAAGCTGCTGGGAAGATACCCTTCTGGTCCTTACCCTCGCTCTCACCATAGAGCTGCTTCCACCACTCAGCGAAGTAGTGAAGCTTAGGCTGGAAGTTGCAGACGATCTCAATCTTCTTGCCTGCCTGAGTATAGAGAGCCTGACGTGTAGCTGCATAGATAGCAGCAGGGTTCTCCTCGAAAGCTACGTCCTTGCCGCAAGCCTTTTCCATCTCTACAGCACCAGCTACGAGCTGCTTAACATCGAAACCAGCTACAGCGATAGGCAACAAACCTACTGGAGTAAGAACAGAAAAACGACCACCTACATTGTCAGGGATGATGAAGCTCTTGTAACCCTCCTTGTCAGCGCAAGTACGTGCAGCACCCTTCTTGGCATCGGTTACAGCAACGATAACATCCTTAGCCTCTTCCTTGCCGCGCTGATCCTCGCACTGCTTCTTCAGAAGACGGAAAGCGAGAGCAGTCTCAGTTGTGGTACCAGACTTAGAGATATTGATGACACCAAACTTCTTGTCCTTCAGGAAAGAAGTCAACTCGAAGAGGTAATCCTCACCGATGTTGTTACCTGCGAAGAGGATAGTTGGGTTCTTCTTGTCGTTAACGAGCCATGCGAAAGAGTTGCCGAGACCTTCGATAACGGCGCGTGCACCGAGGTAGCTACCACCGATACCTGCCACAACAACGACCTCACACTTTTCGCGCAATGTGTTGGCAACAGCCTGGATTTCATTGAGGAACTCAGGAGTGATAGAAGATGGCAAATGCAACCATCCCAAGAAATCGTTACCTTCACATGTGCCGTTCTCAAGAGCTTCCTGAGCGGCCTTTACCTTAGGCTCGTAAGCCTTTACTGCACCCTCTGCGAGGAATGATGCAGCCTTTGTAATGTTTAAGCTGATACTTTTCATTTTTCCTTTTAAATATCTAAATGAATGTGTTAATGTTTCTCCTTTATCTGAACGAGTCGGTCAAGAGCTTGATTTCGATTTGCGGACTGATACGTTCGTACAATATATTATATACGGCATCGAGAATCGGCATGTTGACGTGCATGTGGCGATTGATTTCCTTCATACACTTCGTGCCGAAAAATCCCTCGGCTATCATCTCCATCTCTATCTGCGCACTTTTCACGCTATAGCCCTTGCCTATCATGGTTCCGAAGGTGCGGTTGCGGGAGAAGTTGCTGTAACCCGTTACGAGCAGGTCGCCCAGATATACCGAATCGTACATACAACGGTCGATAGGGTGGACGGCAGTGAGGAAGCGATGCATCTCCTGTACGGCGTTCGACATGAGTACCGCCTGGAAGTTGTCACCATACTTCAAACCACCACAGATACCTGCTGCAATAGCATACACGTTTTTCAGTACCGATGAGTATTCGATACCGATGACGTCGCTGGAAGTTTTGGTCTTGATATACTCACTCGCCAAACAGTCGTTGGCGAAGGCATGCGCTTTGTCTGTGTCGCTGCAACCCACGGTGAGGTAACTCAATCGCTCCAAGGCAACCTCCTCGGCATGAGAAGGACCGCCGATACATGCCAGGTTCTCGTATGGTACGTCATAAACCTGATGGAAATATTCCGAGCAGACAAGGTTCTCATCAGGCACAATACCCTTGATGGCTGTGATGATGAACTTGTCGCTGATCCGTGTCTTGAGTTTCTTGAGATGGTTCTTCAGGTAAGGCGATGGGGTAACGAATACGAGTGTATCGTAGTTCTGCACTATCTTGTTGATGTCGGAAGAGAAGAATATCTCATCCACATTGAATCGTGCTGACATCAGATAGGCAGGGTTGTGGCCCATACGCTTGAAGTCCTCGATGCGGTCATCGCGACGCATATACCAACCTATGTGATGAGTATGGCCCACCACAATCTTGGCTATTGCTGTAGCCCAGCTACCGCCGCCAATTATCGCTATTTTACCGCAATTATACACCTTATTATATAATGTTAAGTGTTAAATGTTCTCAAGTTTTTTCAAGAATTAGAGAATTGGAGAAAAGATCTGAAATTCTCTAATTCTTGAAACGGAATAAACTTGATTTTATTTGTTTGCTGCGTCAATCCAGCCCTGGATGTCGTCAACAGAAGGCTTCTCGTAGCCGAGCTTGTACTTCTTGTTGATTTCTCCAATCTTCTGCTGGAGACCCTGAGCCTTTTCTTCACGGATATCAGAGATGAGGTTGAAACCTGCCTTGCGGAGCACGTATGCCCAATCTTCTGGCACGCCAATCTCTGCCCATTCCTTGATGGTGCTCTGTGGCATCTTCTTCTCTGGCTTCATCTGTGGGAAGAACAATACCTCCTGGATGAAGGTCTTGCCGGTCATCAACATGACGAGGCGGTCGATACCGATACCGATACCTGATGTAGGAGGCATACCATACTGGAGGGCACGGAGGAAGTCCTGGTCGATGATCATTGCCTCGTCATCACCCTTATCGGCAAGCTTCATCTGGTCGATGAAACGCTCTTCCTGGTCGATTGGGTCGTTGAGCTCAGAGTATGCATTGGCAAGCTCCTTACCGTTTACCATCAACTCGAAACGCTCGGTCAAGCCTGGCTTAGAACGATGCATCTTGGTCAATGGAGACATCTCTACAGGATAGTCGGTGATGAAGGTTGGCTGGAGGAAGGTTCCCTCGCAGAACTCGCCGAAGAGCTCGTCAATCAACTTACCCTTACCCATGGTCTCATCTACATCCATGCCCTTCTCCTTGCAGAATGCGCGGATTTCTTCCTCGGTCTTGCCGTTGCAGTCGAAACCGGTCTTCTCCTTGATGGCATCGAGGATAGGCAGACGGCGATATGGAGCCTTGAAGCTGATGATGTTGCCGTCAATCTCACGCTCTGGCTTGCCGTTGACAGCAATACAGATAGTCTCGAGCAACTTCTCTGTGAATGCCATCATCCAGTTGTAGTCCTTGTACTGAACATAAAGTTCCATACAGGTGAACTCTGGGTTGTGGTTACGGTCCATACCTTCATTGCGGAAGTTCTTGCCAATCTCATAGACACCCTCGAAACCACCTACGATGAGGCGCTTCAGATAAAGCTCGGTAGCGATACGCATGTACATATCCTGGTCGAGTGCGTTGAAGTGGGTGATGAATGGGCGGGCAGAAGCACCACCGGCAATGCTCTGCAGGGTAGGAGTCTCTACCTCTGTATAGCCAGCGTTGTCGAGTACGTTGCGAAGGGTGCGCAGTACGGTTGCACGCTGCAGGAAGGTATCCTTCACGCCATCGTTTACGATGAGGTCAACATAGCGCTGACGGTAACGCAACTCAGGATCGTCGAACTTGTCGTAAGCTACACCATCCTTGTACTTCACGATTGGGAGTGGCTTCAAGCTCTTGGAGAGCAGGCACAACTCCTTGGCGTGAACAGAAATCTCGCCAGTCTGTGTACGGAAAACGAAACCCTTTACACCGATGAAGTCACCGATGTCGAGGAGCTTCTTGAATACAGTATTATAAAGGTCCTTGTTCTCGTCTGGACAAATCTCGTCGCGGGCGATATAGACCTGGATTCTTCCCTTTGAGTCCTGCAACTCAGCGAAGCTTGCTTTACCCATTACGCGGCGACCCATCATACGGCCAGCGATAACTACCTGGCGTGGCTCGTCCTCGTCCTTGAACTCAGCCTTGATATCAGTGCTGAATGCATTGGTTGGAAACTCTGCTGCTGGATATGGATCGATGCCCATCTCGCGCAATGTCTGAAGACTCTGTCTGCGAACGATCTCCTGTTCGCTTAACTCTAAAATGTTCATATTATATTCAGATATATCTTTATATTTTCTTATTTTGGTGCAAAAATACAAATAATTTTCCGAACTCGCACCCTATTTTTATGCTTTTTAATACAATAAGGTGATTTATCTATGCAAAAATTGCACGAGCCTATAGTTTGATGAAGATTTTCTTGTGATACATCCAGACTCCCATCACGGCGTGGATGGCTACAAAGAAGAGGGCGTAGGTGAGCGATGCCACATAATCATCGGTGATGAGGCTGTGAATGCCGGCAAAGATATCTGCCTTGATGCCGAAGCTGCCGAAGAGGATGGCGAGCGCCTCGCTCATCACATAGAGAAAGAGTGGGTTCATGCCAAAGGCGAGCAATCCCCGGGTCAGGATGTTGTCTTTCCGTGGCTTCTTCTGGCTGTCGCCTGTCGCAACAGAATCGGTAGCAGCACCTCTTCCGTCGATAAACTGTACCAGGATACCCAATATCCAGGATGCGAATCCGCAGGTTACGAATACGTAGCTGGGACTCCAGATGCGCTTGTTGATTCCGAACCCTATCAGGGAGAGTCCGAATCCCAGGGCTACCATCACAAGACCTGCCACCTTCAAGACCTTGATCTTGGATTCTACAGTCTGTCCCGCAATGGAGATGTATTTGCAGCAGAGGAATCCTATCATCGTATGGGCGATGGCTGGAATCGTGCTCAGCAGTCCTTCGGGATCTACCGGACTTCTATGATAGAGATGGTCGATACCGAAGATGTTTCTATCTACCTGTGCCAGGATGTTGGTGGAGGCATCGTATGCATAGCCGTTTCCAAATACCAGGATTCCCATATAGATGACAATCAGTCCGATGATGGTATGGATGAAGTAACGGTGGTTCAGGGTGATGGCAAGCATAGCCACTACTCCGTAGCAGAGGGCGATGCGCTGCAGGACTGCCCAGATTCTGAGGTGGGCAAAGTCTAGCCCACCTCCGTTGCATATCATGTCAAACCAGTTGATGCCCAGACCGATGAGGAAGAGCAGGATGGTTCGCTTGGCAATCTTTCTGTAGATGGCGGCAGAAGGCTTGAACTCAGTCTTCTTCAGGGATAGAAAGGTGGACATTCCCATCATGAAGAGGAAGAAGGGAAAGACCAGGTCGCATGGGGTGAGCCCATTCCACTTGCTATGCTCCAGGAAACTGTAGTTATGCTCCCCACCATTGTTTACTAATATCATAAGGGCTACGGTGAGTCCTCGCATCACGTCGAGTGATTTTAATCTGTTCATATATTATCTGATGGATATCATGAATTACTTGATGAAATGAATGACTTCCTTGGCTATGTCTGCAGGATTTCCCTCTGGCTTCGATGAGTATGGGTTCTTCTGCAGGGTCCAAGGCTCCTCCAGCGCATACCAGTCGATTTTCGGAGCACTAGGCAATGCCAGTTGGAAGAGTTCTGCGGATGTCTTGCCGGCATTCTTGCCACTGCCCAAAGCCTCGTAATCGATGTTCGTGCAAGCCGCCATCTGGTCGGCGAGGGCTTTCATATAAGTACTCCAGCGCTTGTAGTAGAAGTCCTTCAGCAATCCTTGCCATTCCTTATGTCCATAATCTCGCAAGCCGCCATCATCAGCACAGACGCGGTTGCCCCACGTGGTAATCTGTACGCGGGCATTCCATTCGTAGAGGTCTTTTTCTGCTGCGGTCTTACCCAGGTTGCGTGCTTCCTCTATCCAGTGTCCCAGACGGAATTCCGGACGGGTAGCGAGCAGCTTGTCCTGCAGCAGAATCATCTTCAGGAAACGGTCGGCATCCTTGTCAAACTCCTTCCGGGAGAATGATTGATAGTCGGCGATGGTCTTCCAGTACTGTTTGCGTCCCTGGTCGGCGAGAGCCTGGCGGCAGATATCTACCAGGTCGTACTCATAGTTGTTGTTGCCACGGTATTTGTCTGCTACACTGGCAAAGAGGATGGCTGCCTGTCGGGTATCTTCCGGGTCGTAATAGTTGCGCATTTTCGACCAGCTGGAAACCTGGAAGTTGTTGAGCGAAGGGCGACCGCAGAAGATGCTCTCGTGAGTACCCTGCTGGTTGTTGCCCACCGGACAGTTGTAGATGCTCTGCGCCAGGAGTGCCCATGCCTTCTCGATGGTTGCATCGTGCACCCCGTAGCGGGCATAGCAGTATTCCTTGAGCCAGTCTTCCTTGGTAGTCTTCTCGGCACGCCAAGGCAGTTCGCTCATCAGCTCAAACATCACCGGGTTGTTTTCCGAACCTTCCATCGTGAAGCCCCAACCCTTGAGCGTTTCACTGTTATGATTGTTTTCTCCCTTTTTTCCTGTTGCCAGATAGAAGTTGTTCAGCAGCTGGTCCATTCTTCCATGCAGTCCCACATTGCCTCCGAAGTTCTCGAGCATACAGAAGAGCCACTGATGCTTGCCGTAACCGCCATCCCGCTTCAGAATGCTAGGACCGCCAAACATCGGACGGCATTCTGAGAAGAGATCGAGTACCAGAATATCGCCAACCTTTAAGTCTTCTATCATCTGAGGGCGAGGGTTCTCGTTCCATCCCTGAACCACCCAGACAGCTTTTGGGTTGGCACGCTTCATCGCACTCATCAGCGCCTGTCCAGCCTTGGCATAATCTACGGCAGCATCATCTCCACTCTCATGGAAAGGATCCATCGAGTAGAAATCAGATTTTCCGTAGAGCTTGGTCAGTTCCTTATAATATAGGTCGGCGATTTCAGTAAATCTGCTGTCGGTAGGAGAGAGGTTGGCAGGACGCTGGTAACCGTTCCACTTGCCGGCATCCGTCACGTTCAGTCCCAGTCTCTTTTTGGCATCATGAGGCACCATTCCGCAATAGCCCGGCAAGACTGGTTTCATGCCCATCTCTTTCATTCTGGCAAGAATCTTTTTCTGCAGGGTTTCCTGCTGCTTATACCAGTTCTGCGGCAGCGGACCACCCCAACCTTCCAGGTTGTTCATCTCCCACCAGGCAAGAAAGGCTGGTCCGGCGATGAACTTGCCCACTTCTTCCTCAGAATAACCGAGTTTCAGGAGCATATTGCGCCATACGCATTCCGTGCCCACGGCAGCCAGTGGCATATTGATGCCATGCAATGCCATCCAGTCTATTTCTTTCTGCCATCGATTCCAATCCCAGAAAGACATCGTATAAGAAAAAGTGCAGTAATTGAAATCGTAGCGAAGCTTGAGGTCGGTTTCATGGCGCTCTTTCTGTTTTACGGCAGGAAGAACGTTTGGCAATTTTTGGTTCATATTGTTCCAGGTGATGTGGATGCCGGCATGGTGTTTCAGATACCAGTTGATGCCCACGGCAATATTGACCCAAGAGTTGCCTCGGATGATGATAGGATTGTTTTTGCCGGCCGGTTTGGATGCTGTCGCATTCTTGCCATTTCCAGCCTGGTCTATCTCGAAGAAATCCTTGTCTGATTTTACAAGGATGGTCTTGAACTTGGCAGCAGCCCCCTTGTCGATTCGATTCAGAAGATCGTCTGCCGGATTAGCGTATGCTCCCAGAGTAATGGTGCATAATAGTCCTAGAAGTAATTTTTTCATAAAATTGTTTGTTGTTGTTTCAATATGCTGCAAAGATAGTGGAAAAAGCCGATAATGCCAAGTAAAAAGTGCTTAAAAGATTAAAAAAGACTTATTTATTTTGTTTTGTCTTTAATTTGCATTACTTTTGCAGGAAAATGAGGTGAGGAGTGAGCTGGACATCCATTTGCTCTTATCCCCCTAAACAACCAACTTTAAATTTTGATAAGGATGAACATAGATGAAGTAATTAAAAGAATAAGTAAGACCGATGGACTTTCTAAAACCCTCGGCATGCATTTTATCTCAACTCCTGAGCCTGATACGCTTCGGGCTACGATGAAAGTGGATGAGCGTAATCGCCAGCCATTCGGATTTCTGAGTGGTGGTGCTTCTTTGGCATTGGCAGAGAATGTTGCTGGTATCGGATCCTTGGCTCTGTGCCCTGGTCAGATAGCTGTGGGTATCAATGTGAGTGGCACTCATGTACAGGCTGTTAGTGAAGGAGATACGGTTACTGCATACGCCAAGCTGGTTCACAAAGGCAGAACCCTGCATACTTGGGAAGTTGCAATCAAAAACACTGCTGATGAATTGATCTGCACCGTACAGGTAACCAACTATGTGTTTACTCCTAAGAAGAAAGATGCTAAGATGCAGGAATCTAAAAAGACAGAAGAATAAGGTATGACAGCATTTGCATATTATCGTTTGCCTTATCTGCATCATGCTCATTATGTGGCGCAGCGGGAGGGTGAGCCTGAAGTGCTCTCCTCGGTGGCGGAACTGAATGGCAAGGAGGGCTTTGTGATAGCTCCTTTTTCGCCGTCCAGCGATTGCCCCGTGCTGCTCATTCATCCGGATGAAAGCAAGCTTTTGCCCATTTCTGATGCAAAAGCGATTTCAATATCTGATTCTGCTCAGGGAGAAGATGCTTCTGATCGTGATGCCTATGCCGAAGATTTTGAATGCTTTCATCAGGAATTGGAGAAAGGTACTTTCAGAAAGATTGTGCTGGCAAGAAAGGCAACTGTGCGAACTGCTGATAAGAATTTCGAAAGTCTCTTCATGAAGGCGTGCCGGATGTATCCCCGTCTCTTCGTCTCCCTGGTTTATACCCCACAGTCGGGAATGTGGCTGATGGCAACTCCTGAGATTCTGCTCAAGGGAGAACTGGGGAATATGAGTACGATGTCGCTGGCGGGTACCCAGAAGGCGGAACCTTCCCGCACCGTTGCCGATTATCCGGTGGAGGGCGTGGAATGGTCGCATAAAAATCAGGAGGAGCAACAGTATGTCACGGATTATATCGAAGATTGCATCAAGGCTTTTGCTGATGATTATCAGCTCAAGGGACCTTATACCACGATGGCGGCAAACCTCTATCATCTCCGTACGGATATCAGTTTCCGTCTGCGGGATGAAGGTAGGTTGGGAGATGTGATAGATGCACTCTATCCTACGCCTGCAGTCTGTGGTATCCCGAAGGAGGAGGCCCGCCGGTTTATCCTGCAGCATGAGCACCAGCCCCGCAAATACTATAGCGGTTTTGTGGGACCGGTCTCTCCGCAAGGTAAGACCCATCTCTTCGTTTCCCTTCGCTGCATGAATATCCTGCCGGATGGAGCCTGTGAACTCTATGCTGGTGGCGGATTGCTCAAGGAGAGCGAGATGGAAAAGGAATGGAAAGAGACCGAAGCTAAGATGCAGACCATCAGACGGGTATTGCTTTAGCTGAGATGGTCAGTTCATCAGACGTGTTTTTCTTTGATTAATTATAAAATCTTAATTATAAATCAGTTTTCGTGTTTAGTAATATCGATAATGTCAACATTCTGACGGGTGTTCTCGCATCTCATGGTGTGAGAAGAGTTGTGGTTTGTCCTGGAAGTCGTAATGCGCCCATCGTACATAATTTTAATGAGATGGAAGGCATTACCTGCTATCCTGTCACCGATGAACGTAGTGCAGGATTTGTGGCTATGGGCATTGCCTTGGGTAATCCGTCACCATGTCCCGATCCGGTAGCGGTATGCGTTACTTCCGGTTCTGCATTGCTCAATCTCTATCCGGCAGTCTGTGAGGCTTTTTATCAGAAACTGCCTATCATCGTGATTTCGGCTGATAGACCTGAAACTTGGATCGGACAGCAGGATGGACAGACGCTGCCACAAGCCAATGTCTTTGGGACGATGGTCAACAGGAGTGTGAATCTTCCGATTATATCCAATGAGGAGCAGGCATGGTATTGCGAACGGTTGGTGCACGAAGCGGTTATCGATTGCGTGCATCGCAAGATAGGTCCGGTACACATCAATATCCAGCTTTCTGAACCGCTTTATCAGTTTACGGTAGATAAGCTTCCGAAAACTCATTGGGTGGATTACGTGAAGACCAATCTCTTTGGCGGCAGTTTCCATTATGGTGATATGCTTGATTTCCTGAATGCCAGGAAACCGATGATTGTGGTAGGGCAGGATTACCCATGCAGTCAGCTTTACGGCATCAAGCAGATAGATTCATGGGCAGTCACGCTTATCGAACCGACGGCTCTGGGCACATCTAGTGAAGATCCTGCATGCCGGGAATTCTCCAGCGGCCTCCTGGTTACCAATTTCGATGAAGTGCTGAATAAGTTGGGGGATGACGAGGATTATATGCCCGATTTTATTCTCTATGTAGGAGGCACTTTGGTGAGCAAGCGTCTGAAAAAGTTTCTTCGCCTTGCCGTAAAGAAGGGGGCGAAGGTATGGCGGGCAAGCACCGATGGTGATTACATCGATACCTTTATGCGTATTGACCGCATCTTCCCATGTGATACCACACAGTTGGCAGATGCCATGACTTCTTATAATCAGGTTTATCGGGATGAAGTGGATGCGTATAAGGAACGTTGGGAGAAAGCACTGTGGGCGGCTAAACGTCATGCTTTCGATTATGAACCGTCCTTCAGCAGTATGGCAGCTGTGAAGGCTTTCCAGACGGAATATCTGGCTCATTCACTGGATGATACTCGTGAGTGCCGTCTCTTTTATGGCAATAGCATGGCTATTCGTCTGGCTTGCATCTATGCCCGCCAGTATGTGCATTGCAATCGGGGTGTAAATGGTATTGAGGGGTCGCTATCTACGGCAGCAGGCTTGTCTATCTATCTTTCGGAGTATCATCATCCGGATGCCAAGAGCCAGCAGAAGGTATTCTGCGTATTGGGCGACCTGAGTTTCTTCTACGATCAGAATGCTCTCTGGAATCAGAATCTCAATGGCAGCCTTCGCATCTTGTTGCTGAACAATGGCGGCGGAGCCATCTTTGCCAAGTTCAAGGGATTGAAGGAGAGTGCTGCGCGCGAGAAACTGGTGATGGCTGAGCATTGTACCTCGGCTTATCACATTTGTCTGGCACAGAATGTGGCTTATCAGAATGCTGATGATATGAAGTCGTTGCATGAGGGGCTCGATTGGCTCATCCATACCAAGTCTGACAGACCGATGCTTCTGGAGGTGCTAACGGATATAGAAAAAGATAATCAGGTAATAGAAGAATATTATAATAGTTTTCAAATATGAGAGAATGGAAAAAGATAGAAGGTTTTGATTTCAAGGAAATCATCTTCGAGGAGTATAATCATATCGCTAAGATTACAATCAATCGTGAGCGTTATCGCAATGCCTTCACCCCATTGACCACCTGGGAGATGGCGCAGGCTTTCAACTACTGTCGTGACTGTCTGGATATCCGTGTGGTTATCCTGACGGGTGCTGGCGACAAGGCTTTCTGTGCCGGTGGTGATATGCATGTGAAGGGCAGGGGTGGATATGTAGGCAACGACGGTGTGCCTCGTCTCAACGTGCTCGATGTGCAGATGCAGATTCGCCGCTTGCCAAAGCCTGTTATCGCCATGGTGAATGGTTATGCCATCGGTGGCGGTCATGTGCTCCATGTGATGTGCGACTTAACTATTGCTTCTGAGAATGCCATCTTCGGACAGACCGGTCCTAAGGTGGGAAGCTTTGATGCCGGTTTCGGTTCTTCTTATCTGGCACGAATGGTAGGTCAGAAGAAGGCTCGTGAAATCTGGTTCCTCTGCAAGCAGTATTCAGCAAAAGAGGCAGAAGAGATGGGAATGGTTAACAAGGTGGTTCCTCTCGATCAGTTGGAGGATACCTGTGTAGAGTGGGCTGAAATCATGATGGAGCGTTCTCCTTTGGCTCTCCGTATGATCAAGGCTGGATTGAATGCCGAGTTGGATGGTCAGGCAGGTATCCAGGAGTTGGCTGGCGATGCCACCATGCTCTATTATACCATGGATGAGGCACAGGAAGGCGGTAAGGCTTTCCTGGAGAAGCGCAAGCCTCGCTTCGGGGATTATCCTCAGTTCCCATAATAAAAAACTCGGAAGATACATTTCTATATCTTCCGAGTTTTTTTATTCGTGAGTAGCGAATCTCTGTTCTGCGAGCTTCTCATATTTGGTTCCTGGCTTGCCATAGTTGGCGTAAGGCCAGATGCTAATGCCGCCGCGAGGAGTAAAGATACCTGTTACTTCAATATACTTTGGATCCATCAGCTTGATGAGGTCCTTCATGATGATGTTCACGCAGTCCTCGTGAAAATCACCGTGGTTGCGGAAACTGAAGAGATAGAGCTTCAGGCTCTTGCTCTCTACCATCTTCACGTCAGGAATATAGCTGATGCGAATCTCAGCAAAGTCTGGCTGACCCGTGATAGGGCAGAGGGATGTAAACTCAGGGCAGTTGAAACGTACCCAGTAATCATTGCCAGGGTGCTTGTTCACGAAGGTCTCCAATACCTCTGGCGCATAATCCATTCTATATTGGGTCTTGGCACCCAGTGCCTTCAACCCATCTTCTTTTCTATCCATAGTTCTATTCTATTGTTTAACTCTAATGTTTCGTGTTTGTTTTTGGCAATCTCTTTCTGAAAGCATTAAATCGATCCTAACTTGAAGATGTTGTAGGAGATATTGTTGTCATACACATCCTCGCCCTCGTGTTTCTTAATCGCATTGACCACACGGATGGTGATAGGCAGCACGATGATTTCATACACGGTCTTCAGTACCACCTGCCAGAGCATCAGCCAAGGTAATTCTGAGGTTGGAACGATTCCGCCCAAGGCAAGAGGGAAGAAGATAAGGCTGTCGCAACTCTCGCCAGCTACCGTACTCCAGATGGCACGGGCTGAGAAATGCTTGCCGCCATCTCGGATCTTCATCACGCTCATTACGTAGGCGTTGGCAAAGGAACCTACGATGAATGCCACGAAGGAGGCGGCTGCAATGCGGGGAGCCAGACCGAAGATGGCATGGAAACCGGCATCGTTAGTCCAGTAGGGAGCGGCTGGTATCCAGTCGCAGATGGCACCCAGGGTTACGAAGAAGAAGTTCATGGCGAAGCCTGTCCAGATGAGAAGACGGGCTTTCTGATAGCCCCATACTTCGCATACCACATCGTTGATGATGTAACTTACCGGGAACACGATCAGACCGCCGGTCAAAGAGATGGGACCAACGGCGATTTGCTTTGTTTCGAGCACGTTTGCCGCAATGAGACAAACGCAGAAGAGGATGCTGAAAAGCATGAACAGCACACTCACTTGAGTTGTTTTCTTTTCCATTTTCTTGTTTTTTACGAGGTTTACCAAGCACTCGGATTATACTAACTTTTTTAATTCGGGCTGCAAAATTACAACATTTCTCTCTAACTGCCAAATCTTTACCCGTTTTTTTGCATAAAAAAAGCCCCAAGTACTATCACTAGCACTTAGGGCGATATGTATTAACTAAACCTAACTTATCTAACAATTAAACCTAACTAAACAATCTAACCTAAACTAAACAATCTATTCAACCAAAACCTAACTAAACAATCTGCTTATGAAAAACTAACCAAAAACACTTATCCTATTGAAATCTGGCGTGCAATCTTCTGCTCTTCCTGCTGCATCTTAGGCAACTGGATGGTGAGCACACCGTCAGCTACGCTGGCAGAAATCTTCTCCTTGTTGACATCGTCTGGGAGAATCAGGGTCTGCTCAAACTTAGCGTATGAGAACTCGCGACGTAGATAAACGTGCTCCTCCTGCTCAGGCTGATGCTTGTTCTCCATCTTGATGTGGAGATCGCCATTCTCATTGAGATTTACCTCAAAGTCGTCCTTGCGCATTCCTGGAGCTGCAAGTTCTACTGTATATTTTGTCAAAGACTCCTTGACGTTGATAGCTGGGGCTGTAGTATTAGCCTTCTGCATATTACCCTCGTTGAAGAGTCCGTTAAATACCTCTGGTATCCAAGAATTTCTGTACATCATAATCTTAACCTCCGATTCTATTTTTATTTATTATTATTCGTTATTATTTATGTTGTGTAGCGAATTACTAATCCGCTTACACTCCCTCTTTTTGCAATCCCCGTACCAAAGTGTAAACTTCTGCCATTTCGGCAGTAAATCTGAAGAAATGCAAATAAACCCCCAAAAAACGACCCAAAAAGCCCGACATTCTGTCGCGAATGCCGGGCCTTTTATCATTTATTTCTCCATAAACTTCTTGGCAGCTCTGAGCTGGTGTCTCATCACGCTCAGGAACTCCTGGCTCTCCTGAAGTACATTCAGGTAAACCAGCGAAATCTGCATCAGGGAATTATCTGAAAGATGCTGGATGCGGTCGATATGCTTCTTGCGAAGTACGCTGAGCTCATCCTTGCAGGCATCTGCCTCGGCGAGAATCTCGCGGTAGTTCTCGTAGCGGCTGGTCTCAATCTGCTCGCAGCTCATACGCATCAGGTCGTTGATCTTCTGGCGTACAGGAGCAAACTCCTTGGTGTATTCTGCAGGGAGTGGATTGAAGTTGTTGTCCACGTGCTCCTTGATTGGGTCGAGCATACGGCGCAGAGAGTAGATGAACTGCTGGTTGCTGTTGGCTCCCAGATGGAACCAGGTGTTGCGCTCGATGGCAATCTCCATAGGCGATTTCTTCAAACCGAGCATCTCCTGGCGACGGTACTTCTTCAGCATATCCTGCTCCTTCTTCAAATCCTTGTTGGCATGACGGAGATTCTTAGGATTCTCGTTGGCAAGACCATCCATAATCTGGTTGAACTCGTTGAGTGCAAAGTGGCAGACAAAGCTCTGGGTGCGGGATACCTGGCGACGAAGCAGATCCCATACAATCTCAGGATCGTGTGAGCGCATCATCAACTGGAAGGTGCTGCCCTTGCTCTCTTCCTTTGCCTTTTTATTATACTGGATGTTACTGCGGATGAGCAGGAAGATAACCAATGCCATGAAGCAGCTCTGGATTCCTACACCGCCGAAGTGCATGATGAGGCAGACAATGGCACAGGCTGCGAAAGCTACACCGGCTGTGATAAACCAACCACCAATCACACTCAATACACCGGTTACACGGAACACGGCACTCTCACGGCTCCAGGCTCTATCTGCGAGTGAAGAACCCATTGCTACCATAAAGGTTACGTATGTAGTAGAGAGTGGCAACTTCAGGTTGGTACCGATGGTGATGAGCATACTTGCCAATACCAGGTTTACGGCTGCACGAACCACGTCGAAGGCTGCGCTCTCTTCCAGCTCTACATCGTTCTTGTCGAATCGTCTGTTAATCCAGTTCATCAAAGACTTTGGCATAAACTGCTTCAACCAAGAATCTGTAGCCTGGCAGTTGCGTACAATCACGCGGGCTGCAGAAGAACTTCCGAACATCTCGTCACCCTCGTCCTGACGGCTCAAATCCACTGAAGTCTTGATTACGTTCTGAGCCTTCTTGGAAGTTGCCATGGCGATGATCATCACGGCACCGGCAGCGAGAAGATAAACTGGAGTAGTCTTGGCGCTATCCATCAGAGAAGTCATCATAAACTGGTCTGGAGTAGCACCGTTGGCATTTGCCATATAGTCCTGATAAGAAGAAAGACCTGCAAGAGGCACACCGATGAAGTTCACCAGGTCGTTGCCGGCGAAAGCCATAGCCAGGGCGAAAGTACCCATCAATACGGTAAACTTGAAGATGTTGATGCGGCAGAGATGCAGGAACTCCATCACGATGGCTGAACCCACGAAGGTGATGCAGAGCAGCAAGCCCAGGTTCTGGTCGATATAATCGCGCCATTCTGCTGGCAGGTAAGGACTCTTACCCAATCCTTTCATGAAGATGAAGTAAGAGAGGGCTGTGAAGGCGATACCACCGAAGATGGCGATGCTGTAGCGTGAATGCTTGCGGTAATTGAAGGTGAAGATGATACGGGAAAGCCACATCACGAAAGCACCGAATACGAAGGCGATGATGACGGATGAGAAGATACCCATGATTACCTCCAATGCCTTGTTACTGTTCAGCAAGACACCGTAGTTGAGGCTGTCGTCGCCGTACATCTTCAATGTAGCGAGGATAAAGGCACCTCCCAGGAGCTCGAACACCAGCGAAACGGTGGTTGAGGTTGGCATACCCAGCGTATTGAACACATCCAGGATGATCACATCCGTCACCATCACGGCTAGAAAGAGCGTCATCACTTCCTCGAAGGTAAAGTGATCTGGACTCATGATACCGTGTCGGGCGATATCCATCATTCCCGATGACATGATGGCACCCAGTACCACACCGCAGGAAGCGATGATCAGCACCGTGCGAAACTTAGCCACCTTAGCTCCGATGGCAGATTGCAGGAAGTTGACAGCATCGTTGCTGACTCCCACGAAGAGATCAAACACTGCCAGACAGAGCAGGAAGATCACGATACAAAGATAAATCGTACTCATTATATTAATGTTTATTGTTTATTTTTTCCTCTCGTTTTCGGTTGCAAAGGTACGTAAGGGATGTTACAGGTGATTTAAACAGGTGTTACAATCCTGTTAAAAACATTTTTTCTTCGATTTTTTAGAAAGAAAGCATTATCTTTGCACTCGTTTTTATGGCAAAGTAGTATATAATAATGTATAAGAAATCATAGAATGGAAAAACTGAAAGATATCAGGGCGATAGCCTTCGATGCCGACGATACGCTCT
>OHVB01000063.1_pt1 | contig 44029 bp, 33 predicted proteins | sample 1579331 | NCBI WGS metagenome assembly OHVB01 (sample SAMEA3882503, study PRJEB24775) | human gut metagenome | biome: human-associated habitat; feature: intestine environment; material: feces | place: Netherlands | collected 2009/2010
CCTATCAGGTCGTGGAGGCCGGCATTGCCCGCACGTTCCAGAACATCCGCCTGTTCAAGGCCATGACGGTGCTTGATAACGTGAAGATCGCTTTCACGAAGGACATTCACTACAACCTCGCCGACAGTCTCCTGCGCACGAAAAAGTACTGGAACACGGAGCAGGAGCTGACCGAAAAGGCGATGGAATACCTGCGCATCGTCCATCTGGACGACAAGGCCGGACAGCTTGCGTCCAGCCTGCCCTACGGCCAGCAGCGCAAGCTGGAGATCGCCCGCGCGCTGGCAACGAACATGAAGCTGCTGCTGCTCGACGAGCCGGCAGCCGGCATGAACCCGACCGAGACGGCAGAGCTGCTCTCGTGCATCAATACCATCCGCGATACGTTCCATGTGGCCATTCTGCTCATTGAGCACGATATGAGCCTGGTCATGCGCGTCTGTGAGCGCATTCAGGTCATCAACTTCGGCCAGACGATCGCCGCCGGGCTCCCGGAGGAGATCGCGAGCAACCAGGAGGTCATCGAGGCGTATCTCGGCGAAGAGGAGGCGGACGACGATGCTGAAGATTGAAGATCTGGAGGTGTCCTACGGCGCCGTGCAGGCGCTGCGCGGCATCAGCATGGAGGTCAATGACGGCGAGATCGTCTCGCTCATCGGGGCCAACGGCGCCGGCAAGACCACCACGCTGCACGCCATCACCGGCCTCGTGCCCATCAAGAGCGGCTCCGTGATCTACGACGGGCACGACCTGCGCAAGACGGACCCCAGCCGCATCGTCACCATGGGTCTTGCGCACGTGCCGGAGGGCCGGCAGGTGTTCACGCGCATGACCGTGGCGGAGAACCTTGCCATGGGCGCGTATTTCCGCAAGGACAAAAAGGCGATCGCGGACGATCTCGAGCGGGTCTATGCCCGCTTCCCGCGTCTGAAGGAGCGCGCAAAGCAGCTCGCGGGCACGCTCTCCGGCGGCGAGCAGCAGATGCTGGCCATGGGGCGCGCCATTATGAGCGCACCGAAGCTCATCGTCATGGACGAGCCGTCCATGGGCCTGTCGCCCGTGCTCGTGCAGGAGGTGTTTTCCATCATCGGCACGATGCATGAGCTTGGCATCACGATCCTGCTCGTGGAGCAGAACGCAAAGATGGCGCTCGCCATCGCCGACCGTGCCTATGTGCTCGAAAACGGACGCATCACCATGTCCGGCAGCGCACACGATCTGCTGCACGATGATAAGGTCCGGAAGGCCTATCTTGGCGCGTGAATACAGACAGAAAAAGCGCACACACCCGCGGGTGTGTGCGCTTTTTTACGCCGGAGCCGCCTTATAGGAGACGCTTTTTGCAAAATTTCCGGAAAAGGGGAAATAAATATTCCGCTTTGCGCATTTATCTGATATAATCGACACAAAAGGAAATACAATTCATAACTGAACACGGATTCAATCTTGAGAAAGGAAGGATGCTTGCATCCGCAAAACGTCATGAAACGAAGACTGTTTTCCCTGCTGCTGACGCTGGCCATGCTGCTGTCGCTGCTGCCGGCGGCACATGCCCTCGGGGAAGAGAAGCTGCCGGACGAGGACGGATATGGATACACGTACCGCTTTGTCACGCGCGACACCATCGAGATCACATCCTACTATGGGTACGAATCGGAGGTCGTGGTGCCTGCCACCATCGACGGGTATACCGTCGTCGGCATCCAGAGCTTCCACGCGACTGAGGGTTACAGCGACCCCAATGTCGTTGTGCGCAAGGTCACACTCCCGGACACCGTGACCTACATCGCGGACGACGCGTTTTCCGACAGCGATGACTGGAGCGCCAAGACGCACTCCGCGCTGCGTGAGATCGTCCTGCCGCAGAGCCTGAAAACCATCGGCAAGCGGGCGTTTTACCACAACTACTATCTGGAAAAGATCACGATTCCTGCGAGCGTGACGGAGATCGGCAAGGCTGCGTTTGCAGCGTGCACGAATCTGTCCGACATCACCATCCAGGGCGAGCATACGCTCCTGCACGGCGGGGCATTCGGCGCGCGGACGTCCTACAGCGTCGGCACCTTTGCCGGGCAGCTCAGCGCGCTTTACAATGATTGGCTTTATGACGACAGTGCGTCGGACTTCTTCATCTGGAACGGGCAGCTGCTCGCCTATAAGGGCGAGAGCAAGACGCCCGTCATTCCCGACACCGTGCAGACCATCGGCGCCGACGCCTTCTGGCGCACGGATATCACCGGCGTGACCATTCCGGCGGGCGTGCGGGAGATCGGCCCCTCCGCGTTTTATGAGTCCACGGCGCTGACCGCCGTGGACATTCCTGGCAGCGTCGCGCGCATCGACAACAGTGCCTTTTCCGGCTGCACGGGGCTGACCTCCGTCACGCTGCACGAGGGCCTGCAGGTCATCGGCGACGGGGCTTTCCGTGAGTGCACGGGGCTGACGAGCCTGGACCTGCCCGACGGCCTGACCACGCTGGAGGACACCGCGCTTTACGACTGCGCGAACATCGAGCGCTTCACCTTCCCGGCGTCGCTGAGCGACATGGAAGAGTCCAGCATCTACACCTCCAAGTGGTATGAGGGGCTTGCCGACGGGGCGGAGCTCTACTGCGGCGGCGTGTTTCTTGGCTGCAAGGGCAGGGAGTACCCCGCCAAGCTGACCGTCCGCCCCGGCACGAAGATGGTGCGCATCGAGAGCTATCTGGAGGGGGTGAACGAGCTGATCCTGCCCGACGGGCTGGAGTCGCTCATCATCACGCCCGAAGGCGTCTCGGACGACTGCGGCATCACCGCGCTCACCGTGCCGGAGAGCGTCAACTACATTGAGCTCCGCAATATGTCCAACCTGACCAACATTACTCTGCCGGAGACGGCGGTGCTGGCCGAGGGCTGTTTCAGTGGCTGCTATCAGATCGAGGATCTGGCCATTCCCAAGGGCAATCAGACCCTGTACGGCGTCTGCGTCGGCCGCACGGCGCACGTGGTTCTGCCCGACGACGTGCTGGAAGTGCGCGGCCCGATCTCCAACGGCGACCCCTTCCGCTACAACACCGAGAGCGGCAACTCCAGCCTGAAATCGATCGACCTCGGCAGCGTCCGGGTCCTCACGGACGGGGCGCTCAGCGACTGCGTCGCGCTCGAGCGCGTCACGCTGCCCGATTCCCTGATAGAACTCGGCGACGGTGTGTTCAGCGGCTGCGCGCAGCTGCGCGCCGTCCAGGGCGGCGGGAATGTCCGGCAGATCGGAAATTCCTGCTTCTCCGCCTGCCCCGCGCTGACCGACTTCGGGGACCTGACGGCGAACGTGACCTGCGTCGGCTCGCTGGCCTTCTTCAATACCGGTTGGTTTCACGACCAGCCGAACGGCGTGGCCTATTTCGGTAATGTTGCTTATGCCTACAAGGGCACCATGCCGGAGGGCACCATTCTCGACATCAGGGACGGCACCGTTTCCGTTACCTACGAGTTCCTCGCGGGGCAGACGGAGCTCAACCCCAGCTTCGACCAGCCGAATCTGGCCGGGCTGATCCTGCCGGAGAGCTGCAAATACGTTGATGCCTACGCATTTGCCGGGGCCACGAACATGAAGTTCCTCGATCTCGGCGGCGTGCAGTACATCGGGCGCGAGGCATTCAACAACAGCGCCTGCGAGAGCATTGTCCTGCCGGACTCCGTGCGCTATGTCGGCAGCAATGCCTTCTCCGCGCCGAATATCCGTGCCATCCACCTCAACGATGGCCTGCGCGTGCTGGATGAGGGTGCCTTCTTTACCTACGGCAAGGGCAGCGGCGTGACGATCCCCGCGAGCGTCACCTACATCGGCGCGCAGGCGCTCGGCTGGTGCCCGATCGATCCGGACGACCCGTTCGCGGGCCTGACGCGGATCGACGGCTTTGCCATTACCGGCACGGCCGGGAGCGCTGCGCAGGCCTACGCCGAGGAAAACGAATTCACCTTCCGCACGGATGCTGCCTGCACTGCGCACGACTACGTGACCGAGACCGTGGCGGCGACCTGCCGGGACGGCGGCTTCACGCGCCGGACCTGCGCCGTCTGCGGTGACGTGACGGTCACTGCGCGCGGCAGTGCGGCGGCGCACACCGCAGTCGCAAACGACGACATTGCCGCCACCTGTGACCGGCCGGGTGCCACCGGCGGCACGCACTGCGGCTTCTGCGGACAGGCCCTGACGGCGCCGACCGAGGTCGCTGCGCTGGGCCATGACTGGGTCGTTGCCGTCGAGGAATATGAGCACTCCGCCTATTACGGCATGACCCGCCACTATTGCCGCCGCTGCGCGCTCAAGTGGTACGATAACAGCAGCGCACATACACACGATTACAGCTATCAGGTGTCCGTCACGTACCCGACCTGCACCGCGCAGGGTTACACCACGCACACCTGCGCCTGCGGCGACAGTTACCGCGACAGCTACGTCGGCGCGCAGTGCCCGGGCAGAGGCTTTTCCGATATGCCCGGCCCGGCCGACTGGTCGCACGAGGGCATTGACTATGCCGTCTCGCACGGGCTGTTTGTCGGCACGTCCGATACCACGTTTTCTCCCGCCAGTGCGATGACGCGCGCCATGCTCGTGAGCGTGCTCTGGCGCATGGAGGGCGAGCCTGCGCACACGGACCGCAACCCCTTCACGGACGTCGGCAGGGAATGGTATACCGACGGCGTCCTCTGGGCGGCAGAACATGATATTGTCGCCGGCATCGGAGACGGCCGCTTCGACCCGGACGGCGATGTGACGCGCGAGCAGATCGCGGCGATCCTCTGCCGCTACACGCTCTGGAAGGGGCGCAGCGCGGATGCGCGCGCGGACCTGCGCGTGTTCCCGGATGCGGGCGATGTGAGCGGCTGGGCATACGATTCCCTCGCGTGGGCAAATGCTGAGGATCTCATCTCCGGCTGCATGATCGGCAGCATTTCCTATCTCAAACCGCTCGATAATGCCACCCGCGCCCAGGTGGCGGCGATCCTTATGCGCTATCAGCAGAGCATCGGAGCCTGAAGTGAAAAAACATGCGCGTACCCGCTTTGGGTACGCGCATGTCTGCGTTTTTATGCCTGCGTCTGTTCGCCGCTGCGGGCTGCAGACCGGCGCGACGGCCGGTAGATGAGCAGCGCAATGAAGATGAGCACGGCCGTGGTCGCGAGGCTGATCGGATACACGAGCATGATCGACCGGAACGTGTGGTGCAGCGGGAACACGGTGTTGATCCAGATGATGCGCACGCCGCACACGCCGAAGAGCGTCAAAACCGCCGGCACGAGCGAGATGCCGAATCCGCGCAGGTAGCCGGACAGGATCTCATACGTCAGGCTGAAAATGTACGACCCGAAGAGAATGAGCAGGCGGCTATAGCCGATCTCGATGACCTGCGGGTCGTTGTTGAAGATGGCCAGCAGGTACTTGCCTGTCAGCAGAACGAGCACGATGGCGATGGCCGAGGCAATGATGTCCTCGCCAAGGCACAGAAACATGGTCTTCTTGCAGCGGTCGATCTTTCCGGCACCGTAGTTCTGGCCGACGAAGGTCGTGCACGCCTGACTGAAGGAATTGAGCACGTCGTAGGCGATGATCTCAATGTTGAACGCGGCACTCGAGGCGGCCATGACGATGGTGCCGAGGCTGTTGATGGCCGACTGGATGATGATGTTCGACACCGAGAAGATCGCGCCCTGAATGCCGGCCGGCAGGCCGATGCGCATGATCTTGCGGAAGACGGCGGGGTCGATGCGCAGCTGACGGATCTCCACGCGCACCAGATCGCCGTGCAGCAGGCGGCGCAGCAGCAGCACAGAGCTGACTGCGTTCGAGAGGACCGTCGCGATGGCGACGCCGTTGACGTTCATCTTGAGCACGATGACGAAAAACAGGTTCAGGATCACGTTCAGAACGCCGGAGACCGTCAGCGCGATGAGCGGCACCTTCGTGTCGCCGACGCTGCGGAAAATGGCGGCCTCGAAGTTATACAGCAAAATGACCGGCATACCCAGCAGGTAGATGCGCAGGTACGCAAGCGCGAGCGGATACACATCGTCCGGCACGTTGAGCAGGCCCATGAGCCCGGCCGCGATGAGCTGGCCGAAGACCGCCACGAGCACGCCGCCGATGAGCGCCGTGACGATGGAGGTGTGCACGGCACGGTGCACGGTCTCACGGTCGCCGCGGCCGATGGCGTTGGCGATGACGACGTTCGCGCCGAGCGCGATGCCGATGAACAGATTCAGAATCAGGCTGATGACCGGGCTGTTGGCGCCGACAGCGGCCACGGCGGCCGTGCGCATGTCGCCCGTGAAGTTGCCGACGACGGCGATGTCGGCCGCGTTGAACAGCTGGCCGAGAATGCCGGTCGCGGCGACGGGCAGGGCATAGCGCGGGAGTTTATTCCAGAGCGGCCCGTTGAGCATGTCCATATGCTGCTGTTTGGTTATTGCCTGCATAATTTCCTCACCTTTTGTTCGAAATGCGTAAAAATCCAAAGACATATCATAAGTGAAGCACAGCCGGGAATCAAGGCCAAATTTGTATAATTTCCTATCAGTTTGCAGAAAACCTCATTGCATTTGCGCGCGCAGCTGCAAAAGCGTGTTCTCCCGGCAAAAAGGAAGACCCTTTTGATAGTCCGAACCCCGCTCCGGGTACCGGAGCGGGGTTGAACGCGGTGCTTAATTGATCTTGAGCGTTTCCCAGAGGCTGTTGACAAAGATCAGCGTGTCCTGATCAAGGTTGCGGTAGGCGCTGCGGTTGTACGCGTCGCGGAACGAGCCGATGTTGGGGTAGAGGATGGCCATCGTGTCCTCGCCCATGTCATCGATATACTCCGGGTCGTCGTACACGAGCCGGTTCGGCGAGGCGTAGTAGATATACTCGGCGTTGGCCACGGCGGCCTCGCGGCTGAGCATGAAGTTGATGAAGCACTCGGCCAGCTCCTGATCCCGGCAGCCTGTCGGGATGCACATGGCGTCGATGAAATAGTTCGTGTTCTCTGGGTAGTAGAACTGCAGATCCACGCTGTCGGCCTGTGCATCGCACATCGTGAAGTAATCGCCCGCGTAGTAGGCGGCCACGGCGGCCTCACCGGACTCCATCATGTTATAGATCTCGTCCATGACGTAGCTCTTGACGATCGGGCGCTGGTCGATGAGCGCCTGCAGCGCCTGCTGCCAGTCATTGCGGTCGGTGGTGTTGACGTCGATGTTGGCGCGGTACATGGCCGTGCCGAGCGCGTCGCGCGCATTGTTGAACTGCAGGATGTTGCCAGCGTACTTCGGGTTCCACATGAGATCCCAGCTGCCCGTATCGGCCTCATCCACCACGTTGGCGTTGTAGATCACGCCCACGATGCCGTAGGTGTACGGCACAGTGTAGGTGTCATCCGGGTCGTAGTACAGGCCGCGGAAATCCTCGGAAATATACTGATAGTTCGGGATGTTGTCGTAATTGAGCGGCAGGAGCATATCCTCAGCTTCCATGCGCGCGATCATGTAGTCCGACGGGATGACCACGTCGTAGTTCACGGCGCCGCTCTTGAGCTTGGCGTACATGTCCTCGTTGCTGGCGTAGGTGTCGTAGTTGACCTTGACGGGCACACCGTAGGTCGCCTTGTACCAGCCCTCGAACGCAGCGATGGTGTCAAGCGAATCGTCCGAACCGTCGGAGATATACTCACCCCAGTTGTAGACATTGAGCACGCGCGTCTCCTGCCGGCTGCTGTAGATGCTGATGCCGGCAATGAGCAGTGCGGCAGCAGTGAGGATGCCCACGGCGGCGCGCACGGGGCGGCGGCTTTTGCCGCTGCGGGCGGCGCGCGCGGGCTTACCCTCGCGCTTGGCGCGGCGGGCGTCGCGGATGCGCTGCGTGTCGTCCTCATCGACGAGGTTTGTCAGCAGCAGCAGCGCCAGAATGACAAAGAAAATGATCGTTGCCAGCGCGTACATCTTCGGCGTGACGGTCTTTTTCGTCATGTTGTAGATGCGGATCGGAAGCGTCTGGAAGCCGCTGCCCTGCGTGAAGTAGCTGATGACGAAGTCATCGAGCGAGAGCGTGAAGGCCATGATCATGCCGGTGATGATGCCGGGCAGGATCTCCGGCACCTCCACGCGGAAGAACGCGCGCACCGGCGTGCAGCCGAGATCCATCGCGGCCTCGGGCAGCGCGCGGTCCATCTGCTGCAGCTTCGGCAGTACCTGCATGATGACATACGGCAGGCAGAACGTGATGTGCGCCGCGAGCATCGACCAGAAGCCGAGACTCGTGGACGCGCCGAGCAGCCGGCCGAAGAACACGAACATGAGCATCAGCGAAATGCCGGTGATGATATCCGGATTCATCATGGGGATGTCGGTCGCCGTGTCGAGCGCGGCGCGCAGATATTTGCTGCGCAGCTTGTTCATGCCCACGGCGGCGGCCGTGCCCATCGCGGTCGAGACGACCGAGGCGATCACGGCGAGGATGAGCGTGTTTTTGAGCGCGTTGAGCGTCTCCCCGTCGCGGAACAGCTCCTGATACCATTTCAATGAAAAGCCGGAAAACACCGACAGGCTCTTTGCCTCGTTGAACGAGAACACCAGCAGGATCACGATCGGCGCGAACAGGAACACGAAGATGAGGGCGGTGTAGATTTTTGCAGCTCGTTTCATGTCACACACCTCCGTAGACGCGCTTGTTCGTGCCGCGCTTCATCAGGGCCATGGCGGCCAGCAGGATCAGCATGAGGATGAAGGCGATGGCGGCGGCAAAGTGCAGGTTGTTGGCTACGTACTGCCCCTCGATCGCGTCACCGATGAGGAAGAACTTGCCGTTACCGAGCTTCTGCGAGATATAAAAGGTGCTGATTGACGGGATGAGCACCATCGTGATGCCGGACACGACGCCCGGCAGGCTCAGCGGGAAGATGACCCGCCGCAGCACGCTGAGGTTGTTGCAGCCGAGGTCGCGCGCGGCCTCGATCAGACGCGTGTCCATCTTGGCCATGACCGAGTAGATCGGCAGGATCATATACGGGAAGTAGTCGTACACCATGCCGCCGACGACGGCGCCCTCGGTGCCGATGATGTGCGCCTGACCGAGGTGCAGCGCGGAAAAGAGCATGTTGAGCAGGCCGGTGTCCTGCAGGATGGTCATCCACGCATAGGTGCGGATGAGGAAGTTCATCCACATCGGGATCATGATGAGCGTGATGATCGTCTTCTGCGTGCGCGGGGCTGCACGGGCGATGATATACGCGATGGGGTAGCCCATGAGCAGACAGATCGCCGTGGAGATGACGGCCAGCTTCACCGAGCGCCAGAAGATGAGCAGGTACGTGTGCACCTCGCGCGTAGCGCCGCTGTCGTCGGTGATCGTGCTCACGGCGGTGAAAAATTTTGTCAGGTTTTCGGTCGTGAACCGGAAGCTCTCGTCCGTGAACGCATAGTAGGCAACGAACACGAGCGGCACGGCCACGAAGATGACCGCCCACACGGAATACGGTGCGAGCGCCAGGCGCTGCGCCAGCGAGGCGCGGCGGTTTTCGGTACGGATGCGGCTGCTCATTCGTCCGGCTCACTTTCCGCGTCCGAGAGCTCGTCCAGCTCGTTGCTGAACGAGGAGTAGTCGCCGTACATGCCCGAATACTCAGACTTTTTCATGATATGGATGGCGTCAGGCTCGATGTACAGGCCGACCTCCGCGCCTTCGTCGACGTAGTCCGTCGTCTGGATCATCCACTTGAAGCCGTTGATATCGATGATGATCTCATAGTGTACGCCCATGAACGTGATGGACGTGACCGTGCCGCGCAGCATGCCCTTCTCGATGGGCACGATGTCCACGTCCTCCGGACGGATGACGACGTCCACATTCTCGTTTTTGGCAAAGCCCTTGTCCACGCACGTGAACGTGTGGCCAGAGAACGTCACGCTGAAGTCCTGCCGCATAATGCCGTCGACGATGTTGCTCTCACCGATGAAGTCGGCAACGAAGGCGTTTTCCGGCTCATTATAAATATCGATCGGCGTGCCGATCTGCTGGATCCGGCCCTCGGACATGACGACGATCGTGTCGGACATGCTCAGTGCCTCCTCCTGATCGTGCGTGACGAACACGAACGTGATGCCGGTGGCCTTCTGGATGTTCTTGAGCTCCTGCTGCATGTCCTTGCGCAGCTTCAGGTCGAGCGCGGCGAGCGGCTCGTCGAGCAGCAGCACGCGCGGACGGCTCACGAGTGCGCGCGCGATGGCGACGCGCTGCTGCTGTCCGCCGGACAGGCGCGTGACGTTGCGGCGCTCAAAGCCCGTGAGCTTGACGAGCGCGAGCATTTCGTTGACCTTCTGCTCGATCTCGTCGCGCGGCAGCTTCTGCTCGCGCAGCGGGAACGCCACGTTTTCAAACACGTTCAGGTGGGGGAAGAGGGCGTAGCGCTGAAAGACGGTGTTGATGTTGCGCTTGTGCGGCGGGATGTCGTTGATGCGCTCGCCGAGGAAGAGAATGTCGCCCTGATCCGGCGTTTCGAAGCCGCCGATCATGCGCAGGGTCGTGGTCTTGCCGCAGCCGGACGGGCCGAGCAGCGTCAGAAATTCGTTGTCGTAAATGTCGAGGTTGATGCTGTCGAGAACGGTCTCGCCATCAAATTGCTTGGTGACGTTCCGGAGCTCAATGACTTTTTTCATGGCTGTGTTTCCCCCTTCGTGCACGAAAAAACGCCGCTGCATCAGCAGCGGCGCTTGTGAGCGAACATATGCCATTGGGCGCGCAGCAGCCGTCCGCGGCCCATGCGCACCGTTCCCAACAGAATGTCGTGTCTTGAGAGTCTATATAGCAAAGATTACTTTTACTACTCTTATTGACCATTTCACAAGTTTGGATGCTGAAAGCAGCCTGGTTTTAAGTGACCAACTTATAAAACTCGAGCTTTTAACTCAATCAATAAGGCAACAGAAGTTGCCACCGCACGCGGTGCGGTTTGCGGCATTCGACCCGGCTGTCCGTATGGCCTTGGCCGGCGTGCGGGGCACGGCGGCGGTCGCATCTTGCTTCGGAAAGACTCTGTACATCATTCCAATTGAGACGCCTCATTTTATCAGGAATCATTCCGCCTGTCAATCATTTTTCGACTAAATTCTTGCCTCTCAACACGGCAAAAATTCACGCTTTGTGCATGGTTTACATAATGATGAGCAAAACAGAAGAGAAGTTCGTCAATTTCGTGACCCACAAATGTTTTTGCTGAAAAATCATGAGATTGCGTTTCCCACCAGACTTGTATGATTTAAACGAAATCAGTTTACATAACCACTTATCTTTCGGTGCTTTTGTGCAATGCTTATGAAAAGTCGACAAAAAAGAAAGCGGATATTTGTCATTCTTTTCACTTGAAAGATTCTGGTGTGCGCGCTATCATAACCTTAGCAATACGTTTACACTTTGTTCTTAGTTTGTTCATGAACTCCATGAAAACATACTATGAAAATTTTGCATCGAACAGGGAGGACGGCGTATGACCCGCGAGGAAGCGCTCGACAAACTGTGTCACAGTTATTCGGGATATTTTGATGTTGTGCGCCACGAGGAACCGAAGGGTTATCTCGTCGCAGAGGCCGGGCTGCACATCCACTCCGAGAAGTATGTGCTGGTCAAGGCCGCCAAGCTCTGGGAAGCGGATAATAACGAATATGTCTACATTTTCTCGGTCCCCGTGCTCACGAAAGAAATTTTCGAGCAGTGCCGCGAGCAGGCGCGTGCCGACGGCATGCAGCGGATCGAGCCGGGCCCGAATCATATGTGCTCTTATATCACAGCGATCTTTTTGTGTGACACCTGTGAGCCGGATGCGCTGCGCGCCCTGCGCCGCACGCGTATTTATAAGAGCTTCAAGCTTGCGTTCCACGGCTGGATGGATTACCACACCGGCGTCGTGGAGCTCAGCACCGGCAAAACGGCTGCCAATGGCAGCGGACGCAGTACAGCACAGTTGTTGAAGACAACACTGTTTAAGAATATGAAAGAAGGGAGTTAATTCAATGAATGCTGCTGTAATTCTGATTGTTGGCATTGTCATTCTCGCCCTGGGCTACATTTTCTATGGCGGATGGCTGTCCAAACAGTGGGGCATCGACCCGTCCCGCCCGACCCCGGCTCACGAGCTGGAAGACGGCATGGACTACTGCCCCGCAAAAGCCCCTGTCCTGATGGGACACCACTTCTCCTCCATCGCCGGCGCCGGCCCGATCAACGGCCCCATTCAGGCTGCTGTTTTCGGCTGGGTCCCGGTCCTGCTCTGGGTCCTCATCGGCGGCATCTTCTTCGGTGGTGTGCATGACTACGGCGCGCTGTTTGCCTCTGTCCGCAATAACGGCCAGTCCATCGGCACCGTTGTCGAGACCAGCATCAGCAAGAAGGCCAAGCGCCTGTTCCTCATCTTCTCTTACCTGACCCTGATCCTGGTCGTGGCCGCGTTCGCGTCCATCGTTGCCAATACGTTCAAGGCCACCTATGTGGATGGGGTCGTGGATGTGGCTGCTTCCGCGGCCAACGCCACGACGGCGATCATCTCGCTGTTCTTCATCGTCCTGGCTATCTTCTTCGGTTTCTTTGTGTACCGCAGAAATGCGCCGATCGGCGTGTCCACGGTCATCGGTGTTGTGGCCATTGCCTTGGTGATGTGGCTTGGCATCAAGTGGCATCCGATCTACCTGAGCTACCAGACCTGGATGATCATCTGCGGCATCTACATTCTGGTCGCTTCCGTCACGCCTGTGTGGATCCTGCTCCAGCCGCGTGACTACCTCAGCTCGTTCCTGCTGTACGCGATGATGATCCTCGCGATCATCGGTGTCATCGGCTGCCACCCGACGCTGGATATGCCTGCGTTCACCGGCTTCAAAGACACCGTCGCCCCGACGGGCAGCTCCCTTGGCTATATGTTCCCGGCTCTGTTCGTTACCATTGCCTGCGGCGCCATCTCCGGCTTCCACTCCCTCGTTGGTTCCGGCACGACGGCCAAGCAGCTCAACAATGAGAAGGACGCACAGCCCATCGCCTACGGCGGCATGCTCATTGAGTGCGTGCTCGCGATCGTCTCCCTGTGCGCTGTTGCGTACATCTGGCAGGATTACAAAGCCGGCACGACTGTCACTCCGACCGTCGTGTTCGCGACCGGCCTGTCCCAGATGCTCGGCAAGATCTTCGGCTCCGGCGCCGTGTCCGTCACCTACACGCTGATGGTTCTGGCCGTGTCCGTGTTCTGCCTGACCTCTCTGGACACCGCGACCCGTCTGGCTCGCTACATGTTCCAGGAATTCTGGCTCAAGCCCGGTGAGAAGGCCGGCGATGCGACCGTTACCGGCGCGCGCAAGGTCCTCTGCAATCCGTATGTCTCCACCGCGATCACCGTCGTGCTCGGCATTGCCCTCGGCATGACCGGTTATGCGAAGATCTGGCCCCTGTTCGGCGCTGCCAACCAGCTCCTGGCCGGCCTCGGCCTGCTGGCCGTCGCCGCATGGCTCGGCAAGATGGGCAGAAACAACAAGATGTTCTACTTCCCGATGATTTTCATGATCCTCGTGACGTTGACGTCTCTGGTCTTCACCATCAAGTCCCAGATCACTGCCATCATCGCCGGCGGCACCGGCCTTGCATGGTGCTACATCCGCGCGATCCTGGCTATCCTGCTGGTCATCCTTGCCATTGACCTCGTCGTCGAGGGCAGCAAGGCACTCGCAGCGCAGGCCAAGGCCAAGAAAGCCGAGAATGCCTGATTTGTTCCGGCTGTAAGGCTCTTACTGCAAAACAAAGGATACAGAATAACCAGAAAAGCAAGAGCACTCTGCTTCGGCAGGGTGCTCTTTTGCTGTTTATACTATGGCTGCGACCGAGGGTAAAGAGACAGAGCCGCGGGGGAGCTCGAGGGGGGAAGGCCCGCCTCGAATGAGATCCGGTCCTTTTTATGTCCGGTTGCACCGTATGAGAATGGCTTGGCTATGGTGGTTCAAAAGCTGCGACCGAGGGCAAAGAGACAGAGCCGCGGGGAAGTTCGAGGGGGAAGGCCCGCCTCGAATGAGATCCGGTCTTTTTTTATGGCCGGTAAAACCGGCCATAAAAAAAGACCCCGACTTACGTCGAGGCCAAAACATCCGCTCCGGCGGGGGAGGAATCTCTCTGTCTGCCGTGAGCATACCACGCATCGCGGCACCGCGCAAGGCACAAATGTTTCCACACGAAGCACATTTCCGGTTGCAAACGGCACGGAAACATGGCATACTGTAAGCAACTTTGCGTAGGGAGGGGCAGCTCATGAAACGCAGTGAGGAACGCGAATACAACATCCGCCGGGTGATCCATACGGCACAGATGCTCTTCATTGCCGACGGCATCTCAGCGACTCCCATCAGCCGCATTGCTGAGGCGGCCGGCCTGACGCCGACGTCGCTGTACCGTTATTTCCGCAATAAGGACGCGCTCGTATTTGCAGCCTGGCGCGATGCGCTGGCCACGTTTTTTGCCGATTTCATGGAGCAGTACGCACGCGAGGCCGCGTCCTGCAAGACCGGGTATGAGAAGTTCGTCGCCTGTATGCACATCTATTTCCGCATCTATGACCGCCGTCCGGAGTGGTATGACTATACGCGCGAGATGTTCTCCGCCTACTCGGAGAAGGGGACGGGCAACGACGTCAACAATGTTTTCTGGAAGTATTACGACCGCGAGATCCCTGCCCCGGCGCTCAAGGCGCTGCGTGAGGGCGTGGCCGACGGTTCGATCCGCCCCGATGTGAACATCTACGCCGTGTACCAGTGCCTGCTCAATGCATACACCGGCACAACGATCTATGAGAACCTGTCCTTCGGCGTCTCTCCGGTCGCGGTCGTGCAGTTTACCGGCGAGATGCTCGTCAACTACATCAAAAACGAGCCGGGCACGCCCGCGTTGTGTAACAAAACTGAAAAAACGCGAGATGTGTAACAAATGATACAGAACGACAGCCCCGGTTTGATAAGATATCATTATCCACGTTTCTTTTTTTGTGCGGATATGTTAGTGGCGGTAACATATGGACACATACCGCGGAGGTGAGCGGCACGGATAAGAATAAAAACAAGCGTTCCTATGACTTTACGGTGTGTCTGCCGTTTTGGGATGCACTGACGGGCTCCCAGCAGCAGATGCTGCGCCTGAATACGATCGTCCGATCGTATCGCGCGGGGGACAATGTGATTTTTTCCATGCCGGAGAAAAACGGCTTGTTTCTCGTGCTCTCGGGCGGGCTGCGTTTGTTCATTGCGACGGATACCGGCCGGGAGATCACGCTCATGTCGATCGTCAGCGGCGGCTGCTGCGTGCTCAATACGCTCGACAGCGCGGTGCCGGGCGACACGGTCCCCATCCTGCAGGCGAGCAGCGACGCCGTGTTTGCCTATATCAACATTGTTGCGCTGCGCCCGCTGTGCGCCGAGTCATCGGCTGTGCAGCAGTTTCTGCAGCGTACGCAGGCGCGCAATGTCCAGACTGTGCTCAATAACATTGAGTATTATTTTTTCCATCCGCTGCGCAGCTGTATCGCCCGCGTCGTGCTCGAAAAGGCCGACGCGCACCCCGAGGACGGCTTCGCGCGCATTACCCACGAAGAGATCTCCCACCACCTCGGCACCACGCGCGAGGTCATCAGCAGGGAGCTGGAGGGCATGCGTCAGATGGGTCTTCTGCAAACCGGCCGCGGCAAGATTTATGTGCTAGATCGCGCCGCTCTCGAGGGGATGGCCAATTTATAGCTTGACTCGCAGTTTGATAAACGACCAATTTCAGGCTGCCAAAAAGCAAATTCTTGCTTTTTGGCAGCTTATTTTTGTGCTATTTCACACATTTCAACTGGACGAACGGCAAAAAACAGTCAATTCGCACAATACTGAATCGTCAATTTAGTGACATTCAACGAAACCAAGTGGTTATGTTTAATTATCGCCATTTGCGTAACAAATGGTGCAGTAAAGATGGTGAAATCCGCTATATTGATAATTGTCAAACGAAGCTGCTTCTTTTTTTTGGAGGCAAGTGTTAGTGACCATAACAGAAGAAACTCGTGCAGCGGACTGCACAAAAATACGGAAAACACATCATGAATGGGAGGTACACAGAATGTATTACAGCAGCGGTAACTATGAGGCGTTTGCAACGCCGAAAAAACCTGAAGGCATCGAGAATAAGTCGGCTTATGTCGTCGGCACCGGCCTGGCCGGTCTGGCGGCGGCCTGCTTCCTGATCCGCGATGCGCAGATGCCCGGCGAGCACATCACGCTCTTTGAGCACCTGCCCGTGGCCGGTGGCTCCTGCGACGGCATCTACGATGCGACCAAGGGCTTCATCATGCGCGGCGGCCGTGAGATGGACAACCACTTCGAGTGCATGTGGGATCTGTTCAAGTCCATCCCGTCGATCGTGAATCCGGGCGAGACGATCTTCTCCGAGTACTACTACCTCAACAAGGAAGACCCGAACTTCTCCCTGTGCCGCGTCACCGAGAAGCAGGGCCAGGACGCCCACACCGATCGCAAGTACGGCCTGACGCCCGGCGCCGCCACCCAGCTGCTGAAGCTGTTCATGGCGACCAACAAGTCCCTCGAGGACAAGAAGATCGACGACGTGTTTGACGATGAGTTCTACGCCACGAACTTCTGGACCTACTGGCAGACCATGTTCGCGTTCGAGAAGTGGCACAGCGCCCTCGAGATGAAGCTCTACCTGCAGCGCTACATCCACCACATCGATGGCCTGCCGGATCTGAGCGCGCTGCGTTTCACCCGCTACAACCAGTATGAGTCCATGATCCTCCCGATGTGCAAATACATCACCGATCACGGCGGAAAGGTGCTCTTCGACACCACGGTCACGAACATTGTCTGCGACTGCACCGAGGACAAGAAGGTCGCCAAGAAGATCGAGTACACCCAGGGCGGCGTGGAAAAGGTCATCGAGCTGACCGAGAACGATCTCGTCATCTGCACCAACGGCTGCCAGGGCGACGCGTCCGCTTACGGCGACAACACCCACGCGCCGGTCGTGAAGGTCAAGAACGGCGAAGGCCCGTCCGTCGAGATGTGGAAGAAGCTCGCCGCGCAGGATCCGGCGTTCGGCCGTCCAGAGAAGTTCTTCAAGGACATCAAGGAGACCAGCTGGGAGTCCTGGACCGTCGACACGGCCAACAAGCAGATCCTCGATGCGATCCAGAAGATCTGCAAGCGCGACCCGCTCTCCGGCAAGGTCGTCACCGGCGGCATCGTCACCTGCCGCGATTCGAGCTGGCTCATCAGCTGGACCATCAACCGTCAGGGCCAGTTCCAGGAGCAGCCGAAGGACCACTGCCTGATCTGGGTCTACGGCCTCAACTGCTGGGACGACAAGGGCGACTTCATCAAGAAGAACATGTGCGACTGCACCGGCATCGAGCTGGCGGCAGAGTGGCTGTACCACATCGGCATCCCCGAGGATCAGATCATGGATCTGGCCACGAACGAATGCAACACCACGCCGTGCATGATGCCTTACGTCACCACGTTCTTTGAGCCCAGAGCCGAAGGCGACCGCCCGAAGGTCGTGCCCGACGGTTCCGTCAACCTTGCGTTCGTCGGCCAGTTCGCCGATACCCCGCGCGACACCGTGTTCACCACTGAGTACTCCATCCGCACCGCGATGGAAGCGGTCTACACGCTCTGCAACGTCGACCGCGGCGTGCCGGAAGTCTGGGGCAGCGTGTATGATATCCGCGACCTGCTCTACGCCACCAGCAAGCTGCTCGACGGCAAGAAGCCGCTGGAGTTCCTGCTCCCGTCGGTGCTGCCGCTGCTCGACCTCGTCAAGGAGCCGCTGGTCAACAACGTCGTGGTGGATCTGCTCAAGAAGTATAACATCGTCTGACGTACCACCCGTTAGATGTCGCATCCCCCCTTTGCCCCGGCAGCCTCGGCTGCCGGGGCATTTTGCGTGGTGGGGCGACGGCTTTTTGCGCGCGAAAAAGGCGGCACCGCGAACAGCGGCGCCGCCTTTCGGACCTTTATTCTTCCACGACCGGGAACGTGACCCGGACCGCAAACCCCGCGCCCCAGTCGGACGCGGCGGTGAGCGTGAGCCCCAGATCCTTCGCGACCTCGCGCGCGAGGTAGAGCCCCATGCCGGTGGCCTTGTTCTTCTCGTGGCCGGAGTCTCCGGTGAAGCCTTTTTCAAACACATACGGCAGGTCGCACGCACGCACGCCCGGGCCGTTGTCGCGGATGGACAGGACGGTCGCCGTGCCGCCGTTTTCCAGGGAAAAGGTCAGCACCGGCGCATCAAGCGCATACTTCACGCTGTTGCTCACGACCTGCCCGAGCAGGAAGCACAGCTCGCGCCGGTCGGAAAACACTGTCTCGTCCGCAAGCCGGAACTCGACCCGGAAGTGTTTTTCTTCCAGCAGCGGTCGGTAATCTTCGAGCACCTCGTCGATGCAGCTGCGCAGCGCCAGCCGCTCGAAGCGGTAGTCGCGCCGCGCGCCGCGCAGACGTGCGTAGTAGAGCATCTGGTCGATGAACGCCTGCATCCGGTTGCGCACGTAGTCGAGCTTAAAGCCCACGGCCTCCGGCAGCGTGTCGCGCCGGTTGTCGAGCACGAGCGTCAGCAGTGCCAGCGGCGTTTTCACCTCGTGCGCCCAGAGCTCCACGTAGTTTTCGTAGTCGTCCATCTGTGCCTGTAATTGCGCGATGGTCTGCTGCTGTGCGCGCAGCGTCTCGCCGAGCAGGTGCGCGCTCCGTGATTCAGCAGGGGAGAGCAGGCGGCACAGCGCCTGTTCGTGCACCGCGTCCGGCGTGGTCAGAAAGGCCGTGAAGGCCTGCTCCCGCCGTTTCGAGCGCGCACAGAGCACCGCGCACACGCCGGCGAACAGAAACACCGTCGCCAGCACGATCACGGCCGTCATGGCGGCGAAGGCCCGCGCGTCCGCCAGCCAGAGCAGCAGCGCGGCGAGCGCGTCCACCCCCAGCAGCAGCCCCAGCCACGGCAGGTACTGCCGCAGATAGCTTCCGTTATGCTTCATGCGCCACCTCCAAGCGGTAGCCGACGCCGCGCACGGACACGAGCTGCTGGCGCATGCCGAGGGACGCCATCGTCTTTTTCAGCCGCGTGAGGTTGACCTGCAGCGCGTTTTCATCGATGAATTCCGTCGTGCCCCAGAGCGCGCGGCTCAGGTCGTCTTTTGCGACGGTCTGCCCGCCGTGCGCCAGCAGCGTCTCGAGCAGCTTGCCCTGATTCGGCGGCAGGACGACGGACTGATTGTGGATGTAGAGCGTGTAGGTCTGTCGGTCGAGCAGGAAGTCCGCCCCCTCGAGCAGATTCGGCCGCCCCTCGTAGCGCTTGAGCACATTGCCGATGCGCGCCAGCAGCCGCTCCTTTCGATAGGGCTTGGTGAGATATTCGTCTGCCCCGAGTTCGAGCGCGTGCACCTCGTCGCGCAGCTGATCGCGCGAGGTCAGCACCAGCACCGGCAGGGCGCTGCGCTGCTTGATATCGCGGCAGATCTGAAACCCGCTCACCTCCGGCAGATTCAGGTCCAGCAGCACCAGATCGGGGGCGAGCGCGAGCAGCTGCCCGGTCACGTCCGCAAAGTCCGTGACCTCCGTGACGGCGTAGCCCGCCCGGCGCAGCATGTCCGCCAACTCCTCGCGCATGAGCGCCTCATCCTCCACGACGGCGATGTGCTTCATCGCGCCGCCCCCTTTCTGCATGTGTTATTCTTCGCGTTCCGGCGCCATCAGCCCCAGCAGATACCGGCTGCTGGACCGCTTGACGGCCGCCATGTACAGCCATTCTACCACACACAGCAGCAAAATTATAGCACCGGCGGCGATCATCATTTCCGCCATGCCGCTCTGTGCACTGGCAGAGAGGATGCCGGAAAAGAGCGCGCGCACGCCAAACAGGCTGCTGACCGCCGCCACGCCGACCGGCAGACCGAAGTACCAGTTGATCTGCGCCTTTGCCGCGCGGCAGAGCGTGTCATGCTCCGCGCCGAGGCGCACGAGCGTCCGGTAGCGGCGCTCGGCCCGCTGTTGGCCCATGAGAAACTGCACGCCGATGATGGTGTTGGCCACGACGAGGAAGATGATGGCCAGATAAATGGTCAGGTAGCTCGCCGCGACGATGTAAAACAGCTCGCGGCCGAGGTTCTGCAGATAACTTTCGTATTTCAGGCCGAGCGGGTCGAGCAGCGCGTTCATGTCCGCGATGGCGTTCATGAGGCTCTTGCCCTCCGTCATGGACGGGGCGAGCACGCCGTCGAGGTAGACGTCATAGTCGCCCTGCGTGTAGTGTTCAAACACCGCATCCGGCACGATGAGCGCGAATGACATCGTGATCGACCGGTCGGTGACGACGCTCACCGACTGCACCTGCCCCACGAGCGTGAACGGCGCACCATCGATCGTGATGGACGAGCCCTCCGCGATCAGGCGGTTGATCAGCGCCGTGCGGCTGGCCAGGGAGACATCACTGTCGCAGTAAACTGCGGCCTCATCGTCCGCAAGCGTCAGCTCCGGCAGACCGGCCGCGGCCAGCAGGTGGTTATAGCTGCTGAGCGCGATGAGGTGCGGGTAGCCCACGGCCTCCAGCATGTATTGCAGCTGCTGGCGCTCGTCGGAGACGGGCATGGCATCGATGGTGCGCTGCAAGGCGGGGAATTTTACGGTGTTTTGGTAGTCCGTGCTCGTGCGCACGCGGCCGATGCGCATCTCAAAGAGGTCGGAAAATGCGCTGTCGAGCCCGTGCGCGGCCAGCGTGTCACGCACGGCACCGCTGGCCGCGCTGTCAGTGGGGAAGGTGTAGTCGAGCGTGTGCGTCTCGGCACGGGACGAGCGCGCGGTCGCTACGCCCGCGCCGAAGCAGCACAGCGCAGCCAGAATCAGCAGCGAGCAGATCGCAAGCGCGCCGGAGCGGTGGATGACCGTCTCCTCGACCTGGCGGAAGTTAAATACCCGCAGTTTGCCCGCGCGGTCTCCGCGCCGGGCCAGCCGGTCGATGATGACACGCAGCCCGTAAAACAGCAGCAGCGTGCCCGCCACGCCGAGCGCGAGCGTGCCCGCCATGTAGCGCAGGCCGCTCCATGCGTACCCGCGGATGGCAAACGTGTACGCTCCGGCGAGCAGCGCCGCGCCCAGCACGAGCGCCGCGGCGTAGACGGCGGCGGGACGCTGCTTTTTCGTGCCCTCGGGCGTCTCTGTGAGCAGCGCGCCGATCTCCTCGCGCACGATCTTCCCGCTGAGGATGAGCGAGGCCAGCAGCTTGATCGCAAGAAAGCCCACGGCCGTCCACCCGATGGCGGACAGGGAGAGCGTGAACCGGTGCCCCACGATGCCGAGCCCGACGAGCCGCGCCGTGACGAGGCTGATGACCTCTGAGATCAGCAGCGCCGCCGGCAGGCCGATGGCCAGCGCGATGAGGCTGGAGCGCAGATCCTCCGCCAGCAGCATGCCGAAGAGCTTGCGCCGCTGCATGCCCAGCATGAGGTACACGCCGAATTCGTGCCGCCGCCGCGCGAGCTGAAAGCGGTTGGCATAGTACACGAGAAAGAACAAAATGAACAGCGTCAGCCCATACAGCACCGGGACGAGCGTCAGCAGCCGGTCTACGGCGCTGCTCTCCATGCGCTGGAGGAACACCATCACGTCCTGATGCGACAGGGAGAGGATGATGTAAAACGCGACGATCGAGATGAGCAAGGATGTGAAAAACAGCCCGTTTTCCCGGCGGCTGCGGCGGCTGTTGCGCGCAACAAGTTCAGAGAACATTTGCACTGCCCCCTCCCAGCTGCGCCATGACGGCCAGGATGCGCCCATAAAATGCCTGCTGCGTCTCGTCCGGCACGTCGCGCCGCAGCTCGTGGAAGAGCACGCCGTCCTGAATGAAGAGGATGCGCTTGCAGTAGCTCGCCGCGTTGCAGTCGTGCGTGACCATGAGGATGGTCGTGCCGGCGTCCGCGTTCAGGCCGGAGAGCTTTTCCATGAGCGAGCGTGCGTTTTTCGAGTCGAGCGCGCCGGTCGGTTCGTCCGCCAGCACGATCTCGGGGTCGAGAATGAGTGCGCGCGCCGCTGCGATGCGCTGCTTCTGTCCGCCGGACATCTGCGCCGGGAACTTGTCGAGCACATCCGCCACTTCCAGATAGTCTGCAAGCTTTGTCAGCCGCTCGCGGCTCTCGGCCTCGGACACACCGTGCAGCGCCAGCGGCAGGAAGATGTTCTCCCGCCCGGTGAGGTTATCGATGAGCTCAAAGTTCTGAAACAGGTAGCCGATCTCCTTGCCGCGGTAGTCGGCGAGCGCCTTGCCGTGCAGCGTCGTGATGCACTTGCCGTGCAGGGCGACGGCGCCGCCGGTCGGCGCGATGACGGTCGCGATGCAGTTGAGCAGCGTTGATTTACCGGAGCCGCTGCTGCCCATGATGCCGAGAAACTCGCCCGGCATGACCTGAAACGAGATGCCGTCGAGCGCGCGGGTCAGATTTGGCTCCTTGCCGTAATATTTTTTCAGGGCTGCAATTTCGAGAATGGGTTCCATTGCACGTACCTCCTTTGCTTTCTGCTGCCATGGTACAACACCCGGCGTGCAAAATCCACTTACAGTGCCTGAAAGGTTTTCGCCGTTCGGCTTGACAGCTGCGCGGCGGCACGATATGCTGAAATTGCTGAAATCATACCCCCGCAACTGCCGGTTGACACATTTGACAGTCGCCTTGGTGGTGCGCAACCGGCCGATCTGGTATCCTGTCCTCAGCCGGAAACGGAAAAACAATACGGGAGGAAGCCGCTTATGCTATTGGCAGATAAGATCGTGACCCTGCGCAAGCGCGCCGGCTGGTCACAGGAGGAGCTGGCGGCACAGCTGGGCGTGTCGCGCCAGTCGGTGTCGAAATGGGAGGGCGCGCAGTCCGTGCCCGATATGCAGAAGGTCGTGCAGATGAGCCGCCTGTTCGGCGTCACGACCGATTACTTATTAAAAGAAGAGCTCGGCGAGCCGGAACCGGCCCCGGCCGAGTCGGCCGCGCCGCTGCGCTGCGTGACCATGGAGCAGGCGGCGGACTATCTGGCGCTGCGGCAGGCGGCCGCGCCGAAGCTCGCGCTGGCGACGCTGCTGTGTGTACTCTCGCCGGCGGCGCTGCTTTTGCTCGCCGCGCTCAGCGACCGGCCGGGCGCGGCTATTTCGGAAAATGCGGCGGCGGGCATCGGCCTGTGCGTGCTGCTGGTGCTCGTGGCGGCCGCGGTGGCGGTGTTCATCACGTGCGCCGCGCAGGTGAAAGCATATGCCTTTCTGGAGAGCGAACCGTTTGAGGCGGCCTGCGGCGTGACCGGCATGGTACGCGAGCGCCGGGCGGCGTTCGCACCGCGCCACACGCGCGGAAAGGTCGCAGGCACGGTGCTGTGCATCCTGTCGGCAGTACCGCTGTTCATCGCCGTCTGCCTGGACGGGCCGGATCTGCTGTATGTCGGGGCGGTCTGCCTGCTGCTCGTGCTGGCGGGCATCGGCAGCGCGGTGTTTGTCTCCGGCGGCGTGTATTGGGCGGCGATGGACCGCCTGCTTGAAGAGGGTGACTATGTCCGGCCGCGCAAGCGGCAGAACGGCGTTGTCGGCGCGGTCAGCGGCATTTACTGGCTCGTCGCCGCGGCGGCGTACCTGCTTTGGACATTCGGCCCGTGGTGGGACGCGCAGCCGCAGGACACATGGATCCTCTGGGCGGTCGCGGGGGTGCTCTACGGCGCAGTCATGGCGCTCGTGCGCGGGATCCGAAAATGATGTGCCTGCAGGGGAATAGAAAAAGAAAAGAGCCGCAGGGTATGCCTGCGGCTCTTTTGCAGCCGTGTCCGTGCTGGTGTGAAGCGTTCAGGGGATGCACGCCGGGAAGGATGCCGGACACAACTGCTATATGGACGAGTATGCCTGTTGAAAGAAGGGAGTGAAGGTGTGCGTGGGTTTTATCTGCGCCGACCCGGCATACAGAGACCGGCGGGGGAGGAGTGGATGTCAGGATTTCTGCTCTGCGGCAGCCTGCTCGCGCTCCGCCTGGCGGAATTTGCGCGTGCGCTGCGGCCAGATGAAGAACAGCGGAATGACCACCAGCGGCATGCCGATGTAGGACACGATCGTCAGGCCCGTGTTGGCGAGGTTCGTCAGACCAAGCGCGCCGATCAGCGTGCAGATGACCATAAACAGGATGGCGGCCACGATGTTGCGGCTGTTGTCCGTTTTCAGTGCCGGGATGAACTTGAGTGCCGACTGGTAGCGGGAGGAGATCATGTAGGTCGCCGGGATGGTGGACGACACGATCGCCAGCAGCATGAGGATGTAGTAGCAGGTGCGGATCCAGGGATATGCCGCGCTCAGGTAGTTGTTCATGACGTGCACGAGCGGCAGCGGATCGTTCATGACTTCGTCGACGAACGGCAGGAAGGTGAAGCAGCTGATGGCCTGCAGCAGTCCGCCGAGGACGAGAATGAAGATTCCCAGCAGGCAGCTCTGCTTGTGCGTTTCAATGGGCTGCTCCACGCAGCACATGGTCAGTGCGAAAGCGCTGGAAGCAAACGCATACTTGCAGCAGCTCCACAGGCCGCTCCAGATCGACACGCCCTCCGGAACATACCAGGACGAGAGCAGGGCCTTGACCTGCGGCCCGAACAGGTAGACGACCAGAAGTGAGATCACGACAAAGCCGACCAGCAGGACAATGGTCATGATGGAGTTGGCGTACCGGATGAGTTTGTCGCGGTATTTGACGAGAATGACCGTGATGATGGCGATCAGGATCATGCCGACGATGGTCGAGACGCCGGTCAGCTCGGTGAGGAACGTGCCGGACATGTTCAGGATGATCGACGTGCCGACGACGTTGGATAGAAAGACGTAGATATCAAAGAGGATCGTGAAGATGCGCTTTCCACCGTATACCTTTTTGGACAGCGCACCGTATTCGTATATTTTGTAGTGGCGGATGATCTCGGACGCGCTCAGGCACATCAGACCGACGATGCCGCACGCCAGAAACGGCAGCCACAGCGAGTTGCAGCCATTGGACAGATAAAAGACCGTGGCGTAGGTGCCGGCGACCAGCGCGGGGCCGACCAGTGCGCCGACGTAAACGCTTGCAACAGAGAACGGGCCGCTGATAGTCTTCCAGAATGATTGTTTCATGTGTTCACCTTATTTCAGAAAGCCGTAGCTTGGCGGCTCTCCGGCCGGGGCCGACCCCGGTCGGAGAGCGCAGAAAATCAGTCGTTGTAGATGACAGGCTTGACCATGTCATCCGGTTTGACGTCCATCATGTTGTAGGCGTCCATGATATGCTCCATGCCGTGGAAGCGGTGCGTGATGAGCTTGGTCGGGTCGAGCCGGCCGGCTTCCATGATCGACAGCAGGCGCTGCATGCGCTTGCGGCCGCCGGGGCACAGGCCGCCGTTGACCTGCTTGTGAGACTGCCAGTAGAGCGTGTACATGCCGGGGATCTCGGTGTCGAACGTCTGTGCCTGCAGGTTGGAGACGATGCCGTTCGGCTTGACCATCTTCAGGCAGCGGGCGAACGTGTCGTTCGTGCCGCCGGTGGTGATGCAGCAGTCGGGCGCAACGCCGCCGGTGAGCTCGAGCACCTGCTCGTCGATCGGGCCGTCCGTGTAATTGAGCACGTCCGTTGCGCCGTATTCCTTGGCGAGCTCGAGCGTGATCGGGCGGCGGCCGATGGCGATGATCCTGCCGGCGCCGCGCAGTGCGCTGCCGGCGACGGACATCAGGCCCACCGGGCCGATGCCCATAACGACGACCGTGTCGCCCCAGGTGACGTGCGCCATTTCCACGCCGTGGAAGCCGGTCGTGACCATGTCGGAGGCCATGAGCGCGTGCTCGTAGGTCAGACTCTTGGGAATGTAGGTCGCGTTGCAGTCCACCTGACGGATGCGGAAGCGCTCGGCAAAGGTGCCGTTTTCGGTCACGCACCAGTTCATGCCCTGGGCCGCGCCGTTGGCGTCCTGATGGATGTTGTCCTGGCAGTTCGGCCAGGTCCAGTCGGGCGTGACCGCGCCGACACAGACAATGTCGCCGACCTTGAAGTCTTTGACCATGGAGCCGACCTTTACGAGCCGGGCCACGACCTCATGGCCGAGGATCAGTCCGGCCGGCAGACCGGCGTGCACCTGATGCGGGTCCGAGGTGCAGGTCGCCCAGGCGACGGCTTCGGCAATGGCGTCCATGGGCTCGCAGATGGGCTCCGGAGCGCCGGTGATCTTGCCGAATGTATTGGGAGCAATGATTCCATAACCGTTCATTTCATTGTTCTCCTTTGCTGTTTCAGTTGGCTGCGGAAGCAGGCTTGTTCAGTTTCTTGAGCGGGGAGGTCGCGATCGAGAGCATGACCAGAACCATGCCGACGATGGACACCGCGCCAAAGACGATCCACAGGGTGTTGAAGCCGCCCGGCGTTGCGAGCACGGCGGAGGTCAGCAGCGAGGAGATGAGCTGGCCTGCGTAGACGGCGGTCATCAGGTTGCCGATGATCAGAGCGATCTCCTTGGGCCCGAAGATGCCGTGCGCGACCATGCTTGGGAATGCGGCGTCGATCGGATAGCAGACGCCGGCGGTCACAACGATCAGGACCATAATGAAGCTGGAGCTGTTGGCGCCCCAGACGAGCATGAGGGCAAAGCAGGCGATCATGCAGATGTGCGTCAGCAGGGTATAGCCGCTGCTCTTGAGTTTCTTGAACACGGCGCCGGCGATCAGGAGCGAGAGCGAGGAGATGAGCAGATACACAGCCGTCCAGTTGGAGGAGGCGGTCGCGCTCATACCGAGACCCTGCCAGTAGGCGGCGGCGTAGGAGATGATCGCGGAGCAGGCGGTGACGGAGCAGAGCATGCCGATGACGAGCAGCCAGAAGGAGCCGGATTTCAGCGCGGCCTTGTGGGTGACGCCGGGCAGCTTGGCCGCATCGGTAACGGTGTCGTTTTCTTCTTTGGCCGGCATGGGCAGCTGGCCGACTTCTTTGGGCGTGCGGATCAGGAACAGAACGGCGATCAGGCCGAACACAAGCGCGATGACGGTGATGATGCGGTAGCACTGCTGCCAGGTGAAGTACTTGAAGAGCTGGCCGGCGAGGAACACCCAGATCGCAGCGCCGAAGCCTGCGCCGGAGAGCACGGTGCCGGTGACCTTTTCACGCTGGTGCGAGTCCAGGAACCACTCGGCGATCAGGCCGGAGCAAACGGCGTGCGAGCCGAAGGCGATGGCCACGGACGCGAGCGCGCCGCCGATGTAGAAGCAGATCAGCGTGCCGACGTTCTGGCCGGGCGTCGCAAAGCAGTACATGTTGACGTGCAGTGCGACGGCCAGAATGGAGATCAGCATGGTCCAGCGGTAGCCGATCTTTTTCGCGACCGGGATCGCGACGAGGGACAAAAGCAGGTTGACGATGGTGTTGATCGTGCCGATGATGACGCAGGCACTCAAAGACCAGCCAGAGTAGGATGCAAGCTGTGCGATGAACACGCCCAGAGTGGTGCACACGCCGATGTTGACGAAAATGACCAGGAAGGCGCCGAGGGCGGCTTTATAGCCGGCAAATTTTTTGTTTTCCATGTTTCGTCCTCATTTTCCTTTCTATTTGTGGGTGGGTGTTACTGCAGACCCATCGCGGCATAGAAACCGTCACGGATGGCCTTGCCGGATTTGCCGACCTGGTTGCAGTCGCCGATGTAGTTGCACTTGGTGTGATACTTGGCGTAGATCTTGTCCGCGACTTCGGTGTTGGACTTCTGGCCGAAAGCGGCGAGAACCGTATCGCCCGCGATCTTGGACTCGGTGCCGTCGTCGACATTGACCACGCGCACGCCGTCCGGCTCGATGCCCACGACGCGCTGAGACGTGTGCAGCGCGATGCCGTATTCCTTCATGAGCTCGTGGATGGTGATGCTGTTGATGAACTGCGCGTCCTTGGCGATGTCGTCCTGCATTTCGATGATGCTGACGTTCTTGCCTTCGCCGTGGAGCTCGATCGCCGCGTCGCAGCCGGACAGGCCGCCGCCGCAGATGACGATGTTCTGCCCGTCGGTGCCGTAGCGGTGGTAATCGAGCACGGTCATGACGTTCGGCAGGTCCGCACCCGGAATGGGCGGCACCAGCGGCACGGAGCCGGTAGCAAGGAAGATCGCGTCGGCGCTGCCGAGGATCGGGTCGTCGGCGGTGATCTCCGTGTTCAGGCGCAGGTCCACGCCCAGCTTGTTGAGCTGGTTGTTGTACCACCAGATGAGGTCGCGGATGCGGTGCTTGAAGCCGACGGATGCGATCGTACCGAAGTTGCCGCCGATCTTACCGCTCTTTTCAAACAGCGTGACCTTGCAGCCGCGCATGGCAGCGACGCGCGCAGCCTCCAGACCGCCGGGGCCGGCGCCGATCACGACGACGTTTTTCGGCTCGGGCAGCTTCGTGATCTGGTAGTGGCCCTCCATGCAGGCCTGAATGTTGACCGTGCAGGACAGCTGGGACTGACGGCCCATGATGCGGCCGATGCACTCCTCGTTGCACAGCAGGCAGGGGCGGATGTCATCACGGCGGTTGTCCTTGAGCTTGTTCGGGAAGTCGGGGTCGGCGATGAGCTGACGTCCGAACTGAATGATGTCCGCGTCGCCGCTCTCGAGCAGGTCGACGGCCGTTTCCATCGTATGGCTGCCGCCGTTGATGATCGGCACGGAAACATGCTTTCTGGCCTCCTTGCAGACGTAGGACGTCACGGAGTCACCGTAGTAAACGGTCGGGTAGATGAGATCCAGGTGCTCGTAGCTCGCCACGTCCACATCGAACGCGTCCACGCCGGCCTTCTCCAGAATGCCCAGCAGCGGCACGCTGTCCTCAAGCGTGCGGCCGCCGTTGAAGCGGTGATCGAGGGAGATGCGGAACAGGATCGGGAACTTCGGGCCGACGACCTTGCGGATCGTCTGCACGATCTCGCAGGCGTAGCGGGCGCGGTTTTCAAAGCTGCCGCCGTATTCGTCCGTGCGGCGGTTCCAGATGGGGGACATGAATTGGTCGATGATGTAGCCGGCGTGTGCGTGCACTTCGATGGCGTCAAAGCCGGAGCGCACGGCGATGTCCGCGTCAATGGCCCAGTCCTTGAGCGACTCTTTGATCTCCTCAATCGTCAGCGCGTGGCAGATGATGCTCGGATCGAAGAAGTTCGGGTTGTCGGACGCGGAGAACATGTTCTCGGTCGCGCCGGTGTCGATGGCGCCGTTGCGGCCGCAGCCGCCGGACAGCTGCAGGCAGACCTTTGCGCCCCATCTGTGGCAGCGCTCGGTCAGCACGGTCGTGCTGGGGATGGAGTGGTAGTCCCACACGGCGATGCCGGGGCTGCCCTGCGCCAGCTGCTTGTTGACGAACATGGCGCCCGTCATAATCAGGCCGACGCCGCCCTTGGCGCGCTCTTCATAGTAGCGCATGCCCTCTTCGGTGTCCGTGCCGTCGAGGCGGGGGGTGTATGTACCCATCGGGGACAGGGAAATGCGGTTGCGGAGCTTCATACCGTTGATCTGGATCGGCTCCCAGAGCTTTGTATAATTATAAGGATAAGGCATAGTGGTTCCTCCTGATGTATCTTTGCGGTTCTCGTTTAGGGCTTAGTGGCAGGTCCAGCCGCCGTCGACGGGGAGAATGGTACCCGTGACGTAAGAAGCCTCGTCGGAGGCCAGAAACACGGCCGCGCCTTCCAGCTCACCGACCTTATCCAGTTCGGACGGCAGGCCCGGACGGTCCATCGGGGTGTTGACGCGGATGAAGCTGTCCATGGCTTCCATCTCGGCCGGGCCGTTGGATTCGGACGGGAAGAAGCCCGGGCAGATCGCGTTGACGGTGACGCCGGTGGTGGCCAGCTCCGTGGCAGCGCAGCGGGTCAGATTCACGACGCCGCCCTTCGCGGACTGATAGCCGGCGACCGGAACGCCGTTTTCGCCGACGAGACCGAGGATCGAGGCAATGTTGATGATGCGGCCGTGGCCCTGCTTGACCATGACCTTGCCGAACTCGCGCAGGCACTTGAACAGGCCCAGCAGATCGGTGTTGATGTCCTTGAAGTATGCCTCGTCGGTCATTTCCAGGATCGGCATCGACGTGCCGCCGCCGGCGTTGTTGATGAGAATGTCGACCTTGCCGAACTCGGCGAGAATGGTATCCAGAGCGGCCTTGACCTCTTCCAGATCGTTCACATCGCACTTGACCGGCAGGCACTTGACGCCGAGGGAGCGAACCTCTTCCGCGACCTGGTCGAGCTTTTCCTTGCGTCTGGCAAGGATCGCGACGTCAGCGCCCTGACGGGCCATGGCAAATGCAAAACCTCTTCCGAGACCGACAGATGCGCCGGTGACAACGGCAACTTTACCGTGAAGATCAAACATAATGAAACCTCCTGAATTTTTCGTGATGGAAATGTGTTGGAATGATATGTCTGTGTGCAGTGCAGTCCGTTGTGCGCGGTACGGTCTTCCTGCAGCAAAAACCGAAACCGGCAGAGCAGCGCTGCTTGCCTTGCATGGCCAAATACTATCAGCAAAAAAGATTGTTTGTCAATTCACGAACTATGTGGACTTCGCGGATTTCATACCCCACATTTTTCACGGATTTCACACATGAAAAACGGCACTCGGAGCCGATTTTGTTAATTGACATAATTTCGACGCTCGGTTTTGTAACAATTGCACAACAAAAGTTCTGCGCATAACAGATGCGTGGAAACCGGAACGCCATCTTTTCCACGAAAATGACATTCTGCGACAGAAATGATGAAAAACGACATTTGACAAATTATTAACGGTACAATATAATGGACACTGTTTTAGAGAAAATTTCAGAAAAGGAGAGACCGGCATGCAAACGGAAGCGAAAATTGATGTGGTTCGGCGGCTGTGTATCGATGCGATCTTGTATCACCAGGATGCGACGACCCTGCTCAATGCTGTTTATGCAAAGATCAAGATCCCGCTGATCGCCTTTGACGAGACCATTGCGCTGATCGCGTATGCTTTTCCGCGCCCGTTCTATTTCGAGGACTGGGAAGAGATCGTGGAATACGGCACCTGTCCGAAGAAGAAGGTCCTGCAGAATCTGCGTGACTATCAGGAAGTGATTTACCGCAATCGCGCGCCGACGGTGATCTCCTGGGGTACCTGCGCCGAGCTGCCCCAGATCTGCTGCCCGGTCATCTGCCGCGATTTCCTCTACGGCTATATCGGCATGGCACCGCAGGCCGGCAGCGACATGGAGGAGATGTCTGTGATCGAGGCGATGCTGGCCAAGACGCTCGGGCGGATTCTCAATGACGAGCAGCGCACGGATGTGCTCGCGCCGGAGCAGTATGTGAGCCATCTGCTGATGCGGGACAAGCCGGATTACAAGGTGCTCGACGCCTACGGGAAGCACTTTGCCCCGCCGTATCTGTTCGTGATGCTCATGAGCCCGGTCGTGAATGAGGCGGAGCTGCAGTATGTTCTGGGCCATATTTGCCGCACACAGCCGCAGGTCATCGGCTGCGCCAGCGAGTCGCGCTATCTGTATTTGCTGGTTGCCGGAATGGATAGTGACACGGCGCGGGTGATGATCAATCGGCATCTGCGCGCCGTCGCGCTGCAGACGGACTATTACGTCAGCTTTTCCGATGTGTTTTATGACATCCGCACGCTGCCGCAGCACAAGCTGCAGGCAACGCTTACGCAGACGGTCAACACCGCGCTCGGCCGCAGTGAGCACGTTTCCTCCTTTGTGGAAAACTACCCGGATATCATCGGCTATTACTCGATCGAGCATTACGGCAAGGCTGCCGTTTTGCCGTATGTGCTGCAGAAGCTGGCAAAGCTGGACGCGCAGGAGGGGAAGGACTATATTCCCACGCTCTCATGCTATCTCAGCAACTCCATGCATCTGTCCCCAACGTCGCACGCGCTCAACCTGCACCCCAATACGGTCCGCAGCCGACTCGAGCGCATCGGCAGCATCACCGGACTGGACCTGGAGGATTATGACACGCTGATCCAGCTGCGCACGGGCCTGCATATCTATGACCTGCTGCGCACGGAGGATGCGAAAACGGATACGCACGATCGGGAGGAGCGCCTATGAATACCACAGCAACCTGCATCGACTTTGAGAAGATCCTGTTTGATGATCTTACGGCGGAAAAGCCGCTGCGTCAGATCCTGGAGCATGTGCGCCTGCGTACAGGGCTGAATGTGTTTGTCCTCTCCTGCGATTACCGGCCGCTGCTGTATTCGGCCGATCAGCTGCTGACGGCGTATTTTCCGCATCTGTATGAGAGCGGTGAGGATGTGATCTGCTACATGGGTGACGAGGCAGAGCAGACCGCCCTGCGCGAGATCTTCCATCGGCAGACGGCGGTGGTCTGGAGGCCGAGCGCGGACGATCCGTTTTTCACGGTTTTCTATCCCACCGGAAAAGAAGGGCAGCCGATGTGGCTGCTGGCGATCAAATGCAGTACGGAGGCGCAGCTGGCGCTGGCCGAGCAGGCCGCGCCGCTGCTTGCGAGCCTCTGCGCGAGCCAGCTGGCGGATGAAAGCAGTGGCACGGCGGCGCTTGACGGCGGCGTGGAGACGACGGTCGCGCGCGAGCTGATCGTGTTCGATTCTCCGGCGTCCGGCAGCATGTCACTGGCGCAGTTCAAGCTGCAGTATGGCGCGCTGCTGAGCGGCGAGACGATGAGCCGGTTTTGCCCGCCGTTTTCCATCTGCGCATTTCGCAGCCGCGATCCGCAGCAGGCGGAGGGGGACTATACGCAGGCACTCGCGGAAATGAAGGAGCATTTTCCGGACAGCTTTTCCATCGTCAGCCGCGGCACCCTGTATGCGTTCTTCTATGCCTGTGACCGCAGCTGCTTCAGTGAGCTGGAGAATTTCTCCTATCAGTTTCAGCTCCGCGCCGGCCTGCCCGACCGGTTTGATACGCTCGAAGAGCGGCACTATTTTAAAAAGCAGGCGCGGGAGCTGCTGAAGATCGGCGAACACACGGCCAGCTCCAAGTACGTGTTTCCGTTTTTTGAAAACTACACGCAGCTTTTGCTGTGCAACGCGGCGGACCGCTTCGGCGCGCAGGCGTTTGTTTTGTCGGACGTGGAGCGCCTGCGGGAACTGGACGCGGAAAGCGGGAATAACAACATGCTGCAAACGCTCTGGCAATATAGCCGGTGCTTCAATACGCCGACGGCGGCCGCAAAGGCGCTGTATGTCGACCGCAGCACGCTGCATTACCGCCTCAAGAAGATCTCGGAGCTCATGGAAACGGACCTGGACGTGCCGGCCAGTGCGCAGGCGCTTTCAGCGTCGATCTGGCTGCGTGAGATCTATCGCTTTTCCGACGGTCCGGATAAACAAAACTAAATACGCCATTCGTAGGCCGCGCGGTCACTCTCGCAGACGAGGATCGTGCGGCCTGCCTGCGTCAGGCGCAGGTGCACGTGTGCGTCGCAGCTCTCGCGGATGGTCTCGGTCATGCTGCCGCGCTGCGGCGCCAGCAGCGGGTGTCCGCCGTTCAGCGGGCGCATCGTCAGCTCCAGCAGAAGATCGCCCTGCCGGAGGCGGACGGTGTCGTCTGTCAGCGTCAGGATGCGCACGCCGCGGTAGGTGGCGAGCCGGTATTCGCGCCCCGTGAACACGAGCGCGCAGATGCAGCCGGTGAATGCGCCGCCGAGAAACGGAATGTGCGCAATGGAGAGCATCAGCGCGCACGGCGGGGTGAAATCGTTGCACTGCAGCCACAGATAGGACTTTGGAAACGAGCGGCCGGAGTCCTTTTCCGCATAGCCGCTCCCGCCGTCAAACACATGCGTCTGCCCGTCCACGGTTACGCGGCCGTGGACCGTGTGCCCCATGCTCACCACGCCGTGGCGGCACTGCATCGGCAGGTGGGCAAACGGGCCCATGATGTCCGAGCGCAGCGGCGTCCGGCCGTCATAGCGCAGGTCGCCGGTCACGCCGGGCAGCCGGATGTGCAGGCCCGCCGGGGAGAAGGCGCATTCCCCGGTGCGCACCGTGTCGCCCCGGACGTGAAAGTCCGGCATGGCGAAGCGCCGCGTGCCGTTTGAGTCGATCATCTGCACGAACGAGCCGTCGGCGGCGCGGCCGGGGATGAATGCGAGCATATAGCCGCCCGTGCGCTGCTTGTAGTACCAGCCCTGAAACCGCCCGTCAGACATGGGCGTCCCTCATGGCGGGGTTGTCGATAAGTTCCCCGCCCGGGCCGAAGCGTGAGCCGTGGCATGGGCAGTCCCAGCTGTGCTCGGCAGCGTTCCAGCGCAGCGCGCAGCCGAGGTGCGGGCAGCGCTTCGCGGTCGGGATCACGAAGTCTGCGAGCGTCGCGCCGAGGTTGCAAAACAGCTGTGGGTGCAGCGTGCTCCGGTCGGGTGCGAACACCGGCGCGCAGGGATGCTCCCGCCCCATGACGGCGTCGCACAGGATGCTGGCCGCTGCCATGGATGTCGTCATGCCCCAGTGGTTGAACCCGGTCGCCACATATACATCCGGCATCGCGGGGCTGTAGCGGCCAATATAGGGGATGCCGTCGAGCGACATGCAGTCCTGATTTGACCAGCGGTACTGCTCGTGCACGCCCGGAAACCAGGTGCGCGCAAAGGCCTCTGCGGCCGCATACCCCTCGCCGCTGCGGCCCGTGCGATGGTCGCCGCCGCCGATGAGCAGCAGGTCGCCGTAATTGCGGAAGTAGCAGCCGCTGCCCGCGTCCTCAGCCGTGCAGCCGACCTGCGGCGCGTTGTCGTAGGCGATGACGTAGGAGCGCTTCTGGTAGAGCTTCAGGAAATACCCGCCGTGCCGGTTGAGAAACGGGAAGTGCGTGGTGACGATGATCTTTTTTGCATGCACGCGGCCGTGTGCGGTGACGGCCGTTGTGCCGTCGAGCGCCGTGACGAACGTGTGCTCGTAAATGCGCAGCCCTTTGGCCACCGCGTTGAGAAACCGCAGCGGGTGAAACTGCGCCATGTCCGGATAGATCACGGCGTCCGCGACCGGCAGCGGCAGCTGCGGGTCGGTCGTATACACGGCGTCAAAGCCGAGCGTGTGCAGCAGCTCGGCCTCTTCCTGAAGATGATCCTGCCCGGTCAGTGAGTACATGACCGAGGGGCGCGTCTCGAGCGCGCAGCCAATGTGCTGCGCCAGCGCGCGAAACTGTGCCAGCGCGTCCAGATTCGCGCGCAGGTACTGCTGCGCACGCTCCATGCCGTATAGGTTGGTAATGTCACGGTACAGGGTGTCGTGCTGCGCGGTCAGTACGGCGGTCGTGCCCTTTGTGATGCCCTCGCCGATCCGCCGTGCCTCGAGCAGCACGTTGTCGATGCCCTGCGCAGTCAGCTGCGCCGTGCACAGCACACCCGCCATGCCGCCGCCGATCACGCACACCTCGGTGTGCACAGCCTCCTGCAGCGGCTTGCCCGGCGTGGGCGTTGCGCCGTCGGTCCAAAGAAAGTCCATAGGCTCTGGCTCCTTTTTCATTTTTCCTTAGGATTTGCCGTTTCGGGCGGGATATGTGTGCGGGTGCAAAAATGCGGGAAAATCTCTGCTTTTGCATTGCACGGCCGGGGCAATGCTGATATCATAAGCGCAAACGTGAAAACGAGATCATGTCCGCAAGGGAGAAATTGGCATGAAAACGATCGGCATCGTCGGCGGTCTCGCGTGGCCCAGCACAATCACGTACTACAAATTGATCAACGAGGAAATCGCAAAGCACCTGGGAGGCGACGGCCTCCACTGCGCCAAGCTGTTCCTTGCCCAGACGGATTTTGAAGAGATTGCGCACGATCAGGCATGCGGGAACTGGCAGCGGGTCGGCGCGCTTTTGGCCGAGCAGGCCAACCGGCTGAAGGCGGCCGGTGCGGATTTCTTCCTGCTGGCGTGCAACACGGTGCATACCGCCGCGGAATATCTGGAGGCCGGAACGGACCTGCCTTACATTCATATCGTGGACCCTGCGGCGGAGCTTGCCGTCGGCATGGGCGCGAAAACGGTCGGGCTGCTGGGCAGCGGCTATACGATGCGCGGTACCTTCTTTCGGGGCCGCTTGCAGGAGCGCTACGGCCTGAATGTGCTGATCCCGGACGGCGCGCATTTTGACAACATCCATAACGCCCTGTATCAGGAACTGGTCAAAGACGTGTTTCTCCCGGAGACCCGAGAAAAGTTTCGGTCTGCGATCCGGGACCTGACCGACCGCGGCGCGGAGGCCGTGATCCTCGGCTGCACGGAATTCGGTCTGCTGGTCAAGCCGGAGGACTGCGCGGTGCCGCTCATCGACACGACCCATGCCCATGCAATGGCGGCGGTCGACCGTGCTCTGGCCTGAAACACGATATTCGGACGCAAAAATGCCGCAGGCGGCTGCCTGCGGCATTTGCGATTCTTATTTGGAATGTTACAGCGTGTTCTCGCCGGTCTCGAGACCGATGACCTCATCCACCGGCAGCGAGAGAATGATGCCGTGCGCATCCGTGCGCAGGCCGCAGGCATCGCTGATCGCGTTCATGACGGCGGCCTTCTTTTCGCGCGGCGTGACGATGACGACAAACTCCTCTTCCTCCTGCATGGAGATGCCGAGTTTCTGGCTGATGCGTTCGGAATTCTGCCGCCGGCCCTTGAGGATCGTTCCGCCCATGGCGCCGGCGCTTCTGGCCGCGTCGATGGCGTCGCTGCTGTAGCCGTTGCTGAGCGCGACCCAGATGGCGGTGTAACCGGCGCTGGTCTGCATATCGGACATATCGCTATCCACCCTTTCTTCGATCTTCTGTTCAATGGTTTCGTGCGCCTGGTCGTTCAGGAGCTGGAGCATCGGCCGCTGCAGCCCCGTGATCGGGATCGTCAGCACGATGCCGCCGCCGCGTTTGTGCAGCGGGATGCGCTGCTGCAGCGCGTCAAGCAGGTCGCGAACGAGAAACTTCGGCAGCAGCCCGATCGTGAGCAGGCGGCCGCTGCCGCTCAGGCCGAAGATATCGAGCATCTCCGACGGCGCCGTGCCGTACCCCTGGCATTGATAATAGATCGGAATGCGGAAATTCTGAAACGTCTGCTCGAGCTTGCGGCGGTATTCATGGTTGGTAATGATGAGCACCATGCGCGGTGCGAGTCGGTTTTCGGAATGTATCATATCTCTTCGTCCTCCAGGTCGATGACACCGTCATCGGGCAGCAGGTCAGCTTTGTTTTGCGCCACGGCTTTGGATTTATGTACGTAAAGGACGCCCATGATCTGGATCGCCACCGGCGGAGCGAGCGCGACGAGCGCCACGACGCCGAAGGCGTCCGTGACGACGTTGCCGCCGAGCGCGGTGCACGCGCCCATGGCCAGCGGCAGCAGGAAGGTAGAGGTCATGGGCCCGCTCGCCACGCCGCCGGAGTCGAAGGCGATGCCTACGAACACGGACGGGACATAGCGCGCGAGGATGAGCGCGAGCGCGTAGCCGGGCACGAGGATCCAGTAGATGCTGATGCCGGTCAGCACGCGCACCATCGACAGCATCACCGCGCAGGCCACGCCGATGGACAGCGCCGTGTTCATCATGCTCTGCGACACGGTGCCGCCGGTGACGTCCTCGACCTGCTTGTTGAGCACCTGCACGGCGGGCTCGGCCTTGACGATGTAGTAGCCGATGAGCGCGCCGATCGGGATGAGCACCCAGCGGTACGCGCTGCCGGCCAGACCCGAACCGAGCAGATTGCCCACGGGCGTGAAGCCGACGTTCACACCGGTCAGAAACAGGATCAGGCCGATGACCGTGTACAGGAAGCCGACGCCCGTGCGCAGCAGCTGCCGCCGCCGGTAGTAGTGCGCCAGCAGCTGGAACAGTACGCACACCGCCGCGATCGGCAGGATGCTCAGCAGCACTTCCTCGGCATAGCCCGGGAAGCCGAGCGCGAACTGCTGCGCCACATCGCGCGTCGTGATGACCGGCGCGATCTCCACGGCGGAGTAGGCTGCGTCCGTCGGGTGGTAGAAGATGCCGAGCAGCAGCACCATCAGGATCGGCCCAACGCTGCACAGCGCGACGAGACCGAAGCTGTCGTCATCGTGCCCCTGCGTGCTGCGGATGGCCGACACGCCGACGCCCAGCGCCATGATAAACGGCACGGTGATGGGCCCGGTCGTGACGCCGCCGGCATCGAACGCGACGGCGAGAAACTCCTTCGGGGAAAACAGCGTCAGCACAAACAGCAGCGCATACGCGCCCAGCAGGCACTTTGCCAGCGAGACGCGGAACAAAATGCGCAGCACGGCCAGCGCCAGAAAGACGCCCACGCCGACGGCGACCGTCCAGATCAGCACGCTGTTCGGGATCGACGCGACCTGGTTTGCCAGTACCTGCAGGTCCGGCTCCGCGATGGTGATGATCGTCCCGAGCGCGAACGCCACGAGCACGATCAGCAGCACCTTTTCGCGCTTTGCCAGCGTCTTGCCGACGCCCTCGCCGAGCGGCGTCATGGACATTTCGGCGCCGAGCTGGAAAAACCCCATGCCGACAATCAGCAGCACGGCGCCGGTCAGAAACAGCGCCAGTGTGCCGATCTCCATCGGGACGAGCGTGACGCTCAGCACCAGCACGATCAGGGTGATGGGCAGCACGCTCGAGAGAGATTCCTTAACTTTTTCTTTCAGTTTTTCATTCATACGGTTGCGGTGGCCCTCCTTTCATGGGGGGTTCGGGGATCGCTGCACGATCGCATCGCAGTCCGTCAGGTACGGTCAAGAATGGCCATGAACTCCTCGCCGGTGATGGTCTCCTTTTCATAAAGGTACTTGGCCAGCTCGTCGAGCTTGGCGCGGTTTTCCGTGAGGATGCCGACGGCCTTGGCGTGCTCCTTTTTCACGAGCGCGACGACCTGATGGTCGATCTGCGTCTGCGTTTCGGCCGAGCAGGCGAGGGAGGTGTCGCCGCCGAGGTACTGGTTCGTGACCGTCTCGAGCGCGACCATGTCAAATTCCTCGCTCATGCCGTAGCGCGTGATCATGCCGCGGGCGAGCTTCGTCGCCTGCTCGATGTCGTTGGACGCGCCGGTGGAGATATCGCCCAGCATCAGCTGCTCGGCGGCCCGGCCGCCCAGCAGGGACACAATCTGCTGGAGCATGTACTCCCGGCTGAGATAGGAGCGATCCTCGTCCGGCAGGGAGATGGTCATACCGCCGGCCTGACCGCGGGGCACAATGGTGATCTGATGCACCGGATCGTGCTGGGGCAGGGCACGCATCACGACGGCGTGGCCCGCCTCGTGATAGGCGGTCAGTTTCCGCTCGTGCTCCGGCACAACGCGGCTGCGCTTCTCGGGTCCGGCGAGGACCTTGATCTCCGCCTCCTCGAAGTCCGCCATGGTGATGAATTGATCGCCGCGGCGCGCGCACAGCAGCGCCGCCGCTGCCAGAATGCCGACGCACACGGCACAGTCGCGCCAGGAAAACAGGAATATCTGCCGCAGCCGCCCGCGTAAGGTCTGATCCTTTGTATTTCGTGTCATATCCATCGATCCTCACCCAGTATATAATAGCATAAAAGAAAACAGCCGGTATGTTAAGGGCCTGTTAAGAAGTAGAAAACGCATACACCAGCGGCTTTCCCGGTGGAGAGGCCGCTGGGTGCTGCGCTAAAATCAGTCAGATCACATATTCATCCGCTGCGTCGGCGGTGGCCAGGGGGATGGCGTCGAGACAGGCGGCGATTTGTTTGTCGAGCCGGTTCCAGACGGTGGACAGGCCGGAGGATACCTCGCAGCGCGTCAGCTGTACGTTCGTGCCGAGGCAGGACAGGGAGCCGTCCGCCGCGCGGATGATCTCGCCGATGGAATAGTCGGACGGTTCGCGCGTCAGGCGGTAGCCGCCGCCCTTGCCGTGCGTTCCCTCGACCAGTCCGTGCTCTGCCAGCGTGCGCAGGATGCGCTCAAGATACTTCTGCGACAGCTCCTGCCGCTCGGCGATCTGCCGCACGGGGACAAAGCCGCCGCGATGCTCCGCCAGATCCAGCAGAACGCGGATGGAATAGCGACCTTTCGTGGAGATCATAGGTCTTCCTCCTGTCAGAAAATACACGGGCCATAAGATGACCCGTGTATAGTATACCACCAATCCCGTAGGTTAGGCAAGTTTAATTTTTCTTTGCGTGCCGATATGCCTGCATGCCCCACACCAGCCAGGCCGCTACCACCGCCGCCAGGACGATCCAACGCACCGTCTCCAAGGGCCAGGCCACCGCGGACAGGTCTGCATAGCGGCTGATCATAACGCTTTCCGCCGTACTGACCGTGGCCGCATAGGCAGCGGCCGGCTTCCAGCACACCAGGATCCGCACGATCTCCACGGCAAAGAGCAGTCCGCAGCCGCCATACAGTGCAAAACGGAAGCCCCTATCCCGCACCAGCGGCTCTTTCAGCACCGCGCCGCCGATTACCAGCGCCACCGCCAGCTTAGCCCCGCTGGAAATGCCCATCACAAAGGGGCCGGCAATGGGGTTTGCAAAAAAGGTCTGCAACAGATAGCCCGCTGCCGCACAGGCATCCTCCAAGGTGCAGCACACCTCGTGCCGGGCAATTTGATCCCACGGCTCCGGAGACAAAATGCCCGTGTCCACCGGCTTGTACGGCGGGTTCATACTCACCAGAGTAAAGCTGCCCGCCGGATACAGCTGACGATGATCTCGCAGATCTGCCTGCTGCACGGTTAGCCGCTCTTCCAAATGATTCAGCGCAATGGATTGCTGCACCTGCCGTACCGCCCGGTCCTGAATATCCAGGCACGCCACCGGACTTTGCCGGGCATCTCGCAGCCAAAGCAGCGGAATAATTCCACAACCTGTACCCAAATCCAGCGCCCGATCCCGGCGGCGAATACGGGCAAAATCCGCCAGCACCACGGCGTCCGTACCAAAGGTGTGGCGGTCACTGACCACGATTTGCATGTGCTCTGCCAAAGGCATAACCGTCTCGTTCATAGGCTCTCCCACTACCGGGCCGTGCCCGGGTCTTTGCGCTTATTATATACCTACCGCCCCGCTTTGGCAAGCGGACAAAAAAAGACACGCCCAAAGCCAAAGCTCTCGGCGTGTTCCTTTTTGTTTGTACAAAAGCAGAAAAATCTACAAAATCCGCTTATGCCTGGGCAGGCGCACCCACGGGGCAGGTTGCCTCGCACGCACCGCACTCAATGCAAACGTCAGCGTCAATTACAAATTTGCCGTCACCCTCGGAGATGGCGGAAACCGGACACTCTGCTGCGCAAGCACCGCAGGAAATACAATCATCAGAAATCTGATATGCCATGATAAACACCTCCTGTATGTTTCTCAACCTAAATATAACAGCATTGATTTGAAAATGCAAGTGAATTCGAAAAAATTAGTCTTGCCTTACTTCTCCGCCTGGGCGGGCTTGTCCGCTTTTTTCTCATTTTTGCCGCCGCGACGGGGCGTACGCACCACGCGCACTTCTTCCCGATTGACGATCACCGGTGCGCCCTCCGGCGCATTATCCAACTGCACTTTCAGCTTGCCGGTGAGCAGCGCAGCGTCTACCACCGTGCCTCGACCCTCTCTGCAGTCCACCACGGTGCCTCGGCGGGGAGTGATCTTTGCCAGGTATTCATAAGAGTTCTGCTCATATTTCAGGCAGCACATCAGCCGGCCGCAGGTACCGGAGATCTTGGTAGGGTTCAGACTCAGGTTCTGGGTCTTGGCCATCTTGATGGACACGGGCAGGAACTCGTCCATGAACTGGGCGCAGCAGAAGGGCCGGCCGCAGATGCCCAGGCCGCCGATCATCTTGGCCTCGTCGCGGACGCCGATCTGCCGCAGCTCGATGCGGGCGCGGAACACGCTGGCCAGGTCCTTGACCAGCTCGCGGAAGTCCACGCGGCCATCGGCGGTAAAGAAAAACAGGATCTTGCTGCCGTCAAAGCTGCACTCCACCCGCACCAGCTTCATCTCCAGCTTGTGCTGCTGGATCTTCTTTTTGCAGACATCGAAGGCTTCCTTCTCACGGCTGCGGTTGTAGGCGGCGGTGTGTTTGTCGTTGTCGGTGGCGATGCGGAGGACGGACCGCAGGGGCTTGACCACCGCGTCATCGGGCACCTGGTGGTTGCCCGCCGCGCAGTGGGCGAATTCCGGGCCCTGGGCGGTCTCCACGATCACGTCGGTGCCGGCGGGGATCGTGAGCCCCTTGGGGTCGAAGTAGTATTCCTTGCAGCCGCTGCGGAAGCGGACAGAGATCACATCGGTCATAAAAGTTCCTCCCATTTCACGGCGAGGGCACCCAATATCTGGCCCACGCCCGCATTTTGGTCACATTGTTCGGCAAAGCGCTGACTGGCCGCGCACAGTCCCAGCAGCTGCCGCGCCGTCAGCCTGTCCGCCAGCAGAAGGGCTGCCTCCGCACAGGAGGGATCTGGCCGCGCCTTGCCCTGCTGCACCAGCAGGGCTTCGGCCGCGGCGCGCCACAGCTCCTCTAGCTGGGCCTGCAGCGTCTCGCGCTTCAGGGACTGCTCGCGGGAGAGCAGCGCCGTGGTCACCGGCAGCAGACGCCCGGAGGCAAACGCACGGCACAGCTCCGCGGTACCGTCGCTGAGGGGCGCGTCTTCCCCGTCGTATTTCAGCAGAGCACAGCGGGAACGGACGGTCTCCAGCAGGGCGGCGGGAGCGTCGGCGCAGAAGATGAAAGCGGCATAGGGCGGTCCCTCCTCCACCACCTTCAGCAGGACATCCTGATCCCGCTGGTTCAGCTGGCGGCAGTCAGAGATGACGTATACCTTGCGCCGGGCCTCGTTGGGGCGGATGTACACATCCTTACGCAGGGCGCGGACTGCCTCCACCGTCAGCTCCTTGTGCTCTGTATCCAGCACGGGGATCACGTCCGGGTGGATGCCCTCCAGTACCTTGCGGCAGTGGCGGCAGCGCAGGCAGGGCCTGTCCGTCCCCTCGCAGACGTGGGCGGCGGCGAGAAACCGGGCAGCGGCGGTCAGGTCACCCCGGCCCGTGAGAATGACCGCGTGGCTGAGACGGTCCTCCCCGGCGGCGCGGCGCACGGTGCGGGTGAATATGCTGTTTTCCTGGGGCAGCTGGACCATGCGCGTACCTCCCGGTAAAGTGCCTACTAATTCAATATAATAGTATACCACAGGAGTGGGGGAATAGGCAAGACACAAAATCTTCCCTCCGTTCCGCCGGGAGAAGCGCGCCGGGACGGCGGCTTTGCGGGTGCTGCGCCAAAAAGGACGGAAAATAGAGGAAACGGAAATGTGTTATCGGTTTACGGCGAGTGTCCGCAGAGGAAACAACATTTTTTGTAAAAATATCCGCGACAGGGTTGCTTTTAAAAAAAAATATGACTATAATAAATTGTTCTCAATGTTTGGTACAACTATTTAATATACGGAGGAACTGCAATGAGCAAGAAGTATTGTTACCTGTTCACCGAAGGCAACGCCAAGATGCGTGAGCTGTTGGGCGTCAAGGGTGCGAACCTGGCGGAGATGACCAATATCGGTCTGCCCGTGCCCCAGGGCTTCACCATCACCACCGAGGCCTGCACTCAGTACTATGAGGACGGCAGAGAGATCAACCCCGAGATCATGGCAGAGATCAACGAATACATCGTCAAGATGGAAGGTATCACCGGCAAGAAGTTCGGCGATAAGGAGAATCCTCTCCTCGTTTCCGTTCGTTCCGGCGCCCGTGCATCCATGCCCGGCATGATGGACACCATCCTTAACCTCGGCCTCAACGAGGACGTTGTAGAGACTATCGCTGAGAAATCCGGCAATCCCCGTTGGGCTTGGGACTGCTACAGAAGATTTATCCAGATGTATTCCGACGTCGTTATGGAAGTCGGCAAGAAATACTTTGAGCAGCTCATCGACGCCATGAAGGCGAAGAAGGGCGTTACCCAGGACGTTGAGCTTACCGCTGACGATCTGAAGGAACTGGCTGGTCAGTTCAAGGCTGAGTACAAGGCTAAGATCGG
>OHVB01000065.1_pt1 | contig 43660 bp, 27 predicted proteins | sample 1579331 | NCBI WGS metagenome assembly OHVB01 (sample SAMEA3882503, study PRJEB24775) | human gut metagenome | biome: human-associated habitat; feature: intestine environment; material: feces | place: Netherlands | collected 2009/2010
TACACAAGCAGGCTAATTTACTCTCAAGCTTCTGCTCAGAAAATATCCAGTTCCCAAAACAGGGCTAAGCCTTTACTATGCTAGAAGGGGCACAGGGTTAACGCTGGATATGGAGTATTCTTCTTTTTTATTGTACTTATCTATTTTCCTGCAAAGTTAACAATAATTTGCAGATATAAAGATTTTTACCTCTTTATTTTTCCAAGTGCAAATATAATAGAAGGGGCAGAAGCTCTTAGCCCAGGGCAACGCCCTGGGTGTTTATGGATGCGAACCTGTCGCCCTGTAAGGGCAAAAGCTTTCAATACCAGGCAATTAACAAAGCTTTTGCCCTTACAGGGCGCCTTGCCGATTGCTACTACACCCAGGGCGTTGCCCTGGGCTAAGAGCTTCTGCCCCTTCAGGGCGTGCTGCTTGTGTCCATTGCCCTGGGCTATGAGCTTTTGGGCCTTCAGCCCGTACTTGAACCACATGCGAAACTTCAGTCTTTTAAATCGACTCAAAGCCGAATTTAATGATGTTTCTTGTGATTTATGATACTTCTATGATACTTCTTGTAAAATAAACGAAAAAGTATCATTCTTGTATTGTGCAGTATATCAGATGTTTATAAGGATATCGTACTAAATAATGATACTATGATACTTTTTCCCGCAAAAAACATTTATGCGCAGGCAATTATTTTCAATACATCTTTCATATTATCCAGCTCAAGTTTCCCAAGTTTTATCCCACACGCCCTGAAGGCTCAAAAGTTCTGTAAGGTAAAGCCTATCCATAGAAATCACGTATTTGGGATGACTGTCTTTTATCAATTTCAAATCACGGGAAACGACAAGGGTCTTATATGCCACGATGAAAAGGTAGCGTATAGACCCTTTTTGCAATATTATACTTCCTTCCAATCAACCAATCCCTTTCCCATATCATCCAGTTCTATGGCAAGAGCAATCACTTTGCGCTTATCAGCCTTGAAAGGTTCGGCATACTGCTTGGCTTTCATCTGCTCCGTGGCAGCATCCACGCCACCGTTGTTGCTCAGTTTCAGCTCCAGCACATAGATGAAGTTGGTGGTTTCTACCACCATATCAATTCTGCCCGTAGCAATCATCTTTTCTACTTCTACCCTGCAACCGATGGCATTGAAGATGGTGCTCAGAATCAGGCGGTAGCGCTCCTCCATATTCATGCTGGCAAGCTTCTTGTTGCTGTAGGGCACATCCGCAATGAGCGCCTTCAGGCATTTCATAGCTTCAGGAAGATTGCCAAGCTTCAGGGAATACAACAACATATTTTGGGTGGTTATTACTTGTGCATTCGATTGCATCGTCAAGGCGGGCAATACAATCCTGTATAGAGCCTTGCGAACTTCATAGTTTGGAATGCCAAGCATATAGATGCCTTCTGTATAACTTTTTATTGTAAGATATCCCGATTGGTAGAGGAATAGTTCAGCACCGCCTCCTGTCACATCCGAAGTCTCCAAAGTATCGCTGTCTATTGGGCAATTTTCAAAATTCTTCATTTTTATCTCCATGTCGTTAACGAACTTAGGAAGCAACGAGTTTGCGCCCGACGAAGCCCAGTAGTTCTTCAGATCAGAATCAGCCAAGGCATTGATGAGACTGAACGGATTGAATACATCCACCATATTGCGGCGACTGAAATGATAGCCGTCATAATATGCCGTCAGTTGTGCTACAGCTTCATCGAATGTCCAGTCTTCGTATTCTGCCAATTTGTTGATTTCCGGCTTAAAATCGCGCAGCACCTCTTCTTTTGTAATACCACAGATGGCTGCATATTCCGGCTCAAAGCTGATGTTGCTCAGATTGTTGAGTACAGAGAAGAGAGAGATTTGCGTAAACTTGGTAATGCCGGTGATAAAGACAAACTTCTCGTATTTGTCATCTGCCTTGAGAATGGCAAAAACCTCTCGGTAAATAGTGGTACATGCTTCGTGATGCGGAGTCTTCCAGGAATGCTGCAATGGAGAATCGTATTCATCGATAAGGATGGCAACTTGCAGGCCAGTCTGTTTGTAGGCGGTTTGGATGATAGTGTCAAAGCGGTCGGCAAGCTGAGCTGTAGGTTTAGGAGTAATGCCGTATTCATCCTCTAATCTGTCGAAAGTTATGTCGAGATAAGAGCGCAAAGTTTCTGGTTCTGCACCCGCACGACTCATATCCAGTCTGATGACAGGACGCTTCACCCATTCCGTCTCCATCTGCATAATCTTCAAGCCCTCGAAGAGTTCCTTCTTACCCATGAAATAGGCTTCGAGCGTATCGACCAGCACTGATTTACCAAAGCGGCGTGGGCGGCTCAGGTAGTTGTACGTTTTATTTCTGTTGGCAAGTTGCCAGATGATATCTGTCTTGTCAACATAAAGGTATCCTTCTTTTCTAATTACATCAAAAGACTGGATGCCTACTGGCAATCTTCTATCGTTTGTCTCTATCATAATTCCTGTCTTTATATGAACTTTTCCGCAAAATTACGGTTTAATTTTCATATCAGCAAGAGATTTCGGGGAAAAGTTACTGAAATAGTTGGGGATTCCCAGGTTTTATAAGGTGAAGATGAGACTTCCAGAATGGGAGCAAACTAACGAATTTCTTAAAATATCGTAAGTAAACAACCGTATTTTCTTAAAAAATCGCCAATAAACTGCTCTTTTTCTGATAAAAATAGTATCTTTGCACTATAATTGCATTTTAACTATAAGAAGACAATGAAAATAACAATTATCGGAGCAGGAGCCATGGGTGGTGCCATGGCAGAAGGACTCTTGCAAAGCGAGAAGTTCATTCCATCAGATATTACTGTATCTGACCATAACCAACCCGTATTGGATCATTTTGCAAGCAAGGGTGCCAGCGTTACACTCGACAACCAGTTGGCTTGCCACGGCGCAGACATCGTATGCGTGGTAGTAAAGCCATGGTGTGTGGAAAAGACGTTGAAGGGCATCAAGGAAGTTCTCGACTACAAGAGTCAGAAACTCGTAGTAGTTGCTGCTGGTGTGCCATCAGCCAACATCAAGGAGTGGTTAGACAAAGATGGTATCACTCCAACCTTCTTCCTCGTGATGCCAAACATCGCCATCGCCTACAAGCAGTCGATGACCTTCATCACTCCTGTAGATGCATCTGCCACAGAAACCCAGCAAATTACAGAAATCTTCGATGAATTGGGCGAAAGCCTCATCATGGAAGAACGTCTCTTCCCTGCTGCCACAGCCATGTCGTGTGCCATCGCCTACGCCATGCGTTATGTAAGAGCCAATGTGGAAGGCGGCGTAGAGATGGGATTCAAGGCAAAGGATGCCCAAAAGATTGTACTCCAAACCGTAAAAGGTGCCGTAGAGCTACTACAAGCAACAGGTGAGCACCCCGAGGCTGCAATCGACAAGGTTACCACTCCTGGGGGCTGCACCATCAAGGGCCTCAACACCATGGAGCAAAATGGCTTTACCAATGCCGTCATCAAAGGCTTAATAGCAGGAAAGAAATAAACTTTCTTGTCTTTTTCGGACAAGAGGTACATATCACAACAATAAAAAAGAGACACCTTATTATATTAGGTGTAATAAAAAAGCTGCATAAGAGTAAAACCTATGCAGCTTTTCTTGTTTGTTTTTACGCCCCATACACACAGGAAATACAATATTTCCTTACTTTCATACGTAGGGACAAGCTCTTATTTCACTTCAGGCAACAAGCAAGGGCGTACCTTGGAAGTTACCTTAGCCTTCTCATTGACGATAACTGTGAGTGGCTTGGTGTCGGCAGCATTCTTTGCCACCATCACCTTGTAATCACCAGCCTCAACTTGCCACTGACTATCAACCTCATTGAAAGAAGCGAGGTTCTTGTATGGGATGTCGATAGTAACTGTCTCCGACTCACCAGGCTGCAATTTCTTAGTCTTGGCAAAGCCACGGAGTTCCTTAGCAGGTTTATCCATATCCTTGCCAGGAGCTGCCACATATACCTGAACAACTTCCTTACCAGTTACCTTACCAGCATTCTTCACAGTCACCTGAACCTTGATATTGCCCTGTGCATCCTTCGTTACCACAGGTTTGCCATACTTAAAGGTAGTATAGCTCATACCATAACCAAAAGGATAAGATACAGGTACATTCTTAGTCTGGTAATAACGATAACCTACATAAACGCCATCATTATACTCGGTGTAATCCACATTCTTCACGTCACCCTTGCTACCGATGCCCTTGCCCATAAACATGCCAATCACATCGTCAACCTTGACAGTCTCAGGGTTAGGGAAATCAGCCTTAGAAGGAACATCATTATAACTTACAGGCCATGTCATAGGAAGACGACCAGAAGGATTCTCCTTACCCGACAAGATGTCGGCAACACAGTTACCACCCTCCTGACCAGGCAACCAAGACAACAATACAGCATCAGGACCACCAATCCAGCTCTTGGTCTCAACAACGCCACAAACATTCAAGATGACAACCACCTTCTTACCAGCCTTATGGAAAGCGTTGCAAACGCCAGAAATCATATCCTTCTCCTCCTTGGTGAGATTGAAGCTATCAGAAATCTTGCGATCCAAGAACTCACCAGACGACTTACCAATAGTGATGATTGCCATATCGTTGTTCTTGACGGCAGCAGACATATTCAATTCAGCAAGGCTCATCTCTGGGATGAAGTGACCAGGCAAGAAAGCCTCCAAAGGATTCTTTGGCTTTGGCAAGTTTGCCTTTGCCTTTGGAGCATACTCTATGTATGCCTTCTGGATGTCGCCATCCACCTGATAGCCAGCATTCTTCAAACCATCCAACAAGCTTACCACATAAGCATGGTTTACATTGCCAGAACCAGTACCACCAGCTATGAAATCATAAGAAGTATTGCCGAAGAGGGCTATGTTCTTAATCTTCTGAACGAGTGGCAATACATTCTTGTTATTCTTCAACAACACCATTCCCTCGGTAGCGGCATTGCGAGCCACCAAAGCATGTCCCTTCAAATCAGGGTTATTGTCGGCAACATACTGCTTGAAACGAGGAGTCTGCATGATATACTCCAAGATATGGCGTACATTGCGGTCGAGGATTTCCATCGACAGGCGACCATTGAGCACAGCCTTGCGAATCTCCTTCACCTGGTCTGCCTTACCTGGCATCAACAGGTCGTTACCCGCTTCCATCTGGGCAGCTGCGCTAAGACCACCAAACCAGTCGGTCATCACCATGCCCTTGAATCCCCACTCATGGCGAAGAATCTCTGTTATCAAGTCGCAACGCTCGCTAGACATCGTACCATTGATGAGATTGTAAGAAGTCATCACTGTCCAAGGCTGAGCCTCCTTGATAACGATTTCGAAAGGTTTCAAGTAAATCTCACGGAAAGTACGTGGATTACCGATAACATTGTTACGAGTACGATTGGTCTCCTGGTTGTTCAGTGCGAAGTGCTTCAACGAAGTACCGACATCGTTGCTCTCGATACCATTCACCATAGCAGCACAAATGGTACCAGCCAACAATGGATCTTCTGAATAATACTCAAAGTTACGACCACAAAGAGGATTACGCATAATATTGGTAGCAGGTGCCAACAAGACATCTACGCCATAATGCTTCACCTCGTCTCCCATAGAGGTACCTACGGAATACACCAAGTCTTTGTTCCAGGTAGAGCTCATCACAGTAGCCACAGGGAAGTGGGTACAGTAGAACGTCTTGTCGGTATTCTTGCGCTTAGGGTCGATGCGGAGACCAGCAGGGCCATCGGCAACAACCGTAGCAGGAATGCCCAAACGCTCAATACCATTCACCTGACCTGCGGCACCCTGTACCAACTGACCCTGGTTACCAATGGTAGCCTCCATCTGGCTCTCATACTTACCCGTAGAACCTACCACCAACTGAATCTTCTCATCAAGAGTCATCGCATTGATGACATCCTGGATAGGAGACACACCCAACTTTGGGTTCTGTGCTTGGACTACGAAAGTCGCAGAAAAAAGCACACATGAAGAAACTAAAATTTGTTTTATCATTGTCTATACCTTATTTTTTAAATGTTTTGTAAAACTATTACTTGAAAAATTTATTTTATCATTTGAAAATCTTCTGTGCAAACTCGGTAAGATACACACGCCAATTACGCCAGATGTGTCCACCCTCCGTCTCCAAATAGGTATATTTATAACCCTTCTCATCGAAGTAGCGACGCAAGTCTGCACTGCTCTTGTAGAGGAAATCGGTCTTACCCATACCAATCCAATACAACTTTGGCTTGTTCTTAAACAGAGTAGCCAACTGTGTCTTAGCCTCCTCGTTACCCTGCAACTGCTTGTAGAAGTCACTACGGAAATCGCCAGTAGTACCCACATGCAAACCTGCAGAGAAGAGTCCGATGTAATCAAACTTGGTAGGGAAACGACGAGAGATATCGAAAGAATGACCACCGCCCATAGAGAGTCCACAGATGGCACGATGAGCCTTGTCTTTAGCAACCTTGTAGTGGCTCTCCACATAATTCATCACATCAGGGAAACTCTCATCCATGGTGGCAGCTGGCTTGGCACCTTGATAGCCATAGAAAGAAGGAATGTATTGACCTGCTGACCACTCACCTGGAGCAGCCTGACAATTAGGATTGCCATTGGTCATCACTACAACCATAGGCTTAGCCTTACCTGTGGCAATCAAATTATCAAGAATATGCTGTGCACGTCCTAAAGTAGTCCAGGCATCCTCATCGCCACCAGCGCCATGGAGCAGATAGAGAACAGGATAATCCTTGCCCTTGTCATAACCTGCTGGAGTATAGACCGTCATACGGCGCTGCATCTTGAGCGTAGGACTATCATACCATACCTTAGACACGTTTCCGTGAGGCACTTCGTTAACGGTATAGAGGTCACCACAATCACCTTTCTTGTCTGAAAGAATGAATATATTGGTTTCAGAGGTAATATCACGAGTGATATACACACTTCCTGGGTCAACAATCTTCACTCCATCCAAAAGGAGATTGTAAGAATACAACTCAGGAGAAAGCATCTGGCTGGTAAAAGTCCAAACACCCTTTTCATCTTTTGTCATATCAGCTACTCCAGGAGCATCATACTTTCCCATTGGTGTATCAATGGTTTTCGGTGCCAGGAAATCACCAGTAACCTGTACCTTCTGGGCATTAGGAGCCTTCAAGCGGAAAGTTACGGTATGGTTGGCGTTCACCTCAGGTGAGATAACAGGAACATTGTCAAACAATGCCTGCTGAGCAAAACTGCCAAGACTCATCAGCAAGGCAGTTGCTAAGAATGTAATTTTCTTCATTGTTATCAATTTTTTGATTATTGTTAGTCTCATTCTATAGAAGGTCTCCTAAGATTTAGAAGACCTTCCTGCTAATTATTAGAATATTTTTTGAACAAATTCGGCGAGATAGATTCTCCAATTTCGCCAAATATGTCCTCCATCAGTTTCCATATAGGTATATTTGTATCCCTTGCTATCCAGTTTCTCTCGCAAAGCGGTGTTGTCCTTGTAGAGGAAATCGGAATTACCTATGCCTATCCAGAAGAGCTTTGGCTTGGCAGCAAAGAGGTTAGCCAACTTATCATCCACATTGTCGTAGATATACTCGTTGGCTCCACCGCTCCTCTGCTCCTTGCCGATGGCTGCGGAGAACAAACCTACATAACCAAAGGTCTTAGGATTGTTGATAGAAATATAGAACGAATGAAAACCACCCATCGAAAGACCTGCTATGGCACGACCTTGAGTATTGGCGATGGTACGATAGCGACTATCCATGAACTTCACTACCTCAGGGAAAGATGCCTCGAAAGAGCCCTCCATGGTCTTAGGCAATCCCAATGTAGGGACTATCAGATTATCCGATGTCTGTCCTGGAGCTGCCTCCTGAGAGATATTGCCATTGGTCATGACAACGATCATTGGCTTCGCCTTGCCTTGCGCAATGAGGTTATCGAGGATTTGCGAAGCACGTCCCAAATCCATCCACGCTTCCTCGTCGCCACCGATGCCATGCAAGAGATAAAGCACAGGATATTTCTGCTTGCTGGTCTCGTAACCTGCAGGAGTATATACTGTCATACGGCGAGTAAGGCCAGCTTTGGCATCATCATACCAGACCTTTGATACGGTTCCATGCGCTACCTTGTTGACCTTGTAGAGATCAGCCTTTCCACCGCCTACCAGGAAATAGTTGGAAACGTTGGCGATGTCACGCACGGTATAGACGTTGAGATGGTCGGTAACACTGGCGCCATCCACCATCATTGTATAGCTATAAAGCTCTGGTGCCAAAGGAGCAGTGGTTGTAAAAGACCACACCCCCTTCTCATCCTTCTTCAAATCGGCTACTCCAGGCATATCATACTTACCCATCGGGGTATCTATTTTCTTGGTTGGCAAGAAGTCACCTGTTATCTGTACTTTTTGAGCCTCTGGTGCCATGCAGCGGAAAGTAACGGTCTTGTCTGCATGAATCTCAGGAGAGAGAGGCATCTGCCCCCCGAACAAGGCTTGCTGTCCGAAACAGCCCAAATGTAAGAGCAGCGCTGCTGCAAGAATTTGTAGTTTCTTCATATCTGTTTTTAATTTCATTTTATTATTGCCACACCTCACCCAACTTTTTCATAATTTTAGGCGTGCATGCAGCCCAGAAGGGCCAGTCGTGTGTACCAGCGCGAGTGATGTATTCGTTAGGTACCTTATTGGCATCAAGGGCCTGTTTGAAAGAGCCAGCCGACTGAAAGAGAAAATCTTCAGTACCTATCTCGATAGTGATGCCCGGCAGTTTCGATACATCGGCCTTGCTCAACAGATCATATAGGTTAGGAGCGCCATCAATGTAGGTGGCGGGGCTGCAAGCATATACATACGAGAACATTTCGGGATGCAGCAAACCATAATAAAGCGATCCAAAGCCACCCATCGACAGGCCACCAATGGCACGCGAGGCACGGTCTTTCTTTACAGCATAGAGGTTCTCAACCGTGGGCAAGAACTCAGTGAAGAAGTAGGTCATATATTTTATGTCATTGCCATTATAGTTGTCGCAATAAAAATTATCGCCACCACAGTCGGGGCAAATCACAATCATCTCAGGAGCTGTGCCATCGCTGGCCGCAGTCGAGGCATTAACGTTTATCTTTCCACCATTCAGCCAATCGTTATTGCTACCATTAGCGCCATGCAGCATATACAGCACTGGATATTCTTTGCTTTTATCATAGCCTTTGGGCAAATACACCGAATATTTCATAGTGCGACCCAGCACCGTGCTCTTAATGGTTTGGTCGCGCAGCTCGGTACCCGTAGCCTGCATTAACGAAGCAAACTTAACTGAGAAGCTGCCCGTGGTGCTGGTGGTTTTTCCATCGGCAGTAGTGGTACCCAGGTTCTTAGCCACAAGGTTGAACAGAGCGGCACCCTCACTGCTCATGGCAGTAGAGACCTCTATCTGTCCTGAGGTGATATATTGCTTCACGCCACTGGCATCTACATAATAGCTACCGCCAGCCATGTTATAGTCGGGCACCACCCAACCGTTGTCGCACAGCCAAGCATCATGGGCATTGCCTTGCACAGTATAGGTACCAACTATACCTGTAGCCGTTTTGCCCGGAGCATTAATAAGATCGAGGTAAAGGGTGGTAGCCCCCTCGGGCGATGTTACGCTAACCGAATATTTTGTTACACCAGGGATCATGGTGGCCTGACCCGTAGTCCAATCGTAAACTGGCTGCTCGTCTATCATCATCATATAGCCCGATGCCTCTGGGTCATCTACTCCCACCTCGAATGTCAAATTGCCATGGTAATCGAGTTTCACACGCTTGCCAGCTTGGTTGGTGAACAAACCACTGAAATAATATACACCTCCATAGATGGTGACATCGAGGTCGCCACTCTGCATAGCCTCACCATTCACCTTTACCACACAAGTCTTATTGGCAACTTTGTTAGATATTTTATAAGTGGCAGAAGGCAAAATCCACTCGCTACTTCCGAAATTGACAGTCACATCATTGCCTTGCGCATCCTTGATATCCACGTTGAGCGACTTGATACCTTTTCCCAACTTTGTGGTGGGCTGTACGGTAGCTTCATTAGAATGACAAATCAGCATATCGCCATACACACCTTGCAAATCATCAATCGCATCATTGTTGCAGGCGGAAAAGAACAAACCTGTTACAATTAGTCCAAATATAAAGCCTAAATATTTTTTCATAATTTCGTTTCTTTAATAATGAGTTATTGAGAAATGGTCCATCCATCGTTTTGTTTGATGTTAGGGTTCAGTTCTATTTCCTTGAGAGGAATAGGCAACAACTTGTGCTTGTTCTGGAAACCATAAGAAGAATTGGTGTAATCCCAACTTACCCCCTTGGAGCTGAAGTTAGGAATTTGCTTGCCCTGTGTGCCAAGAGCAGCCTCAGCATCACCCCAGCGCACCAAGTCTTGATAGCGGACAGATTCCAAGCAAAGTTCCAAGCGCTTCTCTGTCTTGATGTCATCCAAGGTTACGCTGGGCAAAGGAGTCTCCTTGGCACGTTCACGAATCTGGTTGATGTCTTCGAGAGCCTTGCCTGGCTGACCAGCCTGTAAGTTAGCCTCGGCAGCCAACAGCAACACCTCTGCATAACGCATGATGCGACGGTCGGTATACTGAAATCCCTGAAAATAAGATGCATCCATGATACAGTCAGATTTCAACGGGCGATTCTTGAACATGAAATATCCCTCACATCCATAGACAGCCATACCTGGCGAAACTTTTGCGCCATATTCTGCCATTTGGCTTTCATTCAGCATCGTATGCTTGAGGCGATAACCATCAGGACCTTCAGCCTTAACAAAAGCATCGTACAAGGACTTACGAGGATTCAAGAATCCGTATGTACCCTGGGCAATTTCGTTGGCAGCAGTACCGCTCATATTGAAATAGGCTGTACGCCATCCCTGCATCAAGAAGGTCATGTCAAATTGGCTCCAAGTTTGCTCTTGGTCGTTGCGCCACTGGAGTTCCAACATCGACTCACAGTTGTTGTTGTTGACGGCATGAAACTGCATGTCATAGTCGCCACGGAAGAGGTCGTACTTCTTGGAATCCACCACCTCATTGAGTACGATTGCAGCCTCCTGATACTTTTTCTGGAAGAGATAAGCCTTGCCCAAATAAGCCTTTGCCACTTCCTGGGTAACACGCATACCCGTCTCCTGATCGTCCTTGTTCTTCTTGGAAGGAAGTGCATTCATGCTGATGGCATCATTTAGGTCTGACTCTACAGCTGCCCAAAGAGCCTCAGGTGTGCTGTTGCCTTGGCGATATTCACCAGGTTCCAACAAATGATCTACGAGAGGAGCTGTACCCCACAAAGTGACAAGTTCGAAGTTTGCCCAAGCACGGAAGAACTTTGCCTCTGCGATGGCACGTTTCTTGGCAGGAGTGTCGTCTGCCACCTTCTCAATGACCAAGTTAGACTGGTAAATCAATCCATACAAGCCAGAGAACACACCTTGTATCATGCCATTGTCTGTGCCATAGGTATATTCGTTCAACTGCTCTAAGGAGGTGTTGTCGCCACGCTGACCACCACCGCACCATACATCGTCAGAAAGGAGATTCTTGGTAAAGAACCAGTTGTAATACAATCCTTTCAGGCTGGAATACATGGAAGCCACAGCTTGCTCTGTCTGTTCATCAGTCTGGTAGAAATCATTCTGGTCGCCCATGTTTCCATGTTTCGCTATGTCGAGTCTGCTCTCACAACCGGCAAACAAAGCTGCCACTACGAGGAGCAAACTATATATGATATTTTTTCTCATAATACGCTAAATCATTAATAGATGAATAATTTGTATTGTCTAAAATTCCAAGTTGAAACCCATGACGACTTTCTTTGCCATAGGATAAGCACCCTTGTCGATGCCCATACCACTGGTGGCATTGGCTGAAGCCTCTGGGTCGAAGCCTGGATACTTGGTGATGGTGAAGAAATCATCAAGTGATACATAAAGGCGAAGGCTGTTGATAGCCACCTTCTTTAAGAGATGCTTTGGCAAGTTGTAACCCAACTGGATTTGCTTGATCTTGAAATAAGAGCCATCATATACCATGGCACTTGAGCAAGCGTACTTATCCATGTTGTCAGCACCTGCACGTGGCTTGGTTCCATTGGGATTCTCTGGAGTCCAACGGTTGTCATAGAATACCTCTTTCAACTTGTTGACCATCTGATAGTCAGGGCGGTTGATACAGTTGAAAATCTTATTGCCAGAAGCTCCACTACCGAAGAGGGTAAAGTCGAAACCCTTATAGGCCGCTGTCAAGGTGATACCATAGGTGAAGTTAGGAATGGCATTGCCGATGTCGGTCAAGTCACCATCTGAGATGTCACCACTGTTGTCCAAGTCGGCAAACTGAGGATTACCAGTCTCTGGATCAACGCCAGTGAACTTATAGCCACGGAAGTAATAAACAGGATAGCCCTGCTCAAAATAGGTGATGGTGTAAGTATGGAAGTTAGAACCTGGCAAACGAGTGATGGAAGGGTCGATGTAAGTTACCTCGTTCTTCAAGGTAGCGAGGTTGCCACGGATGCCATAGCTGAAGTCGCCGATATTGTCACGCCAACCCAACTCAAACTCGAAACCCTTGTTGCTTACATTACCTGCATTAATTGGAGAGGTGGTACCACCGATAACCAATGATGGGGTTGTGCCGTTTACCAACAAGTCCTTGGTTTTCTTGGTGAAGTAGTCGATGCTGAAGTTCATGCGTCCCTTAAACAAGAGACCATCGATACCGAAGTTGGTCTGCTCAGAAGTCTCCCACTTCAACTCGTCATTACCCATGGTAGAAGGGCGAACCACTTGTGTATAGTTGTTTCCACCCACCAAAGGATAAATGCCACTCTGTGCCATATCGGTGCTGTAAGCATAACCGCCCAAGGCAGCTAAACTACCATTCTGACCCCAGCTGGCTCTCAACTTCAAGCTCGTAACCACGTCACGCAAAGGAGCAAAGAATTTCTCCTCGGAGATAGTCCAACCAGCAGATACAGCAGGGAAATATCCCCAACGATTGGTAGATGGCAACTTAGATAAGTCGGCAGCATCTGCACGGAGAGAAGCCTGCAAATAATAGCGGTTCATGTAATCATAGCTCAAACGTCCGAAGTAAGAGTACTTGGCAGAGCGAGTTTTTTCACCACCGACGCCCTTGGTGGCAGAGGCAGAAGCATAGTTGAGGAAGAAGAACAACGGATTATTTTTCTTGACTGCGTCCTCTTTGTTTGCAGTCAATGAACCATTTACATAATCGTAGGTAGATTCTTGGAAAGAGATACCTGCCATGGCATTGATGGTATGCTCGCCAAACTTCTTCATGTAGTTGGCAAAGTTCTCCCATTGATAATAGATGGAAGTAGAGGATGAGGCACTATAGTCCACGAAATCGCGAGACTGTGTAGCGTTGCCATAGAAAGGAAGTGTAGCCGAAGAACTGCGAGTACCAGAGAGACGATAGCCCAAACGAGAGGTGAGCACAAAGCCCTTGAATGGCTTGAAGTCGGCATAGATAGAACCGTTGACATTGAATCCACTGTTGCGACTTACATTGTTGTCACGCATGATGAATGGGTTGTATTGCTCACCTGCATAGAAAGCAGACACACCATAGTAGTTACCATTGGCATCTGTCAAGAGGTGCTTGCCATCGGCCAAAGCTTTTGCCATGTGGGCTGGGAGATTATCTGGAGCATAGGTGACAGGAGTCAAAGGATCCATCTGAAGCACAGCTGTCAACATGCCACCATACTCATTGTTCTCAGAAACAGAGCGAACATTATATTTTTCAATCTGATTGGTTGTACCCACCTTGAGCCAAGGCTTGATCTGATATTCCGCATTGATGGTAGCGGTCATACGGCGATAAACGTCATTATCGCCTTTTACCATACCATTATTATCAAGATAGGTGAGAGAAAGGTAATAGTTGCCGTTCTGGTTACCACCATTGAAACCTATGTTATGCTTCTGCGTGTGTCCCTTGCCATAGATGGCATCTACCCAAGAGGTATTGGTCTTGCCATCCCAGTTCTTAAAGAGGTAATCCTCTGTGAAGGTCTTGCCTTCCTTCATATATTGGATATACTCCTCTGCATTCATGAGCTTGGGCACCTTGGCTAAGCTTTCTGTGGTGTACTGAAAATCATAGGTGATTCTGCCTGAGCCCACTGTACCTTTCTTGGTGGTGATGAGCACAACACCATTACCAGCCTCCGCACCATAGATGGCAGCTGAGGCTGCATCCTTCAACACTTCCATGGAAGCAATATCGTTAGGGTCAAGACCACTGATATCACCCAAGCGTACACCATCTACTACGTAGAGTGGGTCGGAAGAAACGTTGGAAGAGTAACCGCGAATACGAATGGTTGGAGAGGAACCTGGGGCAGATGATGATGAGATGACCTGTACACCTGCTGTTTTACCTTGCAAGGCAGCCTTGGCATTAGTGATGGTACGATTCTCGATATCCTCTTTCTTTACCTGAGAGATGGCACCAGTTACAGAACTCTTTTTCTGTACACCATATCCTACAACGACAACATCATCGAGCATTTTGTTGTCTTCCTTCATGTTGATTTTCAACTTAGAGGTGATGGCAGCCACCTCTTTAGTCTGATAACCGAGATAAGAGAAAACCAAGGTTTTCCCCTTTTGTACCATGATGGAGAAGTCTCCATCCAATCCTGTGACAGTGCCGCTTTTGGCGTCGCCTTTTACTTTGACAGTAACGCCAATCAATGGCTCAGCATTCTGGTCAACAACCAGACCCGTCACTTTCATCAGTTCTTGTGCTATAGCTGTAGAACTGGAAACAATCAATAATACGATGAAGGTTAGTAACCTTCCATAATCATGTTTGATACTCATAAGGTTTGCGAGTTAATAGATTTAATATTCTATGTTTAATTTTGCGCTGCAAAGGTACGAACTTTTCTCCCAAGGCTTTTTCTAAAATGTTTTCTTGTGTTACGTTTTTGTTCAAAATGGGGTTTTCTATATGTTCAAAAACTTGCCTTTTTGTTTAAAAAGTCTTATAATCCTTGTATATATCAAGGTTTTATAGTACTTTTGCAATAATTAACAAAACCATCGATTATGAAACGAACAAAGGTATTTTATAACGCACTCATTCTCTTGGCAACCCTTCTCCTGACTGCTTGCCAGGAAAGAAAAAACACCCCCCCCAGTAGTCTCTTCACCCGAGAAGAACCTCGTTCTGTCTGATCATATCTCCAACCAAAAGGTGATGAGCATCTGCGAAGACAAATACGGACAAATCTGGATAGGTACCTTCCGTGGTCTCAACAAGTATGATGGCAACCAGTATCACCAATACTACTGCGTGGACGATTCACTGGGATTGCCCGACAACCATATTTCCCACATTTATCGTGACTTCCACAACCGACTCTGGGTAGCCACCGTCAACGGCGTATGCCTATACCAGGCCAATGGCAATTTCAACCGAGTAAGTATCAAAGGCACTAACAAGAACATCGAAAAAATCCTAGAAGACAAGGAGGGAAGAATCTTCTTCCTCACGATAACAGACATATATCAATATGACGAAAATACCAACACAGCCATCATCAAGCTCTCCAAAATGCTGGAGAAGAACTGCTTTCATATCTCTTGCCATATAGACCGAAAAGATGTGATGTGGATTGTTACCTCTTACTCTGTCAAGGGGTATCGCACCAAAGACCTCAAACTTATCGCCAAAAGCCCTGTACAGAGTTATCCCATCACCTCTTTTCTCCTCGATGGGCATCAGCTCTACCTCTCTGGCTACAATGGAATGCAGCTCTTTGATACGGACACCCGGAAATGGCAACATCTCCCTGCAGCCTTGCAAGACTTGCAATTCCCCAACGACATGGTCAACTGCATCCATCCGTATGGTGCAAAAGGCAATCTTCTGCTCAGCACCACCAAGCACGGATTATTCTATTTCAATGCCCAGAAGGGAACCATCCTGCCACAAAGCGACAAGAATTTTCCATTCGAAGTGCCTGATATGCAAGTCAACAAGATGTTAACCGATACCAAAGGCAACCTTTGGCTCGGGTCTGAAGACGATGGCGTAAAAACCATCTATAGATACAAGGATATGTTTAACAGCATGCCTGCCCTTCAACGTGCCATCGGCAAACAGCCCGTACTCTCCGTAGCCGCAGACAGAAATCACCACCTCTGGATTTCTACCAAGAAGAACGGACTCTATATGTATGACTTGCAAACCCAGCAACTCAAGGACATACCGATGGTTTCCTACAGCAACGGCAACAAGAAGAATGCCATCATCAACATCTTTGTGGACAGCAGCAATCATCTATGGTTAGCCAATGGCGACCATGTGGCAAAGTACCAATACGATGGCAACCATCTCAACAAGGTAGCCTCCTACCCTTGCTTCATGCCTATAGACATCTGCCAAGATGCAAAGGGTAACATCTGGGTATCCACGGCATCCGTCAACATCTACTGCATTTCAGCACAAAGTGGAGAGATGACCAAAAAACAACTCTTCCCTATCACTTTGTGCTTCATTCCCTGCATCATGCACTTGCAGAATGGCAACATGCTCATATCTGCCTTCTACAAACCCATCCTCGAAATGAATGGAGACAACTTCGACATCCAAGAGTTTAAAGTGAATCCGGATGACTGGAAGAAGTGCATCAAGCGAAGTGTGTATATCCCAACCAAGAACTATCAAGACCGCAAGGGCAACATCTGGTTGGGTACAGTTACCAACGGACTCTTGAAGTATGACGCAAAGAGCCACAAGCTGACCACCATAGCAGGAATCTCCTGCTCCGACATTTCAAGTATCGAGGAAGATCGAGATGGAAACATTTGGGTCAGTACGCAGTATGGACTCAACAAGATAGATGGAAAAACAGAAAAGGTAACCACCTACAACGAGGCTGACGGTGTGAAAGGCTTCCAATTCTACGATAGGGCATCGTGCAAGCTATCAGATGGAACACTCATCTTCGGCGGCACTCAAGGACTCACCATCTTCAATCCACAAAACGTAAACACGAACCAACAGATAAGTCTGCTTTTCGAAACACTCAAGGTCCATAATGAGATTATGCTTCCTGGCAAGAATGGATGTATCGAGGAGAGTATGGAAGAATCACCCCATATCCACCTAAGCTACAAACAAAACAGCTTTAGCATTGCCTTTTCTGCCATCGACTATAGCGACTACAAGCACATCCATTACTTCTACCAAATGGCAGGTTTCGACAATACATGGATTGATGCAGGAAATAACAACGAGGCGTACTACTCTAATCTGCCTGCTGGCAACTACACCTTCAAGGTCAAGATGGTAGGCAACGACTCCAACAATACCATCGCCGAAAAAAGCATACAGGTAAGCATCGCCCCTGAGCCTTGGAACTCTTGGTGGGCTTGGTGCCTATACCTTATTATAATGGGATGCGTCGGCTTCGTGATCTACCGGCAGAAGATGCGCATCAGCATCGAGAAGAACATGGCTCAAAAGGCTAAGGATGAGAAGGAGCAAGAACAGCGCATCAACAAGATGAACATGAGTTTCTTCGCTAACATCTCGCATGAGTTCCGAACACCACTCACCATGATTTCGGGACCAGTGGAACAACTCTGCGAAAGTGAAAGCATCAACAAGCACGACAAGTTGCTATTGAACATCATCAACCGAAGCGTAGTTAGAATGCTGAGACTTGTCAACCAGTTGCTCGACTTCAACAAGTTGGAGAACGACACGCTCCGCTTGCACGTCAAGCAAACCGACATTATCACCGAGATGAAACGCATCATAGACCTCTTCATCGTGAATACCGAGGAGAAAGGTATCACCTTGAACTGTCACGGACTAGAAGGTTCCTACCTGATGCTTCTGGATTCCGACAAACTGGAAAAGATTATCAACAACCTAATGTCCAACGCCATAAAGTTTACCCCTCGTGGCGGTAAGATAGATGTATCTTTCGACACCGGTACCACTAACAAGGGAGAACAGATTATCACCATCACGGTGGCTGATACAGGCAAGGGAATCCCAGAGAATGAGGTGGAGAATATCTTCAAGCGATATTATCAGTTGAACAACCAGTCCACAGGCACCATCAACTGGGGTACTGGCATCGGACTCTACTATGCCCGCAGCCTGGCCGTCCTTCACCATGGCGATTTAAAGGCGGGCAATCGCAAGGACTGCCAGGGAGCCATCTTCACCGTTACCCTGCCTACCAATGAGAGCCTCTATGCCGACAACGAGAAAGCCCTTTTGGAACAAGACCAGAAGATGGCTTTTCCACTGCACGACAGTCAGAAAGTGGCAGACAAGGTAAGTCAAGATAACAGTACAGACAACCGTCCGAAAATACTCATCGTAGATGACGACACCGAAGTGGTGCATTATCTTCGTACCCTCCTGGCATCATCCTATCACATCATCTATCGTTTCGATGCCGAGAGTGCCTTGAAGGCGACAAGGGAGGAAGGACCTAGCCTCATCCTCAGCGATGTGGTGATGCCGGGAATGAACGGCTATGAACTCTGCAAGGAAATCAAGCAAGACATCCAACTCTGCCATATCCCAGTCATCCTGGTAACGGCAAAGACCACCGCCGAAAGCCAAGTGGAGGGTCTGAACAGTGGAGCAGATGCCTACGTTACCAAACCATTCACCCCCAAGGTTCTCCTGGCAATGATCAACTCGCAACTCACCAACCGTGAGAAGACCAAGACCATCCTAACCAACGCCACGGAGACCGACAAGAACGTGGAAGAAGTGCTGTCGCCACAAGACAAACTCTTCATGGACGAACTCTATCATATGATGGAGCAGGAACTATCCAACTCGGAATTGGATGTCAACAAGGTAACGAAACTGATGCACATCTCCCGTACAAAGCTCTACTACAAGGTCAAGGGACTCACAGGAGAGAATCCAAGCATCTTCTTCAAGACCTATAAGCTCAATCGTGCCGCCACCCTCATCGTGGAAGGCAAGTACAACATCTCGGAAATAGCCTATATGACAGGCTTCAACACCCTTTCCCACTTTTCAACCAGCTTCAAGAAGCAGTTTGGGTGTACTCCGAGCGAATATAGCAAAAAGAAATACTGATACACAATCGCTGTTCTCCTGCCACTCGTTGCAATGCCATTAGAAGGGTCTTCGGATAAATGACATATAGCAAACAACCCATTATAGAAATGCTGCAAGAGCCTCGGTTCTTGCAGCATTTTTCTGTTTTATAGAACGAAACCGTGCATTTATCATTCATTATTCTTGAATAAATGGAAAAATAAATGTATCTTTGCAAAAAGAATAAAAGAACAGAAAGACTATGGCAGAGATGATTACAAGGAAATTGCCAGCAGGCATACAATTCTTTAGCATTATCCGCAAGGAAGGCTACTTATATGTTGACAAGACCGACTTGGTATGGCAACTTACTCACTCAGGTGATTTATACAATTATCTGAGCCGTCCTCGTCGTTTCGGTAAGTCTCTGCTTATAGATACCTTGCAATGCTACTTCGAAGGCAAGAAAGAACTCTTTGAGGGGCTGAAGATTATGGAACTGGAAGAAGAATGGACTGAGTATCCCGTCATCAGACTTGACATGAGCGGTGCAGGTGCCACTGCTGCCGAAATCAAAGACTATCTCAATCTTGAGTTTTCGAAATACGAAGCATTATACGGCATCAAGCCAAAAGAAACTTCTCGCGAATCCGTACGTCTCCAAGTTATCCTTGACACTGCCCATCAAAAGACAGGTAAGCAAGTAGTTGTCTTGATTGACGAATACGATTCCCCATTGCAGCATTCATGGAAGACACCAGAGCATGAAGGTTGCACTGAAGTTTATCGTTCTGTATTCTCCGTGCTCAAACTCAAAGGAAATGTACTTCGCTTTGTCTTCATCACAGGCATCACGAAGTTTACCCAGATATCCCTGTTCTCTGTACTTAACCATCTGACAAACATCAGCTTTCTCCCACAATTTGCCCCTCTTTGTGGCATCACCGAGGAAGAGATGACAGTTAACTTCGCCCCAGAGTTGGAGGCCTTGGCAGATAAGATGGAATGCAGCATTGAAGAAGCACACGACAAGTTGAAGACCTATTATGACGGTTATCATTTCAGCGATGAGAACATGACCGACATCTACAATCCGTTCAGCTTGCTCAACGCCCTCTCCCAATTGCGTCTGCGCAACTATTGGATTTCATCCGGCGCCACTTCCATGCTGAATAAATTCGTAAACAACATGGAGTTACGCCTTCATGACTTCGAAGATTGCTACATCGACAAAGACACACTGGAGACATCAGATGTCATAGAAGGCGGTGCCGAACTATTCCTCTATCAGACAGGTTATCTCACTATCAAGGGTTTTGATGAAGATGGATATTCTTTAGGCTTTCCGAATGAGGAAGTAAGAAAGGCTCTCTACAAAGCCGTACTGCCTACACTGACCCAGAAGGACATCACGGATATTGTCTCCATACAAAGCAGGTTAATGCACAGCATGAACAATGGCAATTTGGAAGAAGCCAAGCTGTGTATGAAATCTCTCATCTCAAATGTCCCATACAGCAATAAGAAATTGGCAAGTATGGACATGGAGGAGCGTTATCGCCTTATCATCAGCACCATACTGAATGCCATAGGATGCCAAGTAGAAGTAGAACACATGTTATCAACAGGTAGAATAGACATCGTAGCCTCCACCTCCCGCTTCATCTATGTAGTGGAACTGAAGTTAAGCAACAATGGAGGGATAAATGCTGCCGAAAAACAAATCATTGACAATGGCTATCTCAAACCATTCTTGGCAGATGACAGAAAGGTTATAGGATTAGCAGTAGAATTAGATGACATGGGCAAAGGACTCATTGATTGGAAAGAGGTGCAAAATTAGCAGTAAAGTCTTCCATAATTGCTTTTATCATTTCATCTATATTTCTAATAATTTTATATTTCCACCCTTTTAACATACACAATCGCCGTTCTCCTGCCACTCGTAGTAATGCCAACAGCAGGGTCTTTGGAGAAAGCTCGAAGTTCCTTCGTAGCTGAGGAACGAGGAAGGGAAGTTAGCTCGGCATAATCTGCCACACGAATAAAGGGATGAGTGGCATCAGCCAAGTAATCTTGCAACATCTTCAGGCGTTCTTCCTTGGTATAAGGAGAACGATTCACCCTGGATACACCGGCACGAGTAAGCTTACAATGAAGATTGACGTCATTCACCAAGTCCTTGTCCGACACATAGCGCACGTTCTTCACCTCAATGCTCTTGGCATTTCGCTTCGGACCATCGCCATCTATCGTATCCATCTCCTTGTCTTTCTTTACACCAAGGGTAGCCTGGAAGGTACCGATGCCTTCGAGCGTAACCGTATTACCATCCGCCAGTTCCTCCACCAGTTGTTCGGCTATCTTGCTGAGCGCATGCTTCAAGATGCCGTCGTCGAGGATGCCATGAGCGCCTGCCTTCTTCAAGAACTCTTTGGTGGAGAGATTTCTTCGCTTCTCTAAACGATAATAACACTTGGTTTCGCCTGTACCATTGAGGTCGGGCATCTCTTGCTTGATGTATCTTGCCATAGTTAATTCCTTATATGTTGTGAGTTGTTTCCTTATATAAAGTTTGTATCTTACGGCTGTAAAGTTACAACATTCATAGCACAAAAGCCTCAGAAACCTGCTGTCTTTTACATAGTTTAAGCTATATTTACTTAAATACAACTTATATTTAGTAAAATATTAATTATATTTCTGTAAATCAAGATTGGGCGAAATAGTTGACAGTAGACTTCTATGGGTTTTGCTTTAGGCTGACAGGAAGTTAGTACAAGGTCGAAAAAAAGTTTATACAAGGGAGAAATCGAATGTATATAAGGCAGAAGAACTCTTGCAAAGCGAGAAGTTCACTCCATCAGATGTAGCACCCCGAGGCAAAGCCATCGACAAGGTTCACACTCCAGGCGGTTGTACCATCAAAGGTCTCTTCGCCATGGAGCAGAAGGCTTTACCAACGCTGTCATTAAGGGCGTGATTGCAGGAAAAGGCATGACAAGGAATCAAACTAACCTTGTCATGCCTTCGTGTTTATTCAAAGTACATTCACACAAACTAATTATCAAAGAGCCTTTATCCTGACAGCAGCCCCACCACTTGGAGCCAGGTGTAATCGAAGACTTGAAGCATAGGTAACCTTAATGCGCTGATACATCAATGGGTAAGGGTTAGAACGAAAGTCTGCCCCAGGTCCATCAGCATAGACTTCAGCCATATATTCTCTATCCTTATCCAGAAAACTCAGGTCAATACTTAAGTCACGTGCATCAACATCAGTGGCAGAACCAACGTACCAGTCGTCGCTTGCCTTATCCTTACGGGCTATAGTAATGTAATTGCCTATCTTAGCATTCACTACCACTGTTTTATCCCAATCGGTTGGCACACTTTCGATAAACGAGAAAGCGGGCTGATGCTCATAGTTCTCTATCATGTCAGCCGCCATTTGCCAAGGAGAATAGAGCAAGACATACTCGGCAAGTTGCTTGGCGAGCGTAGTCTGCGGATGGGTATCTGGCAAGACCTTATTGGTAAAATTAAAGATACCAGGTGTAAAATCCATCGAACCTGCCAGTCCTCGGGTAAATGGCAACACGCACACATGATAGGGAGGATTTCCCCCATCCATACTCCAGGCATTATACTCCTGTCCGCGCATTCCCTCACCTGACATGAGGTTAGGATAAGTGCGGCACAGTCCCGACGGCATAGCAGGTTCATGGTTGATGACCATAAGGTGATACTTGGCCGCCGTCTCGACCACCTTACGGTAATGGCGCACACCATATTGCGAGTGTTGGTCTTCCTTACCATCCATGAGTCTGTTGACATACCCCGTTTTTATAGCACGTATGCCCAGGCGTTCATACAGGGCAAAGGCACTGTCAAGTTGGTTTTCGTAGTTTTTGGCAGCACCTCCTGTCTCATTATGAGCCACAAGACGCACACCCTTGCTGAGTGCGTATTTTTGCAAACCTTCAAGATCGTAGTCCGGATAAGGCTTAGTGAAACTGAACTTATCACCGTCCTTGGTCCAATCGCCATCCCATCCATAGTTCCATCCCTCAACAAGCACCGCCTTCAAGCCATGCTTGGCAGCAAAATCAATATAGCGCTTGGTATTGGAAGTTGTGGCACCATGCTGTGGCCCCTGCGCCCAAGTATAGTCCTTCATGTGCATGCCCCACCAAATGCCGACATACTTTCCCGTTTCTATCCAGGACGTATCCTTAATACGACAAGGCTCATTGAGATTAAGCATCAGTTTCGACGTTATCAAATCGCCCGGTTTACTGGCAATAATGATGGTACGCCAAGGCGACACAAAAGGAGCCTTGGCATACACCTTCACACCATTCTGCCAAGGGGTAAGGGCAGCCACGAGGGTAACAGCAGCCCCAGGCAGATGACGGGGAGTATAGTTGAGACTTGCATAATCAGTAAGGTTGGCCTCGTGAAGCGCCATAAACAGCGAGTCTCCCACCTCGATGGTTATCGGTGTGTTGACGGTGTCCTTCCTGCTAAGAAGATCTTTGGTCCATACCGCTTCATAATAAACGGTTCCATTGGTTGGCTCCGTCCATGCCTCGGCATCAGTAGGCATGGCTATTTGCGTTTTCTCTTCCATGATGCGGAAGTCGATGAGATTTTGCTGCTGTGGGAACTCATAACGGAAGCCTATTCCATCATCGAAGGCACGGAAAATAATGTTGAGCAAACGTTTTTTCTTTCCGCCCTGTTGCAATTTTACTTTCAGCTCGTTATAGTGGTTGCGCACCACCCTGTCCTCACCCCATGGTTGCGTCCACGTTTCGTCTTTCGAATTGCGAGTTCTACCCATCACCTTGAAGTCATTGCAGAAATCACCATCATCAAGTGTAAAACCGAGATAAGAGGTGTTCACTACCGGCTTGCCATCTCTACAGACTGCGTAGAAAGGCTTGCCACCCTTGACACCCACGGTAACACGCAAGCGACCATCGGGCGAAGTGAGCACGTCAGCAGCATGAGCCACGCCACTGTATGTAAGCCAACTGAGGAGAAGTACTCCACGCATAACCTTATGAAAAAGTGTAGTGTTCATTATTATTAACTATTATACTGTTTATTTCATACATTTATAGATGACAGTTACTCTATGCCGTTCATCAGTTCGACAGCCTTATCGGGCTGAAGTGCGTTGAGATAGCCATAACACTGGTCAAGCACCTTAGTCTTGGAGGCATCAGCGGCAAACTTCACCTTAAGTTGGTACCAACGATAAATAGTCTTTAGTTCGGTTTCTCCATACGTTACTCCTGTAAATCCTTGCAGTTTAGTAAGGTAGCGATAGCCAAACTCAAGGGTAGGCTCGATGATGGTACCCTCGCCATAATCATTCCATGTGGACACTTGCAACCACTGCAGACCAGCATTCTTAGCTGCAGCAAGCTGACGGTCGAACAAAGCACCATCCTCATCGTCATAAGAAGTATACCCCTCACCAGCGCCACCCTGCTTATAGTAATCCCAGAAACCCGGCATGGCGCCACCTATAACCGTCTGGAACTGCGACTTGGCGTTGACATACCATGCATCGGGTGCAGCATTGACCCAAAGGTACTCACCGACAGCATTCTCATAGCCGCCTCCATTGGCTTTGGAAGCATGTCCGTTGAGCACTACCAATGCGGGCTTAACAGAAAGCACTTGAAAAGTACGGTACCACTCTTTGGGTGAGTTGAGCCCTTGAGGGCCAAAGACTAACAACAATGGCTTACCATCAATCTTAGCATAACTATCAGAACCAAAGAAGTGAGTGGCCAGATACTTCATATCTGCACGAGCCTGCCCCACGGGATCGGAAGCAACATTGAGCGTATTGTCCTAATAGACTATGGCCATCTTGAGCCATGCCTTCTTTATTGCCTTGAACAAGGCCTCGGTATTGGAGGTGTGGCGAGCGGTAGTGTTGTCAGCGTTGTAGCCGTACCAGTCAACCATCACGCCCTCCAGTCCAGAGTATTTCATCAGTAGACACTGGTAGTCAAGGACAGTAGCATCGCCAGATGCGTAGGCTCCAGTGAGGGGATGGTAATGAGAAGCTATCTCACCCACAGCAGGATTAAGCGAGGCATTCATTGTCCAGTGCCAACCCCACTTTCCTGCATCGAGATTGGTCTTATCAGTTTCAAACCATGGCATGTAATGTGCATATACGCCCATTGGATTGGAACGCTGAGGCATCATTGCCGCTACTGGAGCATCAGTTTTTCCTCCACCATCACCATCAGAATCACTGCAACCTGCCATACCCAAGCTGAGTACAAAAAGCAACACGACATTCAATATATTTTTAATATTCATTTCTTGTATGATTAAAAATGTAAGAACACAAAAGGGAGCCGTGATACTCGCAAGAAATATCACGAGCACCCTAATAATAACCTTAAATATATAAACTCTTAATTGAAGTTCAAGCTACCACTCTTAATAGCCAGGATTCTGTTGCAAGTTAGGATTTTTAGCCCTCTCCTCTGCCGGGATGGGGAAAATGCCAGTATGCTTGTCCGAAGGATCAGCCTCCTTGTTCCACCAAGGTTTGTACCAAGTACCAAAACGTATATTGACGGTACGGCGCAAACCCTCATAAGCAAACTCATGCAACCACTCTGCATCCAACTTCTCTTCGTCAAGTTCAGCAAGATCGCTCAATCCTGCACGCTGGCGAATCTTGTTAACGAAATTAAGTGCTGTAGCAGGATAACCCAAGCGGTAGTAAGCCTCTGCCTGCATCATGAGTACTTCTGCATAGCGCATGAGTACCCAGTCGTTGTCTCGTTCCCAGGCATCAGTGGCACTCCATTCATATTTATCGAGACGAGCACCTGCATTCTTGGCAGCATCTTCGAAATTGTCAATTTCCTCAGTATAGCACAATGGTGTTCCATCGTCCATCAGCACCTCCGAACCATCGGATGCTTTGTACTGCTGACCTATCATGAGTGTCTTGTCACGACGGTTATCCCCCTCTTCATAGGAAGACCACACACCAGGCTGGGCACAGATGCCATTGCCGCACCACTGATAAGAGCCATCGGCTGAGAAAGCCAGTTTCTGGTTGTAGTGGTAGGTCATAGAGGCGAGATAGTTGCCCACTGTACCTTGCTTATGGTCGTAAGGAATAGCAAAGATTATCTCAGGTGAAGTCTCGTTCTTAATAAAGAAGTTGGCCTTATAATCCGGAGTCAGAGAGTAGCCTGACACTTTCTCACAAGCATCGATGCACTTCTGCCACTGTGGTGTGCCTGTATACACCTCGGCATTGAGGTAAAGGCGTGCCAAAAGTGTATTGGCCACATTCTGGGTAAACTTACCATACTGCACACCTGTAGGCAGGAGTGGCAACACCTCTGTAAGTTCTTTCTCTACGAAGTCGTACACCTCCTGACGAGAAGAATTCTTAGGCAGTTCTTTCTGAGTAAAGTCGGTTGAGATTGGTACGTTTCCAAACTCGTCGAGCAAAAGATAGTAGTAGTAAGCACGGAGACCTCTCAGTTCTGCCTTCACCTTATCCTTGGCAGCCTGAGAGAGTTCACTCTGGTCCACCTGATAGATAATGGCATTGACCTTTGATACACCGACGAAGGCATAACGCCATCCTGCCAAGACTGCAGTATTGTTGGCATCCCAGGTATGATACTGCAACTGCTGATAGCGGCCACCGTCATACCAGTCAGTTCCACGAGTTGGGATACACGCCTCATCACTGCTGCACTCGTTGAGGAAGAACACGTACTCGGAAGTAGGATAGCAGTTCACGCCATTTCCCTCATCTGTTGATGCGCCATAGCCACGCAAGGTGGCATATGCACCACCCATGATGGTTTGCACCTCTGTTTCCGTCTTTCCATAATCATCCATCGACACTTTGTCGTAAAGAGTCTCGTCAAGGTTGGTACACCCCGTGAGAGTCAATGCACCTAAAAGAAGTGCGCTGTATAATGATTTCATTTTCATGATGGTTCTTATTTATTAAGTTGTTAGAATGTAACGTTCACACCGAGAGAGAAAGTACGTGGACGTGGAGAGTAAGTAGAGCCCTCGCTCGTTCCGTTATCGATGATGAGACGGTCGATACCAGGGCCACTGAGCACGTTGTCAGGAATATAGACCTCAGGATCCATACCTGAATAGCTGGTAATGGTAAAGAGGTTCTCAGCTGTGAGGTAGAAGCGCACCTTGCTGAGTCCGATTTTCTTGACACCAGGCACGTTATAACCCAAAGTGACAGTCTGCATGCGGAAAAAGTTTCCACTCTCCAGGAAATAGTCAGAGAAGATGGCACCCTGTTTCACGCCGCTTGTCAAGAAATCATCAAGCGTGTTCTGCGCTGGAAGACGTGTGCTGTCGTACAATTCCATCTTGGTGGCATTGAGGATCTTATGACCGAACATACCATAACCTGCGAGTGTAAGGTCGAAGTCCTTGTATGCCATATTGATGGAGAGTCCGAGATTCCACTTTGGCATAGCAGATCCAAGATGTTCCTTCACGGGCTGTCCGTCCTCACCTTGCTTGAGAATGTAATTGCCGTTCTCGTCGATGCCCTGGCATACATAACCATAAAACTCACCAGCCGCATAGCCTTCCTCTATGACCTGTGAATAGACTCCACTCAATCCACGGATGTTGTGCAGACTGCCTGCCTGAAGTCCTACTGCCTGATATTGACTGTTGGAGAGCTTGGTTATCTCCTGTTTGTTGTATGCAAGCGATGCGTTGGCACTCAGCGAGAAGTCCTTGGTACGGACAATGTTGGCACCGAGAGTCAGCTCCACGCCCTTGTTGACCATGTCGCCTACATTAGCAAGCATTGTACCCACCAAATATGGAGGCTGTGGTACAGGATATGTCCAAAGCAGGTCAGAAGTCTTCTTGTGGTAGAACTCCAAGCTACCATTGATGCGGTTGAGGAATCCGAAATCAACACCCACGTTAAACTGAGCAGTAGATTCCCACTTCAAGTCTGGGTTAGCATTTTGAGCCTGCACATAAGAGTTCTTCCATGTACCAGTGGCTGCATCATAATAAGAAGCTCCGGCAGAACTGAGCACAGAGAGGCTCTTGTATGGATCGACGCCATTCTGGTTACCCGTTATACCATAGCCCACACGGAGTTTCAAGTTGTCGAGCCAAGAGTGCGTGCCCTCCATGAATTTCTCATTGATAATGCGCCATGCCACCGAAACAGATGGGAAGGTGCCCCATTTGTGGTCTGCACCGAAACGAGAGCTACCATCGCGACGGATAGTGGCAGTAATCATATACTTGTCCATCAGACCATAGTTCACACGTCCATAGAATGAAATCAGTTTGCAGGAGTTCTTGTAGGAATAGACATCACCCTGACGGTAGTCGGTACCTGCGCCAAGATTGTTGTAGATGAAAGCATTGGTGTCAAAGCCACTGCGGGTTGCGCCAAATCCCTCTGCAACATTATCCATGTAAGAGTAACCACCCAACACGTTGAGATGATGTATGTCGGCAAATGTCTTATCGTAGGTAAGGTAAGTCTCCAACTGGCGGTTGGTATATTCAGCCTCGGTACGTTGTCCCCAGCCCTTCTCGCTCTGGCCTTCCATCTTGGCATCGTTAGGCTTGAACATACCGCTGGTGGCCTGATTGAACTCGTAACTTAGGTTAGCAGAAGCTGTCAGGCCAGGCAGAAGCTCATAGTCGGCCTTGAAGTAGCCAAGGAAGCGATGACGCTTGTGGTCGTCATTGCGCTTGGTAAGCAGTTCTACAGGGTTTTCTGTATTGGTTCCGCTAATCTGGGTGAAGGAACCGTCGGGATTATATACAGGCACAGTTGGGTTCAGGTTGAAGGCGCGCTCAAAAATGCGTCCGTCAGTGGGATGCCATGTATCGAAATTGGCATTGATAGCCTCCTCAAGACGCAGTTTGCCCTTCATCAACTTCTGGAAGGCAGAAAGGCTGCCTGCGAGACGGGTAAAATAATTGCGCTTCACAACACCCTGGTTGTTCTGATAGGTAAGCGAGGCATGATAGCCCGAGTTCTTGCGTGTATTGCTGAAGAGAATGTTGTGAGAATGAGAAATCGCCGTGCGGGTCAATTCTTTCTGCCAGTCAGTATCAGCACCATAATCCAGGGCATCAAGGATATTGTTCTCGCGTACAAAGCCACGCCACTGATTGGCAGATAATATATCGAGGTACTTGGCCTGGCTGGCCACAGCCACATATCCGTTGTACTGCACATTAATACTCTCGGCATCGCTGCTCTGACGGTTTGTCGTAACGATGATGACACCATTAGCACCACGGCTGCCATAGATGGCTGCTGCAGAGGCATCCTTGAGCACGTCGATGCTCTGGATTTCAGAAGGCTGTACTGAGTTCATGTCAACACCAGGGATACCATCGACAACGATGAGAGGTGAGTTGCTGGCAGAGAGCGACGTACCACCACGAAGACGTATGGAAGCACCATTCTCTGGAGAGCCTGAAGCCTGTACTACAGAAAGACCTGCAACCTTTCCCTGCAGCATCTGTTCGGCACTGGTGATGACACCATGCTTCAAATCTTTAGCATTGACGCTGGCAATAGAACCCGTAAGGTCGTTCTTGCGCATTGTACCGTAGCCCACACCAACCACGACGGTCTCGGCAAGCATCTTGGCATCCTCTTCGAGGACGACCTTGATATCCTTGCCTGCCTTCACCTTTTTGGTGAGATAGCCCACATAGGAAATCTCAAGTTGTGAAGACTGGTCGCAGGTAAGCGTAAATTTGCCGTCCATATCTGTAGCCACACCATTAGCCGTACCTGCTTCACGAACGGTAGCTCCCATCAGAGCTTCGCCTGAGGCATCATACACAGTGCCCGCAACTGTCATCTTCTGAGCCAGGGCATTCTGCCCTGTCAGCATCATCAGGCAGAGCAACAGGACTGCCTGCCATATATGAAAATATCTGTTGTTCATTGTAAATTCTGTTTAGATTGTTGTCTCTTTTGTTTACTTGCTGCAACTTTGGCTGCACCGTCATTCGACTTCCGACAACGGCACAAGAGGTATCGTGGTGTCGACCACCTTTACACCAGCCTTGTTGGTAATGACCACCTTTAGGTCGCTGATGGTCTTGTCAGTCACGTCGTCAAGGAGGTTGACTGAGAGTTGGCGCTTGTCGCGGTTACCATCAAGCACCCCTGTAAGCTCCTTGTTGCCTGCGATGATCTTGCAGTTCAGGTCGCCATCGAGCTTGCCATTATACAGACGTGTAAGTGTGAGGATATCATTAGCGGTAAGTTTGGATGGAAAATAAGAGAAAGATGGGTCGGGATAAGGTACAGCCTGCCCAGCCTTGGTGCTTTGATCGGCACATTTACCACCCCATTCACCATTGACGATACCCACCATGAGCCATGCTATATTGGTAGGCTCGTAGTCAGATTCCAATCCTGTAGAAGCCCTGGTGCCATCATCGGCATAGTTCCAACTATAGTAGTCGTAAGGCGAGGTCATACTCCAAGAGTAATAGCCGTTACTCAACTTCTGTACATTGGTCTTCTCCATACAGCCAGGTATCCATACCTTCACGCGCTGCTCGTAAGTCCAGTCGTCCATACCAGAGTGTATTTTGAAACCTTCAAAACCTGCTGTTGTAGAGAACTCTTCCATCGTCTTTCCTCCGACAGTGAATACCTTTGGATTAAAAACGAAAGTAAGAGGCTCATTGAGCGTCCACTTGTCGGTAAAGTTTTTCACCTTCTTACCCGAATAGACAAACAAATCCTGATCGGCATTTTTACTAATAGTTTCCCACTCTTGTCGGCTGTCTGGCGCAGCAAACTCAGTCGACCACAAGTCATCACGTTTGGTCTTAAGTTGCTGCCAGAAGCCTGGCCAATCAGCATTGGTCATCGCATCAACAGTAGTATGAAAATACTCTGTAGGAACCATCGTCTTACAATAGATATTGTCACCGAGATAGGTTAGCTTAGCAAACTCAGACGAATTGTCGCCATTGCCTGCATCAGGCTCAGAAGGTTGCCATGCCCATAGATAGAGATCGACCCCCTCAGGGAAACCTACATCTGTAACATCATAATAAAATGTCACTTCCTGATCAGGAGTAAAGACTGCAGGAACAGTCCAACACACTGGCATTCCGACCTTGGTACTCGCCTTTGTGTTCAAGGCAAAGGTCATCGCCATTAATAACATCATCAAATATATCGCTGTTTTCTTCATAATGGGGCCTCCTTACTCATTATTAGACGTTACAGGCGCATCGGGTGTAGCATCCACCTTCTTCGCCAGATTATAAGTGTAGGAAACAAATGGTTTACCATTCTGGGCACGAGTAAACTTGAACTCCAGCTCTTGCTTGGAGCCTGGAACACCAGTCACTGTAAGCCAGGTATTGTCACCCAGGATAATCTTGGCAGCAGAGCCATCGGTGTTGACAAAAGCATTACCCATCTTCCAATTACCAGATACAGGAATCAAAGCTGGCGCTTTGCCCTCTATGACATAACTGGTGGGATTGTTGTCTTCATCTACTTTGAACTGAATGCCAAAGGTGTCGAAGTCAAACAGGTTAGTTAGCGTCATCTTTTTGCTTTCCACCTCATCGGTCTGAGTAACAGAGTTGACTACCCATTGCCCAGATATCTTCTCGTATTGTGTAAATGGTGGTACATAACTACCATCATCAACGCTGCTACAAGAAGACAGGAATCCACTACCCGCCACCATCAAGGCTGGCGCAAATAGTTTGATGAATAGATTTCTTTTCATTGTTGTAGTTATTTGGGTTTATAAATATATAATGTGTAAATTGTCAGGTTATTTGGCATTCTTTATTCTACCTATGCTGCAAAATTATTGCAATATCGGCATATTGCCAAACTAACTAAATATTGTATAATAAAAAAAGAAGTACTTTTCTACGTAAGTATCTAATAATACAAAACTTACAGAAAAGCACTTTCTCTATTTGTATAATGAAAATATGGTGACATATCAACCCCAAAAGAAACCTTAAGACAACCTTTTAAGTTTAAATGGCCATAATATGCTGTTCAAACTCATCGTTGTTGACTAACGACTTATTTTTCACACGAGTCTTATAGGTATTGATGGTATTGACCGAGTAATTGAGAAAAAGGGCGATGCGTTCAGAGTCGGTAATACCTAAACGAATAAGGGCAAAGATGCGCATCTCATTACTGAGTGCCATGGTGTCTGAAGGGTTCTTTCGGTCTTTTTCATTAAAAAGTTTATTGTATTTTTCGATAAATGAGGGGAAAAGACGAAGGAAAGTCTCATCGAAGTCGGCATACATATCCTTACGTTCTTCCATCAGAGAACGCTCCGACAAGGTTCGGCGCAGGTCATCGTATTGACGGGCACTCAACTTACGGTCTACCAGACGGTACAATTTCTCTATCTTTTCAAAATAGCCGGCACTCTGATAAAACGATTTCCCTATGTACTCAGTCTTAATCTTGTTGGCCTCGGACAATTGGGCATTAGCCTGCTCCAACTTCTGGTTTCGCTCCTGAATTATGCGGGTGGCCAGTTTCAATTTTCGCATTTGTTTTTTAATGAACAAAGAACTTACCGCAGAAACACCCAACAGGGCAAAAGCCATAACAATACAAAGTATCATCACATTGCGCTGCGCTCTCATGTCCTTATACCTGCTTTGCTCGATGACAGGCAGCACACCACCTATCTCAATCTTACGCTGACGGGCATTATAAAAGTTAGCATCATCAAGTGCTTTCTGCACATAATTGATAGCATGTTCCACATCACCCTGTGCAAACAGCAAGGCACCCACCTGTCGAAGGGCTGTTGTTTCCTTAGTCGACGACTTGATATCGCAGATAGCAGCCTCGGCAAGATAACGAAGCGCTTTCACTGTATCTCCTCTCAACTTGTACAAATAGCCTAAGCACGAAGTACTGATGGCTCGTTCGTGCATAGAAATATGCTTATCACTAAGAACCTTTAGAAAATATGATTCACTCTCCCTGCACTTGCGCTCCTTCATCAGTTGCATACCAATAATATAATTCCACTGTGTGGATTTTGGGCGCATATAGTGGCGCAAGGTGTCGACCAAGATTCTCGACTGCTGTATGTACTGTGACATATAAGGTTCAGCACGACTATAATCTGAAATATCGGCTAATAAACGCCACTTCACAAAATAATACTTATATAAATAAGGCGAAGAGGCATTACTGATGTCCACTTGTTCCACCTCATCAAACGCTTCCTTATACAGACCGGCAGAAAGAAGACAAAACACCTTGGCGCAGGCAGCCTCAACCATAAAGTCTGCATTGCCAATATGACGCGCCAACGACATTGCCTTATCAGCATATACCGACGCAGAGTCGTACTTATACGATTCATAAGCCTCGTAAAGTTTAATACAAGCCTTATAGCGGTCATTTTCCGAGCGAGCAGAAGAAGCAATTTCATGAAGATGCTTTATTTGCGAATTCTTTTCGGCATCAAATTTACTCGCAGAACTGAGAGCATCATCCAGACGTTGTAACACCTGTGAAGCATCGGCTTGACAACTTAAGTCAAAAACCAAAAGGAAGGTTAATAGGGTTAAATATCTTATCATAACTGTTATTTCTGTCAATAAATATTGGGCAAAGATAGTAGTTTTATTTCTATTTACCAAGTTTTTATTCAATAATTCTTTGCTCATTTCATCAAAAAATTGTACTTTTGCCAGCAAACGACTAAAAAGAATAGAACAATGGACGAAGCAATCAAGCAAATAGGAGAAAGACTGAAAGGGCTGCGCGAAGTTCTCAACATCCCTGCAGAGGAAGTGGCAGAGCTTTGCGAAATCAGTCTTGAACATTATCTGAAGATAGAATCGGGAGAGGCCGATCCATCTGTATATCGCCTCTCCAAAATCTCAAAGCGCTATGGTATCGACCTCGATGTACTGCTCTTTGGCGAGGAGCCTCGCATGAAGGGCTACTACGTCACACGCAAGGGACAAGGGCCGGAAATAGAACGCAACAACCAGTATAAATACGAAAGCCTCGCCGTAGGCTTCAAAGACAGAAGGGTGAACCCCTTCATGGTACAGGTTGACCCTCTTCCTGGAGATGACAAACCACACAAGAACGGACACGACGGTCAGGAATACGACTATGTCATGGAAGGCCAGTTGGAAGTTACCATCGAGGATAAGGTCATGATTCTCAACCCAGGCGACAGCATCTACTTTGACAGCAAAAAACAACACTGTTTCCGCTCTCTGAACGGAGAACCAGCCAAGTTTCTTTGTATAATCATATAGGAGTTAAAGGTGTCAAGGAGTTGAAGAAGTCAAGACAAATGATATAATCACCTCACAAGAGCGATAAGCCATCTATATAATAAGGTGTAGTCTTAACTTTTCACACTCATTGCCTCTTAACCCCTCTCAAATCACACACAACATGATAGAGAGATTTCTAAAACAAACTCACTTTACTTCAGAACAAGACTTCAAGGAGCATCTGGAGTTTATTATACCCGAAGACTTCAACTTTGCCTACGACGTAATGGACGAGTGGGCAAAGATAAAACCCGACCATGTTGCACTGCTCTGGACCAGTGAACGCGGCGAGGAGATACGTTTTACCTATCAAGACCTGAAGGAGCAGAGCGACAAAGCTGCAGCTTACTTCCAGAGTCTCGGCATCGGCCACGACGACAAAGTGATGCTGATTCTGAAGCGTCACTATCAGTGGTGGCTTGCCATGCTCGGTCTCCACAAGTTGGGCGCCGTAGCCATCCCTGCCACACACATGCTTACCAAGCACGACATCATCTACCGCAACAATGCTGCAAGCGTGAAGGCTATCATCTGCTGCGGGGATGACTATGTGGTAGAACAAGTCAACGAGGCCATGCCAGAGAGTCCTACCGTAAAGACATTGATCAGCATCGGTCCCGATATTCCTGAAGGTTTCCATGACTGGATGAAGGAATGGAACGAATGTGCTCCTTTCGTTCGTCCTGAGCATGTAAATTCCAACGAGGATACTCTCTTGATGTACTTCACATCGGGCACCACAGGCGAGCCAAAGATGGTGGCACACGATCACCTCTATGCGCTCGGCCATTTGACCACGGGTGTATATTGGCACAACCTGCACGAAAATTCCATCCATCTTACCGTAGCCGATACTGGTTGGGGCAAGGCTGTTTGGGGCAAGCTCTACGGACAATGGTTTGCCGGAGCCACCGTCTTCGTCTTCGACCATGAGAAGTTTACCGCCGACAAGATTATGCGCCAGATAGAGAAATATCACATCACCTCCTTCTGTGCACCTCCCACCATCTATCGCTTCATGATTCAGGAGGATTTCTCTAAGTATGACCTCAGCAGTCTTGAATACTGCACCACTGCAGGAGAGGCTATGAACCCATCTGTGGCAGAAACCTTCCAGAAACTGACAGGCGTTCAGATTTATGAGGGCTTCGGACAGACAGAGACCACCATGACTCTTGGCACCTTCCCCTGGATCAAGCCAAAGCCAGGAAGCATGGGCAAGCCTAACCCACAATACGAAGTTCACATCCTTCGCCCAGACATGAGCGAATGCGAGGATGGCGAAAAAGGCGAAATTTGCATCCGCATAGGTGACAACAAGCCTATCGGTCTCTTCAAATATTACTATCGTGATGAAAAGCAGACCAAATCGGTTTGGCATGACGGCTACTATCATACAGGCGACATGGCTTGGCGCGACGAGGAAGGCTACTTCTGGTTTGAGGGAAGAATTGACGATGTAATCAAGAGCTCAGGCTATCGCATTGGTCCCTTCGAGGTAGAGAATGCCCTGATGACTCATCCTGCCGTAGTAGAGTGTGCCATTACCGGTGTACCAGACCCTATAAGAGGCATGGTGGTAAAGGCTACTGTTGTGCTCAAAGATGAGTACAAGAGTTTGGCAGGTCCCGACCTGATAAAGAAGTTGCAGGATCACGTAAAGCACGAGACTGCCCCTTATAAGTATCCTCGCATCATCGAGTTCGTAGATGAATTGCCAAAGACCATCTCTGGCAAGATTCGAAGAGTCGAAATAAGAGAGAAGGACAATAAAAAATAACATCTATCCGAGGGGTTTAGAATTGAAGGTCACAAATTCTCCTCCCAATCATATCAATACAAAATGGATAAAAGAATTGTAGTAAAAGTGGGCAGCAACGTGCTGACCCGTGAAGATGGCAAACTCGACGTAACAAGAATGTCGGCTATTGTCGACCAAATCGTATGGCTCAAGCAACAGGGCTATGAGGTCATCCTGGTTTCATCAGGAGCTGTGGCTGCAGGAAGAGCCGAACATCACGTAGAGCACCATCTTGACAGCGTAGAGCAACGCCAGTTGTTCTCAGCCATCGGTCAGGTAAAGCTTATCGGCTTATACTACGACCTCTTTCGTGAATACAAGATCAAGATTGGTCAGGTGCTTACCATGAAGGAGAACTTCGGTGCCGAGGAACAGTACAAGAATCAGGAAGCCTGTATGGAAGTCATGCTGGAGAACGGTGTTCTCCCCATCGTGAACGAGAACGATACGGTATGTATCACCGAGCTGATGTTTACTGATAATGATGAATTGTCGGGACTGATTGCCCAAATGATGAAAGCGGACACGCTCATCCTCCTTACCAACGTGGACGGAATCTACAACGGCGATCCCTGCGAGCCTCATACACGCATCATCCCATCGGTATATTATGATCGCGACATCAGCGAATACATACAGCCCAGCAAGAGCAGTCATGGCCGTGGCGGTATGGCATCTAAGGCAAAGACCGCCCAGGAAGTTGCCAATGCCGGCATCAAGGTCATCGTCGCCAATGGCAATACGCCAAACATCCTCATCAACCTGAAGGAGCATCCGATGGAGACCCTTCATACCGAGTTTGTGGCAAGACCAAAGGAGAATTAACAATCAATAATTATAGAAATTCCATTATAGATTTTCTATAATCACATGGCAAAGGGCAGAAAATAGAATACATCTTTCAACTTTCTGCCCTTTTTCTTTTTAATATTCAAGAAATAGTCGTACCTTTGCCATTACAAAAAAGTTGTAACATAAAACATGTAATGGCGTATGATACTAAGTAACAAGAAATTAGCGAATCCTTTCGTCTATCAAGGTTATGAAAGCCCTGAGTATTTTTGCGATAGAGAGGTAGAAACAAAGACTTTAATTTCCCACTTGAAGAACGGAAGAAATATTACCCTCATCTCTCCTCGAAGGATTGGCAAGACAGGACTTATTAAGAACACCTTCTACCATCTCAAGGAAGAAGATAATGATGCCATATGCCTATACCTTGACATTTTCGCCACCAAGAACTTGAATGATTTTGTAGAGCAACTTGGCGTTATGGTCATCAACGACATTGTGCGCAAGAACGCCTCATTCTTCGAGAAGACCATTGCTTTCTTCAGTGCCTTACGCCCAGTACTTAGCATGGATCCATTGACAGGCGAACCGAGTGTCTCCATCACGGTGGAACCAACACAAGAAGATATTACCATTCGTAGCATCTTCAATTATCTCAACGAGAGTGGCAAAGAGGTATATATCGCCATCGATGAATTTCAGCAGATAGCTGAATATCCAGAGAAGGGAACGGAGGCTTTGCTTCGCTCCTACATTCAGTTCGCCCAACATGTCCACTTTATCTTTTCTGGCAGTAAACAACATTTGATGGCAGAAATATTCGGCTCGCCAAAACATCCATTCTACCAAAGCACAGAGATGATGGGCTTAAAGCCACTGAAATGCGACATTTACTATAACTTCTGCCAAAGCTTCTTTAAGCAGAAAGGTGGTGACTTATCAAAAGAGATTTTCGAGCATATCTATCAGCAGTTCGATGGGCATACTTGGTATATCCAATGCATTATGAACCGCCTTTACGAATCAGAAAGCCAAGTCGAAAACATGTCGCAAGTCAATGCCGCTCTCCTTTCCATCCTTGAGGGAAGAGAACCGCAGTTTGAGAACATGACGCAGTTCTTTACCGAAAATCAGTTTGCTCTTCTCAAAGCCATCGCCAAGGACGGCATCGTTGCACAACCGACAGCAGGCAAGTTCATCAAAGGTCATAAATTGAGCGGAGCCAGCAGTGTAAAGGCTGCACTTAAGACTTTAGAAGACAAGGAATTGGTATATAGAACCAATGACGGCTACCTCATCTACGACAGATTCATGGATCTGTGGTTAAAGAGAATATAAACAAGAAATAATAACATAAAGAACATCTAAAGAGGTCTTCGTGTAAACTTTAGGTCACATGAAGACCTCTTTAGATTTTTTAGACCACATAAGCACTATTTTCGACCATTTACTATCCTCACAAGGCACTTTGTCACTAACCTGGCAAAATACCATCTTGCAAGAAATGAGTTTTTTATCTACCTTTGCAGAGCAGTCGGCTTCCTAATTCGCGCGCAAGAGGATAACGACTGCTAAGTATTTATTCACATAATGTATAATTGTCTATGAAAAAAGAACTACAGAGAAAAATTGCCTTGAGTTTGGGGTTGGCACTGTGTGTAGCATTGTCTGCAACGGCTCAAGAGACCAATGAGTTTCAAGCAGAGAACACACAAAGCAGCTGGTATCTCGGCATCGGTGGCGGCTATCGTTTCAACAAGATGAGTTACTCCGACCTGGACAAGGACGACTTTCCATCCAACAAAATGACAGGCAGCGGCATCTTCTCCATCTTTGTGAATGGAGAGTTCGGTAAGAATCGCCAGTTTGGCATCCGCCCTCAGGTAACATTCCTTAATAGAGGTGGAAAGCTATCAGGCATATTCGGGAACGACAATGCGTATGAGGAAAACCAAATCAACAATATCTTCTACACGATCAAAGCCCACTACATCGACCTGCGCGTGCCTCTCATCTTCAACTTTGGCAAGGCTGATGCCAAAATACGCCCATACGTATTTGTTGCACCAGTATTCGGTCTGTGCACTGGCGGCAACATCAAGCTACAGGCAGACATGGAAGACTACAAGTATGCCGGCTATGACATGGACATCACCAAAGCCAATCTCAACTCCACTTATTTTGCAGGACAAGCGGGCATCGGTGTGAAATTCGCCATTCCTGTTGCCGACACGAAATGCTACGTTGGCTTAGAGGCTGCTTACGAATATGGTTTTACCGACACCTACGCAGGAAAGGAGAAAGACAGCAAAGCCAACGATATCTTGCATCTCTACAACGATAACTACCAAATCGACGGCAACCGAAAGTTCTCTGGTATAGAGCTACAGGCAACACTTGCCATTCCTTTCGACATTTTCAAGAAGAAACCTGCCAAGACGGAGCCAAAACCTGAGCCGGTAGTCCAGGAGACATACACTGCGCCTGTTGCCAAGCCCGAGAAACCATGCTACACATTGGAGGAAATCGACGAAATGATGGCAAAGAACAAGTCGGTAGACGGCAAGACCATCTGCGCCATAGATGCCATCACCTTCGAGTTCGGAAAGAGCAATATCAAGCCTGAGTCATACGATTATCTCGACAAACTGGCTCAGACTCTGAAACGCAGCAACCGCCACGTAGAGGTAAAAGGACATACCGACAATGTGGGTGGCAACGAATTTAACATGAATCTCTCACGCGACCGCGCCAAGGCCGTGGTAGACTATCTTGTAAGCAAAGGTGTCAACCCTGACAAGCTCACCTACAGTTACTATGGAATGACACGTCCACTATCCGACAACGACACTGAGGAAGGACGTGCCAAGAACCGCCGCGTAGAGTTTACCATTAAGAACAACTAAAAAAATAATAACATGAAGAAATCAATGACATATAAGATAGGTACACTGGTGATAGGTCTAACCGCCATGCTATTCACCTCGTGCCTGAGCGATGGTGACGACACCATGGTACTGGAAAAGGGAGAGAAAAACGAGTTCGTCGATGGCGACCAAACCGTGGTTGTTGGTACCAATGAGTATGCCGACATCGAGAACGGAGGCTTCACACTTTACGTACCCAAGGGCTCCGTGCCAAAGACCAACTCTGGCGACAACGGACGAGTGGCTTTCTCCATCAGCCACGTTGACATACCCGACCTTCCCTGCCAGCTGCCTGCAGGGGCCAGTGTAGTAGGAAAAAACAGCATAAAGATAGAGCCTATGAACTTCACGTTTAACAGCCCTCTCGTGCTCAAATGCCCCACAGGAGGCAACACCAACTACGTATTGCTGCGTTACAATGACTATACCAACTGTTGGGAAGTAGTACCATTCTCCTCTCGCAATGCTGACGGCACCTCCAATGTGTCACTCATTGAGACTGGATACTTCGTATTGGTGGAATATCCACAACAGACCACAGAAATGGGTGGAGTCCGCATATTACAGAAATATATAGACAACGAATATTTCTACTACCTCACTCTCACCCCTGTCAACGGCAGTTCAAAAGACGCCAAGATGATTGCCTTCTCACCCAACGGATCGCCCCTGTACATGGCTTATGTGGCAAGAGGTGAATACCAAGCCGTGCTGTCTCGCCAGAAACGCAGCCAGTTGAACTCAGCCACAGAAATGGAACAATATTCTTCTGTCATCAGAGTCAAAGTAACCGACAAACTCATCGCAGGCACAGGTGGATATGACACATATACAGGGTGGACAGACATCAAGCTGGACAACATCTCATGGAGCGACGGACGTTCTGACGCATGGGGCGCCATCACCACAACATACGGAACTGGCAAGTTCCAAGCTACTCTCACATGGGTCAACCCATCCGAAGCCGAACACACAGACTACGACCTGCACCTATTAGGTCCGGAAAACTTACATGTTTACTTCTCCAACAAGAAGCAAGGCTGTTTCGAGCTCGACCGCGACTGGATATCCAACCCCGGCAATGCTGTAGAGAACATCTATAGCGTGAGTGACAATTTCACTCCAGGACGATACCAAGTCAAAGTTCATCACTACAATGGTGTCGTGGGCAGACGATACAACTGCCGTGTGATTATCAACGGAGTCGTTGTAAAATCTGTATCTGGTGCCATCGCAACCAACAAGCAATACGATGACATCTACTCTTTCAACGTAGAATGACAAACTCTATACCCATAAAGAGGGTGTGCCATGTATTTATGGCACACCCTCTTTTGCGTCTTGATAAAGATTAGATTTTATTTTCAAAACTCAACATCACCAATTAGTATATTTTCGATAATGAATATACGGCGACGAAGCTTGCTCGAAAAGCACAATATCGTTTTTTAGATAATAGATTGCGTTGTGATAAAACAAATCCATATCCCCATCCGCATTTTCTGATAAATAGAAATACCATACCTGTTGCTCTTCGTTAGCTATTTTATTCCCATAATGAAACGAATCGTAAATACGACTTACCGGTCCATCAGTACCACCACTTTCTGTCAATATTTTACCATTTTTCACGGTCCATTTTCCCCATTCATGCACACCTGCAAAGGAAAAATAAAGTTTTCCATTTTTCAACTCTGCATCTTTACAAGTTCTGATTTCTGTTCCCGTCTTTATACGAACCACAAGTTTGCCATTCGCCTCTATTACCTTAATGTTACCAAAACCACCAATTGGGGGTTCACAGTTCCACACTCCCAAGAACTTCTTGTAACTATCAGGCAATTGCTGTGCGTTGACATCAACACAACAGACTAAGCCAGTAACGACCATAAAGAGTATTGATATTATTCTTTTCATAATCACACGAATTTAGAATTAACTATTTGTTTATCAACATGATGATTTTCTGCAATATATTGGTCATATCCATCATATCTTCAACACACGTCCACTCATAGATGCTATGTTCAGCTTGTTGACCACTGAAAAGACAAGCACCTCCACGCAAGCCCTTGGCTGCAATCATTGCCGAGGTTGTACCGCCACGTTCACTACGTGGAGAGACTTTTTTGCCAAAACTCGCATAAGCCTTCTTGATGATGTCTGGCAAGGTAGGATACATCGTATATGCTACATTCTCGTACTGCAAGTTCTCTGCCGAAGCTTCTACTTTCACAAAGGGGAAGGCCTCTATAGTTTTCCCTTCGGCAGAATCGAGCATCTGACGCAAGGAATCACCTTCCAACTTATCGAAATAACGCAAACGTACTTTCACTAAATAATCGTCAGAGATAACCTTACCTATGCTATCCTTTGGATGACTAATATCATAGCAATGGATATACCCCTGTTTAGCACGACTAACTGACGGATGCTTATAGGGTGGAATTTGTCCTACGAAATAAGAGGCAGCTGTCAAAGCATCACCATATTTGTTGGCATACCCTTCACCAGGATGCGCACTTTTACCATGAAATGTATAGATACGCATAGCTGCAGTAAAGTTCTCTACAGAAAAGGCATGAGGATCATCTCCGTCAACATCTATCACCACATCAGGATTACCACCTACATACTTTGTTTCAAACCCATCAGCTGCCCTGCCAATATCCTCGTTTTGCGAAAAGACAAAATACAAATCACCATGCTCAAAAGGCTTTCCATACAAAAGGTTACAAATGAGTGACACCAAGACCGTACATCCCGTCTTATCATCCGCCCCAAGCAAGGTATTACCGTCACTTGTTATGATAGTCTTGCCTATGCATTCTTTCAGATGTTTACCTTGTGGCGATTCTGGACTTAGCACAACCCCAGAAGGCAAGACTATATCACCACCTTGATAATTGCGATGAACAATCGGTTTTATATTACCACCTGGTGCCTCCGGTGTTATATCAAGATGCGCCATCAACATAATAGAAGGAAGTTTTCTTTTTGTTGTAGCAGGCAACTTGGCATACACATATTCCCTCTCACTACGTACAACTTGCAAGCTCTTATTATTCTTAGCCAATTTCAAGAGGTCTTGTTCCACGAGTCTTGCCATCTGTCGTTGCCCCATGCTCAAAGGGAAAGCAGCTACATCCTCACCTTCTGTACTTTGGCTATTGATTCTTGCATAATTTACAAATCTTAAAACATAACTTTCCTTCAAAAGAGAATCCAATCTGTACAACCCTTGTGAAGAAAGCAATGAACTCAAAATTTCTTGTTGTTTATTTTTAGAATTCTTCGTTCGAGGAATAGTTAATCGAACATCGGGCAGTTTGGTGTTTTTAGACGTAGTAGTACTTGCCTTAGACGAGGTCTCATTAGCCTTTATAACCTCATGCGCAATTGGAGCTACCCAATTAATAGGTGGCTTAACACGAGGAGGCTTAATTTTCGGTGTTTTTATAAGACCCTTACCTACATTTTGCGCACACACATCTATTGTAGATAAACACATGATGCAGAGCAACAAGAAATACTTAACCTTAATTCCGCAACACTATAGTTTAACATTA
>OHVB01000069.1_pt1 | contig 42632 bp, 37 predicted proteins | sample 1579331 | NCBI WGS metagenome assembly OHVB01 (sample SAMEA3882503, study PRJEB24775) | human gut metagenome | biome: human-associated habitat; feature: intestine environment; material: feces | place: Netherlands | collected 2009/2010
GGATCAGCTCCTGGATAAGGACTGTCTTACCAACACCGGCACCACCGAACAGACCGATCTTACCACCTTTTGCATATGGAGCAAGAAGGTCGATAACCTTGATACCTGTTTCCAGGATCTCAACTGCCGGTTTCTGCTCCTCAAATGAAGGCGGATCACGATGGATGACCCAATGCTCTTCACCGTCCAGAGAATCACCGCCATCTACGGTATCTCCAAGAACGTTGAACAGACGACCAAGTGTTTTATCTCCAACCGGAACCTTGATACCGCTTCCGGTAGCTGTTACTTCTCTGTCTCGCTGCAGGCCCTCGCTGGCTCCCAGCATGATGCAGCGTACGATATTATTTCCAAGGTGCTGGGACACCTCCATAACGCATCTCTTACCGTTGTTCTCGACTTCAAGGGCATCCTTGATATCCGGAAGCTGTCCGTCTTCAAAAACAACGTCTACAACAGGTCCCATAACCTGTACGATCTTACCTTTATTCATAGTCATCACTTCCTTTTTTGTGCTTTAGCACCGCTGATAACCTCAGTGATCTCCTGGGTGATCGCAGCCTGACGTGCACGATTATACTGAATGGAAAGATCCTTCAGCATCGCCTTTGCACTATCTGTAGAGGACTGCATTGCTGTCATTCTCGCACTGTTCTCACTGGCATATGCCTCTACAAGACATCCATAGATCACACCTGTAAGGTAGTTGGGGATCATAGTATCCAGAAGCACATCTGCAGACGGAGATAACACGATCTCCTCCTGATAAATATCTGCCGGGATCTGACCCACCTTAAAATCAGCCTTTTTCAGCGGTAAAAGCTGCATATTCACATTTTCCATTGCCATCGCATTCAGCATCTGTGTATAGACAATGTGAATTTCATCCAGCTCTCTTTCAAGAAATGCCCGTACGATCTCTTCCGTGATAAGGCGTGCTCTGTGCATAGTCGGCTTCTGCACGGTATAATGAAAACCGCCGTCCATATCCACATCTCTCTTGCCGAAATACTGACGCCCTACCATACCAAGGACATACAGCTTGTGATGTCCCGGTACCTCTTCCATGAAATCTTCTGTCATTTTCTGTACATTATGATTGTATGCACCAGCCATACCTTTATCACCTGTAATGACAATGGTACCTACCTTTCTTTCATCCTTCGGAACAAGATGACGCTCACTGAAGAAAGGATGCTGGATGTCCGGCATATGACGGAGGATCCTGGCAATGGCAGCCTGCATATTATAGAAATATGGTTCCGTGTCCTGCAGGATCTTCTTGGCCTTCTGCATCTTGGAAGAAGAAATCATGTACATCGCATTGGTGATCTTCATGGTGTCCTGAATGCTTTTCATACGAGTCTGTATTTCTTTTGCATTTGCCATATCAACACCTACCTGCTCTTATCTCTGAATTCTTCTGCCGCCTTTACGATTTTCTCTACAAGCTCATCAGAGAGCTGCTTTGTAGTCTCGATCTCTTTGCCGATCTCAGGATATACATTATCAAAGTACTCCAGAAGATCCTTCTGATATTTCTTGATCTCTTTCTTTTCTACATCTACCATCAGCTTGTGAGTCGCAACGCAGAGAGTAATTACCTGCTGATGAAGACTTAACGGGCTGCAGAGCGGCTGTTTCAGAAGCTCCATCAGACAGCTTCCGTATTTCAGCTGTGCAGTTGTAGCCTCATCCAGATCTGAACTGAACTGGGTGAACACTTCCATCTCTCTGTACTGTGCCAAGTCGATACGTACACTACCGGAAGCTTTCTTCATAGCCTTGGTCTGTGCAGCACCACCAACACGGGATACGGAAAGACCAACATTGACTGCCGGACGCATACCTGAGAAGAACAGATCACTTTCCAGGAAGATCTGACCATCTGTGATGGAAATAACGTTTGTAGGAATGTATGCAGATACATCACCGGCCTGAGTCTCAATGATCGGAAGTGCTGTGATGGATCCGCCACCTGCCTCTTCACTCAGACGGCTGGAACGCTCCAGAAGTCTGGAATGGAGGTAGAATACGTCACCAGGATAAGCTTCACGTCCCGGAGAACGCTCAAGCAGAAGTGACAATGCACGATATGCCACTGCATGCTTGGAAAGATCATCATATACGATCAGTACATCTTTACCCTGATACATGAAATACTCTGCAAGAGCAGTACCAGCATAAGGAGCAATATACTGAAGCGGTGCACAGTCGCTGGCTGTTGCGGAGAATACGGTTGTATACTCCATTGCACCGTATTTTTCAAGATTGGAAACTACCTTTGCAACGGTAGAAGCTTTCTGTCCGATGGCAACATAGATACAGATCACATCCTTACCTTTCTGGTTGATGATCGTATCGGTTGCGATGGATGTTTTACCTGTCTGTCTGTCGCCGATGATCAGCTCTCGCTGTCCACGGCCGATCGGGAACATGGAATCAATGGAAAGGATTCCTGTTTCCAGAGGTACAGTTACAGACTTACGGTCGATGATTCCAGGAGCCGGGTTCTCGATCGGGCGGTATTCCTCTGCCTGGATCTCTCCCTTTCCATCAATAGGCTCACCAAGTGCGTTCACGATTCTTCCGATAAATTTATCCCCTACCGGAATACCTGCCTGCTTGCCAGTTCTGGCAACTTTGGTGCCTTCCTTGATTCCTGTATCCTTTCCGAAAAGAATACATCCCATGCTGTTGGCACGGACATCCTGTACCATACCTTTCAGACCATTCTCGAAGGTCACGACCTCACCGTACATGGCATGATCGATGCCATAAACAGTTGCGATACCATCTCCCACGGAGATGACAGTGCCTACTTCCTGGTCCTTGCTGATTTCGTCATAGTTCTTTATTTCTTCCTTGAGAATCGAAATGATTTCATCTGGATTTATTGCACCCAATTCAATTTCACCTCCGGGTTAATTTCTGTTTCAGTTTCTTATAACGTCCGATGAGGCTCCAGTCGTACTCACGATCTCCTGCCCTGAGAACAAATCCACCTACAAGGCTTTTATCCTCTGTAAGGGTAAGTTCCACTTCTCTGGCAGAAAACTGGCTACGGAGAAACTCCTTCATCTTATTTTCCTGCTCTTCGGCAGGACGTGTTACATAAAGAAGCTCTGCCTTGAGAATTCCTTTCTGTTCCCGGCTGTAAGCATCATAAGCTTCAAGGATCTCTCCGATTCTGTCAATCTTCTGATACTTACACGTTACTTTAAGAAAACTCTTCATTTCCTGCGGAAAAACCCGCTCTATTACCTGTTCTTTTTCTTTGAGGGAAACAAGTGGATTTTCAAGCATCTTACCTATCTCAGGTGTATTCTTAAAAATCCTTCCTGTTTCGCAGATTGCCTCCCCCGGGACAGAAAGACCGTATAATGCTTTTGCATAATTAATGGACGTCTCTGTCATGAGGATCACCTGCTCCTTCTAAAAACTGGTCATATAGGGACATATCCTGTGCTTCGTCGTTCTTTTTTCCCATGATTCTGGATGCTGCATCCATTGCCAGCTCAGCCACTTTGCCTTCCATCGCTTTCATAGCAGCTTCCTGCTCAGTGCTGATATCTCTTCTTGCTTTCTCAAGAATCTGACCAGCCTGATCATTAGCTCTCTTCACGATGCTGTCTGCCTGTACTTTTGCCTCGTCCTTAGCCTGCTCTACAATACTGAAGGATTCCTCCTTCGCAGATTTCAGTGCATCCTCATACTGTCCTTTCAGCTGGTTTGCTTCAGTGGTTGTCTTCTCTGCTGAAGCAAACTGCTCATCGATCATAGCTTTTCTCTTCTCCATAACACCAATGATCGGGCCGAAAAGGAACTTCTTCATTAAAAGATAAAGAACGATCAGGTTTATAATAGTAAAGACAAGGTTGATATCAATTTTAATCACCTGGTCCACCTGCCTCTCTTAATCCTGAATTAGTATCTCGTCTTTACCTATTAGCCAAGCATGATGATGATCAGAAGACCGATTACGAAACCGTAAATAGCTGTTGCCTCTGCAAGAGCACATCCAAGAAGAAGCGCTTTACTGATCTTGCTCTCTGCCTCCGGCTGTCTTGCGATAGCTTCTACTGCTTTAGATGTTGCAAGACCGATACCAATACCTGCTCCAATACCTGTAAGAACTGCGATAGCTGCACCAATTGCGATTAACATAGTTTTTTCCTCCTGTAAAATACAATTTTTTTCATTTTTAGATCAAGCGGATCTTCCGCTTCACTACTCAATTGCTTCCTTAATGAACAAGGATGTTAAGAATACAAATACATACGCCTGTATGAATCCGTCGAAGAAATCAAAATACAGACTGAATGGTATGGGAAGAATGGCCGGACAAACAAACTCCAGCAGCTTCATAACTACGAAGCTTCCCAGAACATTACCGAACAACCGCATGCAGAGAGATGTAGGTCTGATCGCGATTTCCAGAATATTGATTGGAAGCATGATCGGAACCGGCTCCGCAAAGCTTTTCAGGAAACCCTTCAGTCCCCTTTTATGAAAGCCTGCATACTCGATCAGAATAATGCTCATCAGCGCCAGCGCAATGGTAACATTCATGTCCTTCGTTGGTGGTGTAAAACCAAATACGCCTGCGATATTGGCTATTCCGATGTAAATTACGGTTGACATCAAATAAGGCACATACTGTTTGCCTTCTTCTCCAAGGATACCCATGAAGAAATCCTGAAGAAAACTTACCCCGGTCTCCAGAAGCAGCTGCTTCTTACCCGGATTTTCCACACTGAGATTCCGAACTAAGATCAGAGACAGAATCACAAGAACTGCCATGATGACCCATGTGACTACCACGCATTCTGCAATTGGTATTCCACCAAACGCCGGAATGGTAAAGGCTGTCTTACTGTTTAGTTCTTCTGCCAGTGTACTTGATAAATCTCCCGTTTTTCTCCCTCCTTTTCTCCTGGCTGTGATCACTGCATTTGCCAATTGGTATGACCACGCCTTGTAGTTGACTTTATTTTACTCCGCATTTCCAGAATGTCAATATTATTTTCGCCTGTTTTGCACAAAAAAGAATCTGTTTTTTATACAAAATATACAATTCATTTCAATTAACCTTGATCCGACTTCCTGCGTACAGATACTTCTCCATAAGAAAGCAGGGTTTCTGAACCATCCTGTTCTCTCACAAGAAGCCTTCCATCTGGTGCTATGGATTCTGCATAAGCTTCCCTTGTACACTGTCCATCTGTGATCACGATCATGTTTCCAGGAATGATATTATTTTCTGTATATTCTCTGGAAAGTCCCGGAGTCTCCACTTCCATGAGAAGCTGATTGACGATCTCCGCCACAAGAATACTGCAGTTTATATGCTCTGCGTCATTCCTGTTTTCAAATAATGCTCCAGCCGTTTCCTGTATATCTTCAGGAAACCCATCTTCCGGCATATACAGATTCAAACCAATTCCTACAACTGCAAACTCAATGTTCCCGCTTTCAAAGTCTGTAACAGCCTCTGTCAGTATCCCACACACTTTCTTATTATGAAAATACAGATCATTGACCCATTTGATCCCAAGGTCGATCCCGCAGATTTTCTTCACTGCACGGCACACTGCAGTTGCCGCCGCTGTAGTGATCAGGAGTCCTTCCTTCAGAGTTCGGTCAGGTCTTAGAACGATACTCATATAAAGTCCTGCATTTTCAGGAGAATAAAAACTTCGGCCTCTTCGGCCTCTTCCGCTTTTCTGTCTGCGCGCCAGTATCAGTGCACCATGACCTGCTTCTCCTGAAAATGCAGCCTCCTTGGCTGCCCGGTTTGTAGAATCCAGTTCTCTGTATATTTTTACAGGGACATCCGGATGATCGAGGTAAAGCCGTATTCCTTCTTCCGATAAACGGCTGCCTCCTCGAAGCACATAGCCTTTGTTTGGTCCAGCTTCTATGGTATATCCCTCTTCACGAAGGGATTTCACAGCTTTCCAGATGGCTGCCCGTGTGCAGTTTAGTTCTGCTGCTGCCGCCTCTCCGGATATCAGTTCATTCTCGTGCTGCTCCAGAAGCTTCAGCATTCTTGCTTTTACAGTCATATCTTCACCGTCCGTAATCTGCCTGAAATGGCAAAATTTATTCCCTCCTAAGAGTCGAAAGCATTATAGCACTTAAGCATCGCGATGTCTATTATCTTTTTTACATATGCTATCTATATTATTTTTATATTTCAGATGCAGCTATTATATGATTTTTCTCATTTTTGTCTGTTTTCATTTATTTTTTTATATATTATTTCTGTTGAAAACCTGCAGACTCAGGAGTGAATTTTCCTGAATCTTTATTATATACAGATTTTCTTTATCATATATTTATCATTTGTAATTAGAAAGACTTTTCTCAAGAAATTCCCGGTACTTATCGCGAACCTCATCCGGTGACGCGATCACCGCATCCGGGCCAAGACTGGCTATCCAGCCAAAGAACTGGTCACTGATATTTACACGAACCAGTGTTTTGAAATGTTCAGGATCCTTCCTGTGTATCATAATATCTCTGCCAAACCGATCCAGCACCACCCCGACCAAGCGGTTATGTGCTTCCAGACATATGGTTACTTCTCTGCCGCCAAACATCCCGAAGGTCCTGGATGTCAGCTCCCCTATATCATAATTCTCAAAAAATTCTCTGCCGCGTCGCACCTCCTTCTCTATACGGATCTGCTGGAGCTTATCTACCTGATACTGCTTAACCCTTCCACACTTCTCGTCGTAAGTGATCAGATAATACTCCTCATTCTGCCATACAAGTCCCCAGGGACTGACCGAATATCGTTCTCCCTCATTCTCCGGACGCAGCTTCTTCTCCACAGTCCATTCACAATATTGAAAAGAAATCTGCCTATCCTCAGTTAATGCACGCTGGATCATATCAATACTGTAATACACATTCTCGTTTATAGTCCGGATACGGTTCTCTGCAAATCCCTGTCGCCGCAGCTGTCTGGACTCATAAACACTGGCAAGGCTCTCCAGCTTCCTGATCAGCTGTCGGGATTTCCCATTGGTGATACATCTGGAGGACTGTACTGCATCCACCAGAAGTCTCAGCTCCGGAAGCTCAAATTCCCGACTGGCAAGATAAAAACCGGCCGGGTGCTCCCGCCGGTTCAGGATATCCATTCCAAAATTCCGCAGGGTTTCAATATCATCATAGACAGTCTTACGCTCTGCACTGATCCCCAGACTATTCAGATAGGCGATCAGCTCCTTCACAGACATCGGATGCTCTTCGTCCGTCTGCTCCAGAAAAATGCGCATCAGATATAAAATTTTAATCTTCTGGTTAAAGACCCTTGGCATCCTTTCTCCTCCGTTCTGCTACTTGTCTGTCAGTGATGCTACCACTGCAAAATATAATACCATGAATGACAATACAACAGCAACGATATCTGCTCCGCGGAAATCAAAATTAAACAGCATCGCCCCGCCAAGCATGATCTCCATTGTAAGAAGTGCGCCCAGTACCATTGCCATTCCTGAGGAAAGCTTCTGTCTGCCGCAATGTCCGTTCTCAGCTTCCACATATCTTCCTTCTGCCAATACTGCCTTCCTGCTGCTCTCTGTATTCCACATAAGATCCATCCTCCCTGTCCTATGTTCGTCTCACGATTTATCGAACATATTTTCCAAACATATTTTCTGTATGTTTGCATTATAGCTCATTTTTAGTCCAATAAAACGGTACAAATATGGTTTTTTCGAACATTTGTTTATTTTATACAAAAATATGTTCGTCTTTAAGATCCACAAAAAAAGAATGCTGCCTGCCGGTCACTCCGACAAACAGCATTCTTTTTTTATCCGCAACCGCTATTTATTTCAGCACACCACTGTCAGCCAGTCCCCACTTACAGGTCAGAATATAATTCTCATAGGTAAGTGAAGAATCAAACCGGGCAAATTTCGCATTCAGGACATACGGATCTGCCATGGTTTTTGCCACATAGCGACCTGTTTTTTTCAGGCAGCTCAGATACATCTTCATCATCAGTTTATAATCGTCTTCCAGCTGTATATTTTCTGTCCCGGCATTCTTTGCCACGATCAGCTGCGCTCTCAGTCTGTCCACCTGCAGCCGCAGCACCATCGCATTATTTAAAGAGAACCATGCCTTATTGTAGTCTTCCAGCGTCGGGCAGTCCATCATAAACGCTACGGCTTTGCAGATCTTATCTGCCACTCCTACAACTTCCGCAAGATTGATACTGTTTTCCCACATCGGGGCAAGTGCTTTCTTATCAAAGAGCCAGATCGCATTTTTTTCAACCTGGTCTGCCAGGAAATCCTTCATAAGTATGGACATCGGCTGGTTCATATACTGTTTCAGCTGCACAACACCATTATACAGGCCGCTGTCTGACGGAAGCTGACTGATCACACGATCTACGAGCTTCTGTCCTACTGCCTGGACAGTCAGAAATGTCATCAGGAAGTCCACCGCATCGATTGCAATATCCGCTCCGTCAAAAACAGACTGCACATGATCCCATCTCTGCACTGTATCCGGTTTTGTCTGTCCCGGTTTCAGCGGAAGCTCCTTATATCCATTCATGTACTGCAGCATCTTCAGGGCTTCTTCCTCTGTCATCCATCCGGTTCCGCCAAGCTCCTGGGCAGCTTTTTTCATGGTATCTCCGTCTTTAAAGATCTTATCACCGCCGGATTTAAACTTTTTCAGCACTTTATATGCTCTCTGAAGCCCATCCTGGATTCCTCCGCTTAGATCCTCATCTATGGAGTACTCGGCAGTATCCACAACCAACTCCAGTGCCAGGCTTCTGTACACCTTCTCTTCTGTAAATTTCGGGTCTTCCAGAACTGCTTTGATCAATGCTGCATGCCCCTGCTGCATCTCAGATTTCAGGGCAGCCCACCATTCATCGCCGAAGGTTCCGCTTGTATGTCCGCTCATAATGGAAAAACAGTCATTCTGCAGATCATTCAGGATCTTGCTGTATCCCTCGTTTTTCAGATACTCCGGATACTGTCGCAAAAGCATCTCGGTTGTGATATCCGTAACCTCATAGGCTGTATTGCCGCCACCCGCATTACAGATGATCTGTGCACCTGTAAGTTTCTCATTTCCTGCGGCAAATTTAATACCATTCCATCTCACTTTTGCTCCTGAGAAATAAACTTTCTTCAGGCTGTTGCAGTTTTTAAATGCGTTGCTCTCCACAGAACTTAAGAATGTAAATATCATGATCTCACTGATCTTTGTACAGCCTTCAAACGCATTCTTACGGATCGTTGTCAGCGATTTCGGAAGATAGATCTCTCCGGAAAGCCCGCTGCAGCCTTTCATAAGTTCCGCCTCGATCACCTTAAGTCCATCCGGGAACGCAATTGTCTTAAGGGCACTGCAGCCGTAAAAGGCTCCTTCGCCAATGGATGTGATACCTGTACCAAGACGTACTTCCTGCAGGGATTTGCAGTTTTTGAAGGCATTCTTTCCGATAGATTTCATATATTTGTCCGAAATGGAAACCTTCTTCACTTTCGTGCCTGCAAAAGCAGAGTTCCCGATGGCTTTTACATTGAACTTTCTGGAATCCAGCGTGATCGTATCCGGAACCTTTACTGTTGTCGCTGTTCCGATATATTTCAGAAGTGTGATCTTGCCGTCACTTTCCACCTTATAATTCCATTCTGCCGATGCGGAATTTGCCATTCCTTTTACGAAAATATAAAATTTCTTCGAAGCTGCAGGATATATCTTATCCGCACTGGTTTTTGTAGAAACATTCAACGTAAACACGCCATTTCCGCTTGCAGTAAGACGCATATTCTTATCCATCCATGCGGAAGTCTTTGCGCTGTTTTCCACAGAACAGGAATAAGCCGCATTACCTTTTACAGAAATCTGCAGTGCCTGACTGAAAATCTCCTTACTTAATACATATACACCTTTTATCTTATCATATTTCAAAAAGCTCTGCTGCTTCAGCTGGATGCTCTGTGCGCCCTGCTGTATCACATTTACTTTTTTAACTGCTGCTTTATAGTGCTTCGTCTCATCAGCCTTGATGGTGATCACAGCAGCTCCCACCCCAGCCAGTTTCAGTTTGTTTTTATCCTTATTCACAACCTGCACAGCCTTGGAATTGCTGTAAAAGTGAAGCTTCGTGCCATCGCTGTTCTTTACGGCTGCATTCAGTGTCACGGTTTTTCCCTTCTGGGAAGGTTTGCAGATCATTCCGCCGGCACTGATGGTCTGTGTGGCTTTTGTGATCGTAAATTTTACGGTCTTCTTTGTTTTTCCAAAAAGACCTTTTCCCTTGACCGTGAGCACTGCGGTTCCAGGCTCTTTATTTTTTGTACAGGAAACCGTATAATGGGTGCCTTTTTTCAGGGTTGCTCCCTGGAATTTCACAGTTACGGCCGGTGTCTGTGCCTTTCCATTCCATGTAAAGCTGTTTTTTGACAAAGTCACCGTTGCTTTGCCAAGATCAGCCTTCGTCCAGTGTGCATAAAGCGTCTGGTTCTTTGTCAGCTTAAACACCTTAGACGCAGTTACCTTACTGCCGCCGGATGCCTTGGTGTACCATCCAAGGAAATAATATCCGCCGCAGGTTGGAGTTGGCAGTGTGCCGTATTTGCTGTTGGTCTTTACCTGTTTTGAGGTGGTTTTCAGAGTTGCGTTCTTTGCATTTTTGTTAAACGTGATCTTGTGGCTCTGGCTCTGATATTTTGTGGTTCCATAGTGGAAACGGATACAATGATCACTATGATAGTATAGGACTTCTGGATCGGAACCACTGCAGTCATAATAGCCAAATGCTACTGTATCCTCTGAAAGCTTCTCCCACTGTGCCTTGGTGCCTTCATAATAAAAATCCACTTTATCTACAGTTCCAGGATAATAAACGCCGTTGAAACTGCCACCATGTACAGCATCCGTGCCCAACTCTCCAAATGCATATTCTCCTAATTTCCGGAGACTTTTATAAACAACAACCCTTTCGCAAAAGAATAGATCCCTAAACGCACCTTCTCCCAATTCTTCAAGATTCTTGGGAAGTATCAGCTCATTCATACTGCAGCCGGCAAAAGCATCCTCCCCTATTTCGGTAATATTGTCTCCGAATTTAACAGACGTCAGTGCCGAGCATCCAGAAAAAGCTCCTTCAGCAATCGTTTTCATCGAATTCGGCAATACGATATTATTCAAAGATTCGCAGAATTCAAATGCTTTGTCTGCGATTTCTTGTAGCCTGTTTCCAAATTTTACAGTTTTCAGCTTTTTGCAATTGTTAAAAGCTTTCCCGCCGATATATTCCAGTGAATCCGGAAATGTAACGGCAGTCAGAGAAGTGCAGTATAAAAATGCACTTCCGAATATACTCTGTAAACTGTTTGGAAGGGTAACTTCTTTTAGATCCTCACAAAAACAAAAAGTGCTATAACCTATACTTTTTACTCCGTCCGGAATAACTATTTTTGTTAATCCGGTAAACTCAAATGCACCGTCATCAAGCTCTGTAAGGTTTTTGGAAAGCTGTACCGATTTCAGCTTCTTACAGTCTGCAAAAGCACACTGATAAATCCTCTCAACACTATCCGGAATCTTTATCTCTTTCAGTGACTCACACTCATTGAACGCATAACTCCCTATTACTTTCAAAGAGTTTGGAAGCTGTACACTCTCCAGATTTTTGCATTTCATAAAACTGTAACATCCAACACTTGTGATTCCTTTTTCTATGACTACCTTCCGGATCTGATCATCATAAGCAGACCAGGGCTGTATCATTTTCTCTTTAAACTCATAACAATCCACAGTATCTCCATTTCCGGATATCGTTAATGTTCCCTGCGAATCTAACGTCCATTTTGCTGTATCCGTTATATTGGAGCCGTCTTCCTTCATACTTTCATGTAAATTTTTTAACGGTCCACAGTTTCCCGAAGCAACGATCCCCGTCGCACTGCTTTCTCCTGCTGAAACCAGTTCCTCCGCTCCGTCCAGCTGATCATCGGATAATTTCTCCTCTTCCAGCTGATCTGGCTCCTCAGTCTCCGGTGACGCAAGTTCTTCCGTTTCCTCAGAAATCTCTTCGGCCCCATCTGCCGCACCATTCTGATCCTGTTCCTGTTCTTCTGATGATTCCCCGGATTCCTCTGTCTTATCTTCCGGTTCTTCTGTTACATCCGAAGTAAAATCATCTCCGGCTCCCGTTCCCATGTCTTCTGAACTATTTTCCGAATTGTTGTCGGAAACAGAAATACCACCGGTTACTTCTTCTGTCTGATCCTGGCCTTCCGGATCTGCAGTTTCATCCACCGCTTCACTGTCCCACTGCACGTCCGGCTGCTGGCTGAAATCTTCTGCCAGTACCGCAGAAGGCACACTGGTGCCAAGCATCGCCGCAGTCAGGAACAGTGACAATGCACTTGTCATCTTTCTTTTCATATGCACTCCTCCATTATTTTATTGTCATAAGTGTTTATATATATTCTGCAAAACGCTTATAACCTTTTAGGTACAGTATACATGTTATCACATTACTACTGCAACTTATTTTTCACCCTTTTCCCATGGCAATAAAAAAAGCGTTGCTGTTCACTCCATTCTCAGCAACACGCTTCGCGGGATATTACCAACGAACAACAAAAAAAGCCTGCCGTAAACGACAGACTTGTAAAATGTAACACTTTGAAAGGGCATTTGAAATCCTATGATATCTGCTTTTACATCATTCCCGCAAACACAGACGCTCCTACAACCGTAAGCAATCCGGCTACGGCAATGGCAAGGCTGCTCATGGCTCCTTCTACCGGGCCAAGCTCCATGGCTTTGGCTGTTCCGATAGCATGGGCAGATGTTCCAAGTCCAAGACCTCTTGCGATCGGCTCCTCGATCTTTGCGATCTTGTAGACAACCTCTGCGAGCATATTTCCCAGAACTCCTGTGATGATGATCACGGCAACGGTGATGGTCACGATACCGCCAAGCTCCTCGGAAACACCCATTCCGATGGCGGTTGTGATAGACTTCGGAAGCATAGTGACATATTCCTGATGATCAAAGCCAAACAATTTCGCCATAAGCAGAATGCTGCAAAGCCCGGCCAGCGTTCCGGAAAAGATCCCGGCAGCCACTGCCTTGAGATTTTTTTTCAGCAGATGGATCTGCTCATAAAGGGGCACTGCCAGACAGACTGTTGCCGGGGTCAGCAGATAGCTGATATATTTTCCACCTTCATTGTAATCATCATAATCAATATGGAAGATCAAAAGAACACCGATAACACAGATGATCGAGATCAAAAGCGGATTAAAGATTGCCATTTTAAACTTCTTTTTCAGGATCAGACCGATCTCATAGGCGATCAGACTTATCATTGCTCCGAAAAATGCGGAGTTTTTTATGAATTCCATCATTTTTCAGTTCCTCTCTTTCCCATACGGATCACTCCCTGTGTTACTTTTCCTGTTACGACCATTACGATCACCGTGCTGATAAACGTCATGATGAGAACCGGTACACAGATCGGTTTCAGAGTACTCCAGGCTGTGATCAGTCCCGCACCAGCCGGCACAAACATCACCGGCATGATCTCAACCAGAAAATCTGCCGCACCTTTGACCTGATCCAGCTTCAGAATACCTGTGAGCAAAGCCACCAGCATAATGATCAATCCATAGACACTGGCCGGTACCGGAAGTGGAAGAAAGGTTTTCAGTAATTCTCCAATGACGGAAATCAACAGGATGATGCTGAACTGCTGCACATGCTTCATGTTGCATCCCTCCTGATTCATGTAAAGCGCATATTCACATTTTGCTTTACTGCATACTCATGAACGCAGCTGCGTTCACAGTCTGCGCTCAAACGAATTTTTCAAAAGTGGTAAGACCACTTTTGTTTTAAACGTTTTTTTATTATACGCTACAAATCCAAAATTACAAGGATTGTATCCAATAAAATACAAAAAATCCTTTTATGCATCAGCGTATTCCAGTAATCTACAGAAACGGATCTGCATAAAAGGATCTATAAACAGGGTTATGATCATTTCCTGGAATTTTCCGCCAAAATGATTTTTTCCACCTGATATTTGCCATCCTCCACAGTCATCACCGCCATGGTAACCTCTCCGCCAAAACGGCTTCTTCCACAGCTTCCCGGATTCAGCCACAGTCTGCCATCGATCATCTTCTCAAAATATTTGTGAGTATGCCCGAAGATGACCACCTGTGTGTCCCCCAGCTCCCACGCAACGTCTTTTTTGTTATGGACCATAAAAAATTTCACGCCGCCAATGGTAAAGCTTAGACTGGTGCGGAGATTTTCCGCCCAGTCTTTATCATTATTTCCACGGACCACATAGAGATTCCCCATGGAACGCAGTACATCCAGGATCTCATCTTTATTGACATCTCCGGCATGAAGAATGTATTTGCAGTCTTTTAAGATTTCCAGTACCTCAGGCCGCAGAAGACCGTGAGTGTCTGATATAATGCCGATTTTTTCTTTCATGATCTCTATCCTGCTCCAATCCTTTATCATTATCGCCTTTTACCTTTTGCAGCTCACGCTATGACCGGCAATACTCTTCACAATACATAAATATTTAACAGCTGCTTCTTTTCACACCATTTCAGAAATTTTCTTAATTGGATCAAGCCGATATTCGCAACCCCGCAGAGGACTTACCTGATTCGCTTAAAACAATTCTATTTTTCCATATTCTCCGTCAGATCCCGGTTTCCGCACCACTTCTCCTGCACGGAGCCGCCGGATGCCTTCCGCCAGAACTTCTCCGCCGGCTTTTCGGATATCTTCCGACGGAACCTCTCTCAATATGGTAAATTCCGCACCCAGTCTTTCAAGCAGCGCCTCGTACTGTCCCTGAACTTTTTTGCTTGCCGTGGAAAATCCCATGCAGGCGGAGATCACCTCCGGCAGCGGCATCAGGCTTTCATATGGGCGGCCGCTTTCCGGCATGGCCGCTGAACTCTCGTCACGATCAGATAACTGCAGGATTCTGTGATCCACACCCATGGTCAGCTTCTTTCCGCAGACCGGGCAGATACCGTTATACATCTCTGCTTCTTTCGGACTCAGGCATACACCGCATTTCCGGTGCCCGTCAAAATGATATTTTCCCTCTTCCGGAAAAAATTCAATCGTCCCTTCAAGCCCCTTTCCGTTCTGCACTGCATCCCACAATCCCTGATAGGAAAGCTCTATATCCAGAAGATCCGCTTCCCTTCCCAGCTTCGACGGTGAGTGTGCATCCGAATGGGACACCAGCTGATAGCCATCCAGCGCCGAGATCTGCCAGTTCATCGCCGGATCTGAAGAAAGTCCTGTCTCCAGGGCATGGATGTAAGGTGTCAGTTCTTCAAAGCATTCTTCTATGGTGTCAAATCCGGACTTTGCCCCGAACAGGGAAAAATGCGGAGTCCAGATATGTGCCGGGATATAGATACCCTCCTCACTGACCTCCAGCATCAGTTCCAGAAGATCATGGCAGGGCAGCCCCAAAATAGGACGTCCGTCTGAATGGATATTTCCGATCTTTTCCAGCCTTGCGGCAAAAGCATCTGCCTCATCGAATCCCGGAAGCAGGATCAGGCTGTGCACCTTCCTGGTTTTTCCGCCTTTTTTATAGATGGAACTGATCTCACCGGACAGTACGAACCTGGGTGCTTTTCCCGGATAATGCGCTGCCTCCGGCAAAACATATTCCTCTTTCAGCCGGAACAGTCCCTGTTCTGCAGGGATCAGCTTCGCCCTCAACTCCTGCCGCCAGATGGGATGTGTCATATCTCCGGTTCCAAGTAGTGTGATTCCTTTTTTCCGCGCCCAGAGATCCAGCATCTCCGGCGTGCCATCTTTACTGGTTGCCATGGAATATCTGGAATGTATGTGCAGGTCTGCGATCTGTTTCAAAACTTTTCCTCCTGTATCATCTTTTCCTCTGTCCATATGTACATCCTGTCTTTTTAACAAAAACGCAGACAAAGAAATTACCGTCTTCTTTGTCTGCCTGAATGACCGGATCGTATATAACTCACCAGAAATCCATCTGTAACATGATCAGATATCTTTATAATACGATGGTGATATCACATCATACTCCCTGCAGGAGCATCCGTTCTCATAGCTGTCACAGCAGTCACAGTTGGAACAATACATATGCGCGTCATTAATATAAAATAAACCGCCGTACTGCATGGAAGTGCGCTGATTCTTGGATTTCTTCTTGCTGTTGTCGTAGTAGGCTCCGTTGGGGATCATCATATTCTCCGGGGAGAAGCTGCTGAAATCAAAGAAATGGGATTCCGTACCATGATGTGGTACCTTGATACACCAGTAATGCTCATGAAGCGGAATCCTCCCATCATAGTTTTCTGCGATCATCCTCATGTACTGTGGCTGTACATCTCCGGTAAACAGAAGATTCAGCTCTCCGTCGCCGGTATTCTGAAATGCCAGACTGATCTTGTGGCGGAACTGACGCAGAAAATGCCCCTGTTTTTCCGCACTTTCCAGAAGTGCCTGAAATTCTCCGGTTGCCTGTAATTCACGGAATTTCTTTTCCAGCTTTTCCGGTTTAAGGCGACGTGCTTTCTCTTTTTCGGCTTCTTCCGGAGCCTCTGCTGTATCCTCAGCTGCTGCGCCTGTATCTTCCATTATAAGCTCCAGCTTCTCCTGCGTATATCCTTCGTTTTCCCCACCAGGCTCTGTCTGTCCTGTCAAAGAGCGCTCGGATCCATCTGTATCCTCTTCCACCAAAGATGCCTCAGACAGTGGAGCAGATTTCTGCTCTGCTTCCGGCATCTCCTCTGTCATGGACAGGAACAGCTGACGTACCTCCTCCGCAATGTTCACAAGCTCGGTCATTGCGTTTTCATGATTCTCGATCAGGGAATTAAATACGTCCTCCGTTTCCCGGCTAACTTCACTGAGATCCGGCCAGAGCGCTGTATATTTTCCCTCAAACTCTGAGCCTCTGGATAAAAGGTCGATCTTTACCCTTTTGGCGCAAAGAGCTTCTGCAAGGGCAAAAAGGCTGACACGTCTTCCGGGAAGACTGGCCTTTTTTGTCACATCCGCAAGGAGCAGAAGCGCCAGTGTGTATTTCATTTCCGGACCGGAAAATACATCCGGAAGATAGATCTTTTCAAATTCATAGGCATCTCTTCGGTAACGCATCATATAAAGCAATCCGGAAACATGGTCCGGATGAAAATGTGTCAGAAGCAGATTTTTTTTGCGGATAGTGGTAAGGTCTGAGATGATCACATCAAAGACCTCTCTCCGTGGCCGCCCTTCGATCTTGCTGTTGGCTGCCCCGAAATCCACGAGCAGGCTGCTTTTTCTGTCACGGATACAGAAACAGTCTCCGAACCCCACATTGTACATTCGTATTCTCATTTATTTTTCCTCTGGTTTCTTATTCAGCTGACCTTTGTTTTTGCAGCTGACTCTTCTTTTTTCTTCTGTTACTGTCTTCATTTCTCAGAACCAGATCTGCATATCATACCAGGTTGCTCCGCCATGACAGGAATCTGCCACACCCAGCTTCTTCAGTCCGTGGCTCTCATAGAATGGGATCATATGCTCCTTACAGGTAAGGATCAGGGCTTTTTTTCCGCGCTCTTTCGCAAGCTCCTTGAAATATTCCACAAGCTCTCCTGCGATCCCCTGATGACGGTATTCCGGGATCACATTCAGTCCGAATACCGTCTGGATCTCCCCGTCCTTTCTGTGAAGCGTGATATCATGATAAAATTCATCCGGGAGTACTGGTTTATCTGTGGTTCCTCCGTTGATAAAGCCTACGATCTGCTCATCCTTTACTGCTACAACGAAATTCTCCGGGAATGCTCCCATACGCTTCACAACTTCCTCATGACTTGCTGCCTCCGCAGGTGGAAAACAGATTGCCTCGATCTCTGCCAAACGGTCCGCCTCACCGGGATCTGCCAGTCTGATCTGTAAATTTTCTGCCATTTTTTGTGGTCTCCTCTATATTTATTCCGTTTTCATCCGGTTTCGATTCTTTTTTAATTATATCGGGTGAGGGAAAATGCGTCAACGTGTAACCTGCAAAAAAGCCCTCAGTATTCGCACTACTGAGGACTTCGTTCTTTTGTTTTTATCTGTCATTATCACAGCACCGACCGGATCAGCTGCTCCGTATACTCTGTCTTCGGATGCTCAATGATCTCTTCCGGTGTCCCTTCCTCTTCCACATGTCCGTCATGCATCACGATCACCCGGTCGCAGAACAGCTGGACAAGGGCCAGGTCATGGCAGATAAAAAGAAAGGACAGCTGGTTTTCTCTTTTTAACTTCTGAAGCAGCTCCATGATCTGTTTCTGCACAGTCACATCCAGGGCGCTGGTTGCTTCATCACAGATCAGCACTCTGGGTTCCACAGCCAGGGCTCTGGCAATAGCCGCTCTCTGGCACTCCCCTCCGCTGACCTGATGGGGATACCGGTCTGCATATTCCGGAGTCAGTCCGCAGGTAAGCAGAAGCTTTTCCACACGGTTCCTGGTTTCCTTCTTACTTATCCCCATATTCCGGAGACTTTCCCCGATTCCGTCCCCAAGAGTGCATCTGGGGTCAAAGGATTCTGCCGGTGTCTGAAAAATCATCTGCATTTCCCGGTAGATTTCCCGGAGATTTTTTCCCCTTGCATGTGTGATATCCTTTTCCATGAGAAAAATTTCTCCGGCGGTGGGTTCTGTCAGATGTGTGATCATCTTCGCCACAGTGCTTTTTCCTGAGCCGGATTCACCTACGATTCCTAATACTTCCCCCGTTTTCAGAGAAAAGCTTACGTCTTCTACAGCCGTGAAGGATTTTTTACCGGTGGTGAAGCTTTTTTTCAAATGATGCACTTCCAGAATGTTTTTGTTTTCTGCCATCATCTGCCTCCATTTCCGGTGCCTGTACGTCTCAGACGAGGTACCGAACTCATAAGCTCTTTTGTATAGGGATCCTCCGGAGCTGTCAGAACCTGAGCTGTTTTTCCGTATTCCCTCACCTTTCCGTTTTTCAGTACCAGAACCTTATCTGCCATTTTTTCCACCACACCGATGTTGTGTGTGACAACGATCATGGCTGTTCCGTATTCCTCACGCATCAGCAGCATTTCCTCAACTACCTGTTTCTGTATGGTTACATCCAGGGCACTGGTAGGCTCATCTGCCAGAAGAAGCGACGGATTCTGCAGCATGGAAATACAGATTCCCACACGCTGATTCATACCGCCGGACAATTCAAATGGGTAGCTTTGCAAAACACGTTCCCCATCCTTGAGGCCAATCTTAGCCATCATCCGGACGGCACGCTCCGCACATTCCTTACGGCTGATCCTTTCATGCTCCCGCATACTCTCATAGATCTGATCGCCTACGGTGCGGATGGGACAAAGGGCTGCTCCTGAATCCTGAAAGACCATGGCGATCTCAGGACCCAGAAGTCTGCGTAATTCTTTTTCCGGCATATCCACCACATTTTTTCCTTTGTACCAGATATCCCCTTCTGTCACCATGCCTTCATTTCCCAGAAGTCCCATGATTGCCTTGATGATGGTACTTTTTCCGCTTCCGGATTCGCCTACCACCCCCAGGATCTCCCCTTTATTCAGTTCCAGATCCACATCATGTACAACCGGCTCTCCGTTGTAGCAGATCGTCACATGCTCAAGCTTCAACAATGATTCCATCTTATTTCACTTCCAGATCTGCCGTGATCTCGTAATAATCACATGGGTGAGCAGTCAGCCCTGATACATTTGACTTTGACACAAGTCCCATATTCAAATGAGAAACAAAGAAATACGCATCATCATCCAGAATGGTCTGCTGTGCTTCCACAGCAAGCTTGCCTCTCTCATCTGTATCGAAGGTCTCATGCAGCTTTGCTACGATATCATCCAGATCCGAATTGCTGTATTTGCCATAATTTTTGGCTGCGTCAGATACAACTGTACTTGTGAAGAAATATTCCGGATCACCGGTAGGTGCAGTTGTAAGCGAGCTTACATATACATCAAATTCTCCGTTCTTCGCATACGTCGCATGGTCTGCTGTATTGTTAACATTGACCTCAATTCCGATGTCCTTTAAAGTGGACTGTGCATATTCTGCAAGCTTAGGCTGTTCCAGACGGGTTGGATAGGTCAGCCATGTGATGGACAGCTTCTTTCCGTCCTTATCTGCATAGCCATCTCCATCCGTATCTGTCCATCCGGATTCTTCCAGAAGCTTTTTCGCCTCTTCCGGATCATAGGACGGTGCCTTTACTGCATCGTTTCCATAGGAAAAGCTGCTTGGGAAGGCTCCCACTGCCGGAACACCTCGTCCCTCCATGATCACACTGCAGAAGCCGTCCTTATCGATTCCCATCTCAATGGCTTTTCTCACATTCTGATCCTGCATCAGTTCAGACTTCATATTAAACTGTCCGAAGAAGCATCGGCTTGTTGCTACAGAGCTGATCTGATAGTCCGGATTTCCGTCAAAAAGCGCATAGTTATCATACTGAAGTCCATAGGTTCCCTGTATATCGCCTGTCTGTAATGCTGCTGTCAGGGCACTTCCGTCTGAGAAGGATTTTACGATAACGTTGTCTACCTTTACATCTCCGCCCCAGTAATCCTCATTTTTTACCAGCTTAATCTCTGTTGGAGATACCTCTGTTGCAACATAAGGGCCTGTTCCTGCCACATTTGCAGAGCCGCCCTCTCCCTGTACGCCATAATCCATATCAATGATAGCACCATATGGATCACCGAGATAATTGATCAGTGCCGGACATGGTTCGGAAGTATGGATCGTTACTGTCATTCCATCTGCTTCGATCTTATCGATCTTCATATCGTAAGGTGCACGGTCATGGTTTGCGATCAGATCCTCCAGGCATTCCTTTACCGCTTCTCCGTCCATGGTTCTTCCGCTGGAAAATTTCACACCGTCACGAAGGGTGATCTTTACTGTATTATCGTCTGTAAATTCATAGTCTGTAGCAAGCCATGGCTCTACCTCCATGTTGTCATTGTACTTAAACAGTGTTTCTCCTACGCCATAACGAAGACAGCTCCATCCGGAATAATTGTCGTGAGGGTTTAATCCTGCATCTCCCATTTCTTCACTATATCCGGTAGTTCCGTAAACAAAGGTAGTTCCTTCACTCTTTTCTTTGCTTTTTGCTGCTGCCGAAACTCCTGTCATGCTCATGACCATTGCCGCTGCAAGCACTGCTGCCAGAATCTTTTTCTTCATAATCTCCGCTCTCACTTTCTCTGTTATGTTTATTTATAAGTGCCTGTTATCCTCTTCTCCTGTTTCGTTCCTTAGGATCCATATAATCCCGGATCGTATCTCCCAGAAGATTAAAGATCATTACTGTAATAAAAATCGCCATTCCCGGCGCAAGTACCATCCACGGTGAAATCTGCAGCATACTTCTTCCATCGTTGATCATACTTCCCCATTCTGCCATTGGAGGCTTTACACCAAGTCCGAGAAAGGAAAGTCCTGCCAGCTCCATCATCATGGTTCCGATATCAAGAACTGACGTAACAAGGATGGGGCCTGCGATATTGGGAAGGATATGTTTGAGCAGAAGCTTTCCTGTACTGCTTCCGGAAAGCTTCGCCGCCATAAGATATGCAGAGTCCTTCTGAGTCAGAGTAAGCCCTCTGGCAAGTCTCGCAAACTTCGGCCAGCTGATCACTGCCAGGGCAATGATCGCATTCTGGATACCGCCTCCCAGAACACCTGCTACTGCCAGGGCAAATACCAGTCCCGGAAAAGCCAGGAACAGGTCGGAGATACGCATCAGAACAGTATCGGCTTTGCCGCCCTTCCAGCCACAGAAAATACCAATAGCCGTTCCCGCCACAGTGATCACCGCAACCAGGAGCAGCGTTACATAAATACTGGTCGTACTTCCTATGATCACACGGGAAAGCATATCTCTTCCATAACGGTCTGTCCCGAGCAGATGCTCCGGTCCCGGCGGTTTCTGGGCAAGTGCCAGATCCTGGACATAAGGATCATAAGGGCAGAGATATTTTGCAAATGCCGCTACAAACAGAAGCAATGCTGTAAGCACAAGAAAAAAGACAAGCTTTGCTTTTGTATGATTTTTCCGGATCTTCTGCTTCCGGACTGTGATATTATTTTTTCCACTCATGCTCTGTCACCTCCAAGTCGTACTCTCGGATCCAGATAGTGGTAAATAATATCTGTCACCAGATTTACCAGAACATAAATAACCGCCATCCATGCCACATAAGCCTGGATGATCGGATAGTCACGCATGGTGATCGCATCTACCGCCAGTTTTCCGACACCATCCCACATAAAGATATTTTCCACAATGGCAGTTCCTCCCAGAAGATTGCCGATGGACAGAGCCAGCAGTGTGATGATCGTCAGCATGGAAGCCTTCATTACACTCTTCCAGATGATCACACGACTGCGGATTCCTCTTGCCCGGGCTCCGGTCACATAATCCTTATTCAGTTCTTCCAGAACCGTGGCACGCACCTGTCTGGTATATTTTGCAGCCATGGAGATTGCCAGTGTCAGTGTCGGCAGAATAATACTCTGTCCGAGATCTGTATTTGTGACTACCGGTAAAACGCCCAGCCTGATGGACAGAAAATACATCAGGACCATGGCAGCAAAAAAATTCGGCATGGAATTGCCGATAAAGCTTAAAAATCTTATCAGATAGTCTACCCATTTGTTGTGCTTTACTGCTGACAGGATTCCCAACGGGATCGCAAGAACAATCGTAAGAAGGATCGATGACAGAGTCAGCATCATCGTTGCCGGAAGCTTTGAAATAAAGGTTTCATAGACATCTTTGTGAGACACATAGCTCTCTCCCATATCTCCGGTTACCATTCCCGCAAACCAGGCAGCATATTGTACAAGGAATGGTTTATCAAGGCCATATTCTGCCTTTGCCTTATCAATGACCTCCTGGGATACTGCAGAGCCTGCATTTTCATACATATAAGTTACTGCATCTCCGCCGGCAAGCCGCATCATGGCAAAAGAAAGAAATGTGATCCCGATCAGGACCGGGATCAACTGCAGCAACCGTTTTATTATATATTTTCCCATATTTTCCTCTCCGCACTTTGTTTCTCAGTATTTCGAATAACAAAAGTTTAACAACACGGCTGTTCTGCCACAACCCCGGCGGGGGGATTTTACATATTCCATTTTGTCATGCATATGTATTCCATCATGTTCTTATATTCTCACACAGTGACATGCGGATAATTCTTTCCAGCCCTCTCCAAGAGACTGTGGCTCTTCATACTCGATCAGCCTCCGTTTTCTCTCTTCCAGCGGATCCGGGATATGGATCGCAGAAAGCAGGGACTGTGTATAAGGATGCTGCGGATTTTCAAAAAGCTCTTTTGTAGGTGCCATTTCTACCAGCTTTCCGTTTTTCATCACGCCTGTTGTATCACTTAAAAAACGTACCATGGACAGATCATGGGCAATAAAAAGAAAAGAAAATCTTTTTTCCTGCTGAAGCTTTTTAAAAAGCATGACGATCTGTGCCTGGATAGAAATGTCCAACGATGCGATCGGTTCATCTGCAATGATAAGACGTGGTTCCATGAGAAGGCTTCTTCCTATGGCAACTCTCTGTCTCTGTCCGCCGGAAAGCTCTCCCGGCTTTTTCGACAGAATGCTTTCATCCAGTCCTGTCTCCTTCAGGATTTCCCGAAGCCTGTTCTCCAGCATTTCTCTGTCACGGATCCTGCGGCTGATCTTTACAGGCTCCAGCATGATCTGCCGTATGCTCATTCGGGGATTCAGTGCAGCGCCCGAATCCTGAAAGATCATCTGGATCTCCGTCTGCATTTTCTTCCGCATTCCGAAAGGATCCTTTTTATCCGGCACTCTTTCTCCCTGATAAAAGATTTCCCCGCCTGTAGGCCGGTAGATTCCTGCAAGCGTTCTGGCTGTCGTGGATTTTCCGCAGCCGGTCTCTCCCACCAGTGCCATGATCTCACCTTCCCGGATACTGAAGGAAACATCATCCACTGCATGGATCGTATAATCGGAACGGATACGGAAATGCTGCTTCAGATTTCTGGCTTCGATCAGTACAGGCGCCTGTTTCTGTTCTGTTTTCTGTAAAAATGACGTTTCCTTTTTATCCGGTTTCTGTTTACGGCCGCTGTTTTCCTGTAATCTGTCCTTCAAAATGGAAGGCTTTTCTATTTTCGGAGCTCTTTCATCCAGAAGCCATGTGGCTGCATAATGCGTATCACTGACTTTAAACATCGGAGGAGTCTGTTCATAATCGATTGCCAGCGCCTGAGGATTCCGAACGGCAAACGCATCTCCCGGCGGAGGATCCAAAAGAGAGGGCGGCATTCCGGGGATCGGATTCAGATTCCCTTTTTCACCTGCAAATACAGGCAGAGAAGACAGAAGTCCCCAGGTATAAGGATGCCGGGGATCATAATAAACCTCTTCTGCTGTCCCGATCTCAATGATCTTTCCTGCATACATAACTGCAACTCTGTCTGCGATCCTTGCAACAGCTCCCAGATCATGAGATATGAACACAATACTGATCCCTGTTTTTTCTCTCAGCTCAAGAAGCAGATCCAGAATCTTTGCTTCCACGGTTGCATCCAGTGCTGTAGTCGCCTCATCGGCAAATAATATTTCCGGATCACAGGCCAGTGCAATAGCCAGCACACAACGCTGACGCATTCCTCCGGAAAAAAAATGAGGCTGCAGGCCATAGCGCTGTTCTGCATCCGGAATCCCTACCAGCTTCAGCATTTCCACAGCTCTTTTTTTCGCCTCATCCCTGGATACTTTCTGATTTTTGATAATAGCCTCTGTGATCTGTTTGCCAACCGGGATCGTCGGATTCAGCGTCAGCATAGGATCCTGGAACACCATGCTTACCTTACTTCCGCACAGCTTTTCCATTTTTTTTCTTTTATAGGCTGTGATATTCTCTCCGCAGAGACTGATCTCTCCGCTTTTTACATGTGCATTCGGTGGCAGAAGCTTCATCACGCTACGGCACATAACGGTTTTTCCACATCCGGACTCACCTACGATACAAAGTATCTCTCCTTTTTTTACCGTGAGATCAACATTCCGGACGGCCTGTACCTCGCCGTCCGGTGTGTCAAAGCTTACCGAATAGTTTTTTAATTCCAAAACGGTTTCCTGCATGATCTTTTCCTTATTTTGTAATGGTCCAGTCTTCAATATTCCACATAACACCTACGGAATGATGTCCCAGAACACGTGTGGTATCCAGTCCGTCAAGTCCGGAAACGCCTACATAATCTCCCTGAAGATAAGCAACCAGAAGGATTCCAGGTGCCTTAGCATATGCCTTTTCGAATTCACTATATGCTTCTTTTCTGGCTTCCTCAGTCTCACCGTGACGGCCTTCCTCAAGATATTTATCCACATCTGCATTGGAATAATGCATGTTGTTTCCACTTGCGTCGGTTACAAAGTTTACATATGCCATATCCGGGTCAAACTGTGTTGCATAGCCGGCAAGAAATCCATTGTATCCTGCATCCCAGTCAAATTTGGTAACAAGCTTTACTTCCATTTCCACACCAGCCTGCTTCAGCATATCAGACATGACATTGGCAATATCCACACGCTCTTCTTCGTAATCACGTACCTGGATGGTAAAGTGGAATTTCTGTCCGTTTCTCTCATAGATCCCATCATCACCTTTTTTCCATCCCAGCTCTTCCATCTTCTTTGCAAAGGTATCCAGATCATAGGAGTAGATATTGGCTTCATTATCTGTTCCGAGAGGGTTTCTCTGGATCGGGCTGTATGCCGGCTCTCCCTGTCCTGCAAGAACACCTGCAATAATGGAATCCTTATCCAGCGCATAATTCAGAACGCCGATGGAATCTCCGTTTTCCTTCCAGAAATCTGTGCTCATATCCATGGCCGCTCCACGGTAATCTGCTGTGGTGAACTCCCAGTAATTATATCCGTCCTTATCCTTGAACTGAGAAGCATAGTTGGAATTCAGCCATGCAAGATCCGCCTCACCGGACTGGAGCATGGTTGCCTTTGTAGTCTCATCCGATACTGTACGATATACAACGGTTTCAATATTCGGAACCTTTCCGTAATAATCTTCATTTCGTTTCAGTGTGATCATTCCGCCGGTAGCATCCCAGTCTTCAAATTTATAACGGCCTGTTCCCACCGGATTCTGGTTAAAGGATGTGGTATTCACGTCCTCTCCTTCCAGAAGATGCTCAGGAAGGATTCCCATGGTAAAGTAATCCAGCATGGCAGCATCATACTGATCCAGTGTAAAGATCACCGTCTGATCATCCGGTGCCTCAATGCTTGTAATGTCCTGATAGTTGCTGGTGATGCTGACTCCCAGGGTTTCATCCTCTGTAAGCTCCTTATAGGTGTATACAACATCCTCTGCATTGAAATCTTCTCCATCATGCCACTTAACACCCTTTCGAAGCTTAAAAGTATAGGTATTGGTATCCTTGTCAAAGGTATAGCTCTCTGCAAGATCCTCTACCGGCTTTCCATTGGCATCATATTTCATCAGTCCTGAAAAAATAAGATCCGGAAGTTCATCATGGTTATTCAGAAGGGGATTAATTGTACTTTCTGACTCACCTGCATATACCAGAGTTTTGTTTTCTTCTGCCGCAGCTACGGTTACCGCACTGCCTGCAGCTGCTCCTGTACATGCTGCGGTCACTGCTGCCAGTGTTATCGCCGCATATTTTCTGCCATAGTTGATTCCTGTTCTCTTTTTCATTCTGTTTTCCTCATCTTTCCTTATTTTCAAACCGGTTATCTACACTTCGGAATGCTTCATCACGGTTTGTATTCAAATATTTTTGACTGCATCAGAGATTGCTGTAATGGTTATTTACCTCACTTCTCACAAAGCTTCCCATACTGGTAATGCACATTAAAGTAATGACCAGAAAAACTCCCGGGATCACGATCACCCACCAGGTATTCATGATCAGTGCTTTATTTGCCAGTGAGAGCATACTTCCCCAGGAGACTACATCTGCCGGAAGCCCGAGGCCAAGAAAGCTTAATGTAGATTCCATGGTAATACAGCTGCTTATCGAAGAGATCACCACAAACATGATCGCCGAAACAAAATTCGGGATCAGATGGTGATACATCACATATCCAAAACTTCCTCCGCAGAGTCTTGCATACATCACATAATCACTGTTCCTTATCTGCCGCACTTCACTTCTTACAATACGTGCCAGTGCAAACCATCCGGTAATACCGATGATCACAGATATGCTGATCACATCATCGGCCTGAAGGACTGCTGACAGGATCAGGATCAGCAGAAGGGTCGGAATACTTCCGCACATTTCCGTAAACCGCATCAGAACTGAATCCACCTTTGGACCTGCTGTTCCGCTGATGCATCCGTAGGTAACACCGATCACAGTAATGATCGCAGCTCCCAGAAGCCCGATCACCAGAGAAACCCTTCCGCCATACCAAATCAGTGAATAAATATCTCTTCCAAGCGAATCCGTTCCAAAGATAAATTCCTTTCCCGGCGGTGTATTCAGATTCTGGAGATAAAAACCTGAGGGATCATGATTTGCCACAACATTTGCAAATACACAGCCCAAAACGATCAGAAAAAGCAGGAACGCAGAAAATACCGGTTTCCCCTTCAGCTTTTCCTGAAATGTTTTTTTCCGTTTTTCAGATTCTTGCTGCTTCCACCCGGCACCAACTACCTGAAAAAGCTCAGCTTCTGAAAGCTTCCGGTCAACTACCATACCCTCACCTCCGAATCCTTCATTCTTGGATCGATCTCTTCATTGACAGTCTGTGCAACAAAGCTGCTTAAAAATACGATAAATCCCGTGATCAGCACATCGATCATCAGCAGATTATAATCATGATATTTTGCAGATTCCACTGCAAGGTTTCCAATTCCCGCATAATTGAAAACAGCTTCCACAGTTACAGTCCCACCGGTTACATGGGGTACCGAAACTGCCATGATACTCACGATCGTCGGCATTACATTTCGAAGACAATGCTTCCACAGGATCTTTCTTTTGGAAAGTCCCTTGGATCTAGCAAGAAGTACATAATCCTTCCGCACCTCATCCAGGAATTTGTTACGTATCATATATGCGTAATACCAGAGATGGCTGAAGATCATTACTACCAGCGGAAGGATCATATGCTTCATACGATTGCCGATACTATCTGCCATTCCCACATCATAGGCACCGCTGCTTGGGAACCATCCAAGATTTACACTGAAGATCAGGATCAGTACCACACCAAGCCAGAAAGCCGGCACATAATAGGCTGCTGTTCCGATCTTGCAGATCAGCCGGTCGATCCACTGATCCTCATGGAGCGTACAGAATATGGCGATCAGAACTGCCAGTATAAAGATCACAATATAAGCAATTCCTCCCAGCACCAGAGTATTTCCGATCAGCGGTTTGATCACATTCATAACCGGCTGCCTGTATTTCAGCGACAATCCGAAGTCACCATGAACTGCATTGGTAAACCACCTTACATACTGTACCCCGATCCCCTGATCCAGTCCCAGTCTCGTTCTGGCCGCAGCCACTTCCTCGCTGGTCATCATTTCCAGGGAATCTCCGTAAAAGGACTGCAGGGGATCTCCCGGTGCCAGTCTCGCCAGCCAGAACACCACCACAGACAGCAGAAACATAACCACAGCAAGCAGAAGGATCCGCTTCAGGATCCGGATGACGAGTTTATTTTCTTTGTTCATAATTTTCCTTTCCCACTGCCCTTTACAGTTCAGACAGACATTCGCATTCCGCTCTGCTGCATGCTCATGAACACAAATCGTGGAGCGATTTGTGTTCATATTTCAAAAGCAGTTATGGCATCCAAAACCATAACTGCTTTTGAAAGGGTCGTGTTATTATTCGACAAAACATTTGTATGCACAAATAGGAGTGCGCGGAGGTTATGTGCATCACAGTGTTTTTATATTCAGCACGCGGAGTGTGCTGCTGATATTATTTTATCATTTAACAGCTTTCGGACAACCCCGGTACGGGGATATTGGACAGTCGGTTTTAGCATGGATGTGTATTCCATATAAAAAACGGGACTTTTCTGTATCAGGAACCTGTGTCCCGTGCAGAAAAATCCCGTCTGGTCTTTTGCTTTATTCTTTTATCACTTCCCGGAAATCTGAAGTCTTTCCTTCACGAATCCCAGAAAATCCTTTCCCTGTTCACTAAGCTCTTCACCTCTCCGGCAAATGCACCCGTAAACAAGTTTCTGGCCTTCTCCCGGAAATGTATATTTCACGGAGGAATATCCCGGATCACGGCCGGAAAGATCCGCACCACTGATATTACACAACTCTCCGGACCCAAGAAGACGTTCCACGATATAATCACTGTTTGTTACGACTACGGTCTCTGCCTCCACTGCGGAATGACCGTTTTCCTCTACAAGGTTCCGGTAATTATCCGGGGAAAATTCATCGGGAAATCTCTGGATCAGCCTGAGCTGGGACATATTAAAATCTCCCTCATCTGCTTTCCCTTTCCCGGTATAAATATTTACCTCGGTTTCCGTCAGCAGCTCAAATTCCAGGTAATTCCGGGAAAGAAAATACTGGAACGCTGCCAGCTGATTCTGCATCACATAGGCGAATCCCATATCATCCTGTCTGCCTTTCACACGTTTTATGATCTCATGGGTATCTGCTGCGTAAACCTGATAATGAAGATCATCGCACTTATGTGCTTCATAATACGTTACGAAGGTATCCGCAAACCAGGAGCTGGGATGAAAGCATACACACAGGCTGCTTTTTGCAAGTGGCTGTGCCTGCATTTCCAGTTCATCTATATTTTCCAGGATCCTCTGCACATGGATATATGCGCGCTCTCCTTCCGGTGTCAGCTCTATGCCCTTTGCATGACGGACAAACAGCTGGGTACGCATATCGTCTTCCATAGAACGGATCACCTTGCTTACATTTGACTGCGTGGTAAAAAGCAGTTCTGCTGCCTGGCTGAAGGAGCCTGTTTTGGCACAGGCTGCAAAATATTGTATCTGTTTTATATTGAGCATGATCCTACCTCTGTTTCTTTGCAAAGATCAAAAACATCGGGGTCGGATTGTAAAACTCGTCTTTTTCTGTATAAATACGTTTGCTGATACCAAGGTCAAAGGAAAATTCTTCCACACCTATACGGCTCAGCGTTTCCAGATCCCATGCCGGACGCAGAAAAGAACTGATGGGCAGCTGCCGCTTGATATCCTCGCATTCCTGCATCAGCTCATCCTGGATCTGATGATGGGCATGATTCTCCGGAAGATCCGCAGTGTCCGCAAAGTCTGCTGCTCCGTAGTTTGCATCCAGATTGATCATCACTCCGCCTGGTTTCAGCACGCGGAACCATTCCTGATAAGCGTGTTCTGCATCCGGCAGTGTCCAGGTAAGGTTTCGGGATACGATTACGTCAAATTCCTCATCCGGGAAATCCGGGTTTTCCGCATCCATGACTGCAAACTGACAGTCTGCTTTTTCTTCCTCCGCCAGCTCCTTTGCATGAGTGATCATATCCGGCGTCAGATCGATCCCGGTTACCTGATGGCCTTCCTTTGCAAGAAGAATGGTAAAAAATCCGGTTCCGCAACCTACATCCAGGATTCGGAGATTCTTTTTCTCAGGCAGATACTTCTTAAGCTCAGTCATCCAGCGGCCTGCAAGTGCACTGTGAAGCTCTGCTCTTCTCTGTTCCAGAAAGCTGTCGCTGCGCCTGGTCCAGTACTGGGCGATCCTTGTTTTCCGCTCGTCTTTTTCTCTTACGATATTTCCGTAGGTGATCACAGGGCCGCCTTCCACAACCTGAAGACTGGATACCTGATAAAGGATCACACCATCCATGTCTGCACGACAGATTTCCTGTACATTTCCCTCATAATCACGGATCTCGCCAAGATACTCATCCTGATGAACAATATCGCCTGGTTTCTTCACCGGGTACCAGAGACCGTTGACACTGGCGCACTGATAACGCACATCATCCATTTTCAGCGGATAGTACGTACTGTGGGAACGGATTCCGTTATAGGCTCCGATGCTGCAGAGGATATTTCTTACATCTCTTCGCATGGAATCCACTTCCTCCCGTTCCCAGGTTCCCATACAGCCGCGTTCCAGAAGGACCGCCGGAATATGGAAGGTACTTGCCGCATAATTGTAGGCGCCGCCTGTACTCACATTTGACTGTACCATATATGGGACATCAACCTGCTCTGCCATTTTTCGGGAAGCTTCCACGATCTCTGGCTTTGCCACGCCTGCAAAATATACATACGGAGTCAGCTCCTCATAATCATCACCGCCGTGAAGATCGATATAATAATCTGCCTTCCGGATCAGGGATTCTGTGATGGCCGCTGCCAGTCGTTCCATTTTTGTGCCATCTTTTCTGCCAGGGAAAACACGGTTCAGATTTTTTCCGTCTTCCCAGCTGATGCTGCCTGCACGCTTCTCAAAGTCTTCCCGGTTCAGCACCTTTACCAGAACCAGCTGGCCCTTTACCTTTTCCGGCTTCAGCCGCTTCGACAGCTCGATCAGAGTCTGGATCCCCACATACTCTCCTGCATGAAGACCTGCTGTGACGAGAACGGTTTTTCCAGGATCTTTTCCACGGATGATGGTTGCAGGAAGGACAAATTCTCCATCTCCGAGCTCAAGAAAGCCTTCTGTTTTTTCTCCTGCCGCAACCGGAAGATTCAGGAAATGATCCGGCTTTACACCAGTTACCATAAACATTGGTGTGGACTGATAATTTAATCTCTCCTCCTCACTCCAGACCGTTTTCCATATTTCTGTGTCTGTGCGAATCCCAAGAAGTCCTGCTTCTCTGAGAGTTTTTACATCCCACTGGGGACGACTGATCTTTGACAGCGGTACCTGGAGGGCAATCCGCTCCATGCGCTCAATATCCGTACAGAGATAGTGATCATCCAGGCTGTTGTTTTCCACATTTTTCCGGTCGTTTTCGTAGGCCTTACGCTGCTCTTCCTCATAAAGATAACCGTACCAGTTGGCATCAAAATTCAGAAGTCTTCCTCCTACCTTCAGTACACGGACCCACTCTCTGTAAGCAACATCAGGATGCTCCAGATTCCAGGTAAGATTTCGGGAAATGACCACGTCAAAGGTATTATCCTCAAAATCCAGCTTCTGTGCATCCATCCTCAAAAAGCGGATATTCCGGCAAAGGTCTCCTGCATTTTCCTTTGCCTTTTCCAGCATTCCTTCCGTATAATCCACTGCATCTACATGATATCCGGCTTCTGCCAGGATCACAGGAAAAAATCCGGGGCCTGTTCCGATATCCAGGATACGGATCTCTTCCTTGGGTTTGTCCGGAAACTGACTGGTCAGCACCTTAAGCCATGCGTTTTTCTGCGTTCCTGCAAGCTCTTTATGATTCACTTCGGAGTACCCTTCTGTACGGGTGCTCCAGTAAGATTCGATTTCATCGAGAAGTTTTTCCACGTTGATTCCTCCGCACTTTTCTATTCACGTGAGGGAGATCAGGTCCCTCACAGGTCACGTTTAATGTACCAAATTGTCAGGGTATTAACAAGCCCCTGGGGGGGATTCCCAAAATTGCTCTGCTGATAAAATCCCCAAATGCCACACACTGCTTCTGTACTCCTGTCCACCTTGTAATTCTCCGAATGCTGTGGTATCATCCTGGCTGTAGTAATTCAGTAATATAACCGAAATTGAAAGGATGGTTCATATACAAATGACAACACAGGAACTGGCCTATGAAGTTATCAGCCGTTTAAAAAAGGAATATCCGGATGCAGACTGTACACTGGATTATGATGATGCCTGGAAGCTTCTTGTAAGTGTCCGTCTGGCAGCTCAGTGCACCGATGCCCGGGTCAATGTAGTTGTTCAGGATCTCTATGCAAAATACCCGGATGTGGCAGCCCTGGCAGCAGCAGAGCCGGAAGCGATCGAAGCCATTGTACGTCCCTGCGGCCTTGGAAAAAGCAAAGCCCGGGACATCAGCGCCTGTATGCGCATTCTCCACGAACAGTATCACGACAAGGTGCCGGAAGACTTTAACGCACTTCTGAAGCTTCCCGGTGTGGGCCGAAAAAGCGCAAACCTGATCATGGGGGACGTATTCGGCAAGCCCGCCATTGTAACAGATACTCACTGTATCCGCCTTTCCAATCGCATCGGCCTTGTCCATGACATGAAGGATCCGAAAAAGGTGGAAATGGCTCTCTGGAAGATCATCCCTCCGGAAGAAGGCAATGATCTCTGCCACCGTCTTGTCAATCATGGAAGAGAAGTCTGTACAGCGCGGACAAATCCTTACTGTGACCGCTGCTGTCTCAATGATATCTGCGAAAAAAATGGGATCTGAATGTATGCAGTTCAATAAACCTTCAGACCTCGGAAAGGAAAAACATAATGAATTTCAAAAAACTGGAAAATAATCTCCTGGATATGATCCAGGAACAACAGGTAAAGATCGGATACATGAGCGGAGTTACCCGTTTTTATTATCCGCTGCAGTCTCTGAACCGCCTTCTTGGCACAGAGCTTACGGAAGAAGAAATGCAGCATGCAATGGAAAAATTCTCAGATCATGCCTATGACCGTCTTGGAAAAGTAACGGCTTCTTCCAAAAACGGGCGTTTCTGCATCACCCTGCCGCCTCAGGCCTCGGACTACGTTCACGAAAACCGGAAGCCGAGTGAATTTCTGGTACACTTTATAGGCACGGTTGCACGTCATGGCTGTACTCTGGATGAAGTGATGGACGTTTTTCATGCTTATTCCGAACATGTACACGTGGAAAAAACAACCGGAACCGGATTTGATTATCTTGTATATTTCGAAGACGGGATCCCGGATGACTACCGGTATTGTCTGTCCCTGGAGGGTGAGCATATGATCTATCATAAGTTTACACCGGAGGACTATGAAGATTTCGGATTCTGATCTCCGAACACCGGGCAAGTTTTCCCCTCTGCTTATTGCTTTTCGCAGCTCTGCAGGGAACTTCCTTTATTTGCTAAACAACCGCCGGTCTGCAGACAGATCTTCAAAAAGTCCTCTGCAGATCGACGGTTGTTTTTATTTTCTATGCACGGAATTTCTTCTGCATCTCCCGCACCATATCTTTCCTCTTAAACAGGAACAACCATACCAGCATCAGAAAGCTGACGCATATACAGATCAGCGACGGATACAGCACCGTTACCACACCGGCAGCCAACAGGATCACAGGGATCACTCCTCCAAAAGCTCCTGCTTCCAGAAGATAGATCATATATTCCGCCACCTCCAGCTTCTGTACCGCAGTGATCACCCACATGGAGCAGATCACAGCAAGCGAAGCCAGAGGAAGCAGATAATCCACAGACCAGCCACGCCAGCCGGTGAACACATCCCAAAGTCCACCGACCAGCCCCGCCAGCCCGTGAAAATATCCCAGAGCACGGCGATGGCTGTCACCAGAAGCAGCTGCCACATCTCATTTTTCAGAAGATTCCGCCGCTTCACATAAGCCACTGAAACCATCAGCCAGGTGCAGAACGCCCCTGCAGTCACAAACCAGGCCCAGCCTATATGACTATCCAGCAGATAATCGATCAGATTACATACCACAGCCAGCACAATACACAGAAATGTAAAGCTCTCAAAAAGCTTCATCTGCTGTTTCTGCTCCTCTTTTTGTCCCGGAAGATCATTCTCCCGAATTGTACAGGATACCTGCTCATTTTTCAGTCTCTCCACAAAATTCCGCTCAATATTTCCATTGGGGATCTTGGACGTAAAGCTTAAAACCATCTCATCTCCAAAAGAACAGGAACACAGCTGCAGACTGTCCGTGCTTGCAAAAAGTCCGAATCTCTGAATATATTTCCGATATTCCTCCGGCATCCGGATGATCCCCACATTGGAATAGATCGCCGTGATAGACCTCCCTCCCAGAGTCGTCCCGGCAAGAAGGAACGGGGTTTTGATCTCCAATGGTACCAGACGCAGGATCGGATTCTTCTCCAGGCTTACCAGATCATTCAGCTTTGCTTCGATCACGTCCTTACTCAGTTCCTTTGCAAACTGCTCCTTTACGGATCTCAGAATATCCTCAAAGGCTGTATCAGGCTGAAAATAACAGCTGATCTCGATCCATCCGAAAAAATTTGCCATAGACCGGGACGGAAAATAATTTCTCAAATTTACCGGGATCATCAGACCAATGGGCTTTTTCGCCTGATTCTGAGGTACTTCTTCATGGATCGCCCAGATAAGTGCTGCCGTAAGAAAAACCGTGATCGACACACCGGCCGCTTTTGCACGGGCGTGGATCTCTTTTACCGGAATACAGACTTCCGTGATACTCATATCCTCCTGCCTGAGCTTCTCGCCTTTTAACTGGAAGGCAGGCTTCTTGGACTCTCTCTTTCTTGGCGCATCGGAGGAATAATACTGGGAAAAGCTGTCCTCCTCCATATCCCTGCCCGTAATGTTTTCATCCGAAAAAAGCTCCGGAAGCTCTGCGGATGGGTGCGTCTCCTGAAGATAATTTTTCACCAGCTCCATCAGAAAATGCATGGCTCCCGTTCCATCCGTCAGCGCATGAAATACCTCGAAATTGATCCTGTTCTTATAATAGCTCACCCGAAAAAGAAGCGTTTTTTTGTCCGGAATATAAAGTCCGCTGCAGGGTGCACCTGCTTCTTTCTTTGCCACTGCCGGAATATCACGTCTCTCCAGATAAAACCAGAACAGTCCCTTTCTTAAAACTGCACGGAAAAGAGGATATTTTTCCAATGTCCTCTCCAGGGCTTCCTGCAGGTTTTCTTCTTTTATCTCTTCTTTCAGTTCACAGTAAAAACGAAATACCCTGGTGTCATTCTTTCCTGTCACCGCCGGGAACGCCAGCGCCGCATTGTCAAGTTTTCTCCACTGTGCATATTCGTTCTTCATGATGCTTTCCTTCTTCCTGTTCCTCTGTTTCCAGAAAACGATTTACATATGCAAAGCTCTCCTGCACATGCAGAAATTTGATCCCCAGTGCAAAATACCCGTGAAACGCACCTGCGATCCTGTGCACTTCCACACGATTTCCCGCTTCCTTCAGTTTTTCACCAAATGCCTCACCTTCATCCCGAAGAGGATCGAACTCAGCGGTAAGTATCAGTGTATCCGGCATATTTCGAAAATTCTTCTCCAGGATCGGCGCAAAATAGGGATTCCTCCTGTCTTCCGGACAACTCTCATAGAATTTCAGATAATCTTCCATCTTCTCCGCTGTGAGAAGATAACCGGTTCCATTTGTTTTTACGGATTCAAAAGGAGAGTCTTCCGTATAACAGTTGTTCAGTGCCGGATAAATAAGGATCTGTTTTTTGGGAAAAAAATCTCCGCGGTCTCTGGCCATCATACATACAGCCGCTGCCAGATTTCCGCCTGCACTATCTCCCATAATGGTGATACGATCCGGATCCGTATTCAAAAGAAAACGATTGGTGTAAAAAGTCTTCGCAGCTGCATAACAATCCATCAGTCCCACCGGGAAACGGTATTCCGGTGCCAGCCTGTATTCAACAGACGCCACGATCTGACCGGTAGACTGTGCCATTCTGGCACAAACCCGCTGATAATTCTCTACACTTTCCGTAACCCAGCCACCGCCATGGAAAAACAGGATCACCGGTGGTTTTTTTCCGGAGGCGGCACCGTTTTCCATGTCCTCTTCTGTTGGAAAAAACAGACGGATCGGCACTTTATAGTCTCCGTTATAAACTTCCGCATCCAGTGTCCTGTAAAAGATCCTCATAGGATCCATCTTCTTAAGATCTGCCAGCTTTCTGGAAGCCTCCACTTCGATCCCGCCATAGGAAAGAGCATGGAGCACTGTCCGCATGGCACGTGGCATAGCAGTTTCTCTCCCGGTCGGAATGCCCGGAACTATGACTGGGCGGCTTCTTCTGTTTTCTTTTCTTGTATAGATATATTTTGTTTCTGTTTCGTATCTTCCAGGAATGCAGACTTGTTTCACGCAGGTACGCCTGTAGGCAATCCTCTTCAGGATCTCATGATCTGTACGGATGATCACTTCCGTTCCCTTATAGCCCCGGATATAATATCTGTTTTCTTTCTTTTTTATACGTGGTTGTCTCAATCGCAGTAAATATTTTCTGATTACTTTTTCCTCCGTGGATTTTTCCTTTATTTTCACCTATGATAGCATCCGCAGTCTATGAGTACAAGTCATAGTAAAAAATATACTGCTGCATGATTCCACGCATTCCTCTGTATCTGCGGTTGGGAAATCCTCTTTTGTAATGCACGTCCATGACCTGACGGATGTGGGTATCTATGGGAAAAGCATCCATATGATGCAGTGCAAACAGGCAGATACATTCAGCTACCTTTTCTCCCACACCACAAAGCTTCATCAGCTCCTTCTTTGCCTGATGGTAACGCATATCATAGATTTTTTCCAGGGAGATCTGACCGGATGCAATGGTCCTAGCCGTTACTGCGATATATTTTGCCCGGTATCCCAGGCCGCATCCTCTTAACTCCTCTTCCGTTGCCTGACTCAGCGCCTCTACAGTCGGAAAAGCGTAGTATTCCACACCTGCAGATGAATTTTTTCGCTCTCCGTACTTCCGGCAGATGGTTTCGATACATTTGCGGATACGCTTGATATTGTTCTGCTGAGATATCAGAAACGTAACGATCATTTCCCAGAGATCCTGTCTTAATATCCGTATCCCGTCTCCTGCCTTTATTGCGGCACCCAGATATTTATCCCGTGGATTAGCAGCATTCATGTAAGCTTCATAATCCGTATCCAGATCAAAATAAAGCACCCAGTAACAGATAAATTCCTCCTGAGAGCAGCAGAAATCCACCACTCCGTCTTTCTGATACATTTCCAGATACTGGTCTCCCGCCACCATGGAAAAATGTCCGTCTCCAAGCTTTCTCATCCGGAAGCACTGTCCGGAATCGCATATTTTATCAAGGCTGAAATGTTCCAGTTCTACTGTGATCATGTCTGTTCCTCTCGTAAATATTTTTCCTTATATAATGTTCTGTATTCTCTTGGTGTCATCCGGTACCGTTCCCGGAATACCCGGTTAAAAGTCCTCTGACTTTCAAATCCCGGGATCTGCACATACGCCTGTTCCACTGCAAGATTATCATCCTTCTCCTTGCGGTTTGCCCTGAGACACCGTACCGCATTTACAATATCCGGATGCACCTGCTCCTTTTTTATAACCGGGTCTTCCGGACAGCTGTTCTGAATGATATCCGCAAACTTACCAATCAATACCGGCTTTGCCCAGAGATAGACTGCTTTGTTTTCTCCCGGAGAGAACACCTGATAGTGATGGATCACATCCGGAAAGATCACTGCAAAATCTCCCTCTTCCATATGATAAAGCTCCTGTCCCATACCAAGCTCCAGAGTTCCCTCTGTGATATAGATAAACTCTATGGAGTTATGAAGATAGGGTGAAGCATGGGCTAAGGTCCGCAGATGAATATGGAGATTCTTCTTTTTTTCTTCGTATACTGGAAACATGGATTTTTCTCTCCGCAATATTTGACTACTTTTTCTGTGTTTTTGGCACGTAATATTTCCGAGAGTTTATTATAATGCATTTGTAAGTTAAAGAAAAGAGGAGGAAAATAAAATGAAAAAAATCATAGAATTTATCAAATATGCGATCAAATGCTACATAGAGATCAATGCAAGAAATCCATACTTCCACTAAGAAGATCCACAATAATATCTGAGGTCACGGATATTTTGTGTGGACCATGCGCATGAAAAAACTGAATAAAGGTCAATAAATGACTTGTGTGAAAATAGTATCACCTGGCATCATGAAGTATCTCCAAAGCCCGTTTATATCTTCCATGCAGCCGTGATATCTGTTCAGCAGACATATTTTCGCAGTCAGAAAGACGTGTTACATCAGAATTGTGGAGCAGATCAGCCTGCTTCACTTTTTTTGCGATCGGATTCTTCCGGATATTCCGGATATAGTCGAAATAATTCATACTCTTATCTCTTGTAAGATAACGTAAGGCCTCCACAACTTCTTCCGGAAATTCTCCGGTAAGATCCTCAAATGTGATCTCTGTATCTTCTATCACATCGTGCAGAAGTGCCGTACATACACTGAGTTCATCATCCATTTGCTCCGCTACATGAAATGGATGAAAGATATAAGGTGTCCCGCTTCGATCTGTCTGTCCATGATGTGCCTCGTATGCCACCTTCATAGCTTTTTTCGTCAAAGCTGTATAAATCATAACCGCGCCTCCCGTTGGGTTCTCTGAACCGCCATTCAGATCACTGTATACCTTTTACGCCTACAGCAATCCTGTACCCTGTATAACACAGTATAGCATCTGATTTTCCTTCCTACAAGGATAAAAAGTCTTATATATCTATCATTTTCCCTTATATACGACAATTTTCTGATTATAACATTCCCAAAACTCTGCTGTTCTTATTTAGATCTTTCATTGGATCATGAACTCGCTTGCCCTCATTCTGAAATTGGTATATACTTACTAGTACAGCGAAAATTAAGTTTCTGCTATATTGACGCAGGATGATTTCTTCATCTGCAAGGCGGAGGAATGAGGCGTAGCGGTGGCTACGACGATTGACGACAACGCAGCAGATGAAAAATCAGACAAGTCAATATGGCGGTTACTTAATATTCGCTGTACTAGGTCAGGTAAAACTATCCATATTCATGGTATTACACGGATCACTTCATTTTAAAAAAGAAAGGAATCTTACCTATGAAATTTATATATCCCGCAGTTTTCCGTCCCACAGAGGACAAAAAATACAATGCTTTTTTTCCGGATCTTGCCTGCTGTGAAGCCAACGGTGACACGCTGGATGATGCCATCGAAAATGCCAATGCAGCTGCATACGACTGGATCTACACAGAGCTTATGGAATTTGAGGGAAAGCTTCCTCCTGTTTCCGATGAGAGCGATCTGGAGCTTCAGGAGGGAGACGTTGTCCGCAATATCTCTGTAAATATCCGCTTCCAGGATGGCTGGGACGAATAAACTCTCGTATCACAAAAACAAAGGCGACATTTAATATCATTTTCAATAAATGTCCGTGTCGAAAATGCCTGTTATGCAAAAAGCATCCGGATCGGTAATTGTCCTTTATTACCGATCCGGATGCTTTCATTATACATTTCTTCATTGTTCGTGATACTGTCTGAAAAATTTACGCAGTCCGTCCAGTGCTTTTACCAGCACTTCTGTCTCATTCTCATTCAGCTCTGCGATCACCGCTTCTGTCATCTGCCTGTGAAACTCCGCATGATGATGATATGCCATACGTCCCTTATTTGTAAGCTGGATAAATACCACACGCCGGTCCTTCTCACTTCGCTCTCTCTTCACATAGCCTTTTTTTACAAGACTGTTCATAGATGTTGTGAGGGAGCCTACGGTGATCTTAAGCTTGGCTGCAATGGAGGACATGTTCCCCCCTCCAAGACCTACAGCCTCGATAATGTGCATATCATTGTTGGAAATATCTTTATATTTATCTGTGATGATGGCTTCTTCCTCCAGCCGGAGGATCTCGTTGAACAGATTCACCAGCACGTCATTTATAACTTCCCGATTGTCCACTCTACCCGCTCCTGTTTCTCCGGAGCAAAAAGGCTTCTCCGGTTCTCTGTTTATGAAGCCATCGTAACATAAATATGGCATTTTTTCCACTGGATTTTTACTTTGCGGGCTACAAAATCACTGCACTTATTGCTTCTACATTTTCCGGAAACGTTCATAGCGATGTTCCAGAAGCTTCTCCGGCTCTTCTTCGCCATATTTCTCAAGAAAATCCGCAATTCCGTTTTCCAGATAACCCGCAATATCATTTATGTTCTCACGGCTTACAGGCTCTGCTTCCGGAATCACATGCTCGATCATCCCCATCTGGTAAAGGTCTGCAGCTGTGAGCTTCATCACTGCTGCTGCTTCCTTTGCCTTTTTGCTGTCTTTCCAGAGAATGGAGGCAAAGCCCTCCGGGGACAGGATGGAATAAACGGAATGCTCCAGCATCCATACCTCATCTGCCACCGCCAAGGCAAGGGCACCTCCGCTTCCGCCTTCACCGATCACAACGGAAAGCACCGGCACTGTGAGACCTGCCAGTGTATAGAGATTTTTTGCAATGGCTTCACCCTGTCCACGTTCCTCTGCTTCCAGCCCGCAGAATGCGCCTGGTGTATCTACAAGGCAGATCACCGGACGGTGAAATTTCTCTGCCTGCTGCATCAGGCGCAGGGATTTCCAGTACCCCTCCGGAGATACCATTCCGAAATTCCGGGTAATGTTTTCCTTTGTACCCTCTCCTTTTTCCTGTACAAGGACAGTTACCGGCTGTCCGTGGAAAAATGCCACACCACCGATCACTGCCGGATCATCCCCGCAGTGACGGTCTCCGTGAAATTCCATGAAATCGTCAAATAGCGCTTCGATGTAATCCTTTCCTGTAGGGCGTGTTTTGGCTCTGGCAAGCTGAACATGTTCCCAGGGAGTGAAATCTCCGGATGGAACGAAGTCCGGCCAGATCCTATTATCTTCCTCAACAGTTTTCATCGATTCCTGATTGTCAGACTTGAACCCATTTTTAATGTCCGTATTATCGGACTGTACATTATTCAGGATTTTATCCTGATGTAATCTTAGAATATCCGCCAATACGATCCTCTGCTCCTCACGCTTTACGATCTTGTCCACAAAGCCGTGTTCCAGAAGAAATTCCGCTCTCTGGAAGCCTTTGGGAAGCTTTTGCCCGATGGTCTGTTCGATCACTCTGGGACCTGCAAAACCGATCAGCGCTTTCGGCTCTGCCAGGATAATATCTCCCAGCATAGCAAAGCTTGCCGTCACGCCGCCTGTTGTCGGGTCTGTGAGGACCGGCACATAAAGAAGTCCAGCATCGCTGTGCTTCCGGATGGCCATACTGGTTTTTGCCATCTGCATCAGGGAAACCAGGCCCTCCTGCATTCTGGCACCGCCAGAACAGATATAGAGGATTACCGGCAGCTTCTCCTCTGTGGCACGTTCAAAAGCCCGCGTGATCTTTTCCCCCACGACTTCTCCCATACTGGACATCATGAAACGACAGTCACAGACACCAAGTGCCACAGGTGTCCCTTTTATAGTACACTTTCCGGTAACTACAGCCTCATCAAGCCCTGTCTTTTCACGAAGCCCCTGAAGCTTTTCTTCGTAGCCTCTGTACTGAAGGGGATTCTGTTCTTCCATGTGAGCATCCCACTCCACAAAGCTCTTTCTATCTGCGATCATTTTGATCCGACGATAAGCGGGTACATGGAAATAATTTCCGCAGTGGGGACAGATGTATTGATTCTGCTTTACCTCGTCTACAAAAACCGCCGCTTTGCAGGCGTTGCATTTACGCATCAGGTTATCCGGCACCTCCGGAGTGTTTTCCTGTTCTTCACCCCGGA
>OHVB01000083.1_pt1 | contig 40160 bp, 28 predicted proteins | sample 1579331 | NCBI WGS metagenome assembly OHVB01 (sample SAMEA3882503, study PRJEB24775) | human gut metagenome | biome: human-associated habitat; feature: intestine environment; material: feces | place: Netherlands | collected 2009/2010
GGTTGTTTGATTATTTAAACATACCTTTGCAGACGGTTTGGAGTGGTACACTTTTTAATTAGAAAGTGGTACACTTTTAAATTAGTATATACATTCCTGGTATTTCCGCAATGCCCTGGTTCGTGCCAATTATCGCAATATCAATAAAGATATAGAGTACTCTCCTATCTACCTTGTTCGTTTCTTCAGAAACTTGCTACTAGGCGAAAGTTGGGTTCTCAAAAACAGATACTTGCATATAGATCCTACAGATGAATGGAAGGTACAGCCAAGACTTGCTACCCCACAAGCCCCCCACACGCCTCATCAAAAGGTGGACAGAAAAGGTGGACAGAAAACAGAAAAGGTAGGCAGAAAAGGTGGACAGAAAACCAAAGAGTCTATCCTTTCCCTTATCGCAACCGACCCATTTGTCACCACCAATGAGATGAGTAAACGATTGGAAATCAACCGAAGTGCCATCTCTAAACATATAAAGAAACTGAAAGAAGATCACATAATAGAACGAATAGGACCAGACAAGGGAGGGAAATGGCTCATCAAGAAATAAGAAACACCTTTTTTATGGCGCAAAGATAGCACTAATTTTTTCACTTATACAAGAAAAAACCGCTGCTTTTGCAATCTTTTTCATGTATAAGTGAAAAATATTGCGTTTTTATCGAATATTTCTAGTATAAGTGAAAGAAATAACTCTAAAAAGGAAACTTTGATGGAATTTTCCGCTTTTTTCTGTTCTACTTGATGTTATCTCGCAGAAAAATCGTAACTTTGCAAATCATATAACAACAACACAAAGAATAAAATGAAGAAAAAAGCAACGGTCCTTATCGCCTCTATCATGGCGTTCTGCGGAATCAACACCGCTCACGCTGACGAGGGAATGTGGACGATTTACAACTTGCCTAACGCTGTATATGAGATGATGCAGCGCGAAGGTTTCAGTATGACTTATGACCAGCTCTACAATGGCGAGAATGCCTTGAAGAATGCTGTGGTTAATTTCTCTGGCTATTGCTCAGGCGTGGTCGTTTCTCCAGACGGTTTGGTATTTACCAACCACCATTGCGGTTTCGAGGCTATCAGAAGCCACTCTACCGTAGAACATGATTACATGCTCAACGGATTCTTTGCAAAATCTTACGCAGAGGAATTGCCTAACGAGAATATGTTCGTCAGCTTTATGGTTGAACAGAAGGATGTAACCGATAAGGTGATGAGCCTCGGATACGAGAAACTCGACAACAAGAAGCGCGATGAACTCATCGATTCTCTGGAGAATGAGATGACCAAAGAGGTGAAGAAGAACGATTCTACCCTCCATATCACCGTTCAGCCTTTCTACGAGGGCAACAAGTGGTACGCTACTACTTACCGCGATTTCACCGACCTGCGTCTGGTTTTCACCGTACCAAAGTCTATGGGTAAGTTTGGTGGCGATACAGACAACTGGATGTGGCCTCGCCAGACCTGCGACTTCTCTGTATTCCGCATCTATGCCGACCCTAAGACCAATGGTCCTGCTGCCTACAGCAAGGACAATGTGCCTTATCATCCAAAGCGTTGGGCACAGGTTTCACTCCAGGGTTACAAGGATGGCGACTATGCGATGACCATGGGTTACCCAGGCAGCACAGAGCGCTATCTCTCAAGCTACGGAATCCAGACCATGCGCGATGCTGAGAATGCTCCTCGTGCCCAGGTTCGTGGCGTAAAGCAGGAGGTAATGCAGAAGCACATGCGTGCCGACGAGGCTGTACGCATCAAGTACGACAGCAAGTATGCCAGCTCTTCCAACTACTGGAAGAATGCCATCGGTATGAACAAGTGTATCGACTCTATCGGCATCGTGAATCTGAAGCGTGAGTACGAAACCCGTCTCCGTGCTTGGCAGGATACAGCCAAGGCAGCCAACGATCTTGCCCACAAGGTAGATTTCGACAAGCTCGCCAAGCTCTACAAGGAGAGCGCAGACGTGAAGTATGCCTGGACCAACTTCTCTGAATCTTTCACCAGAAGAAGCAACATCGAGTTCTCTACCCGTGCCATCAAGCTCCAGACCAACATGGAGGTAAAGGGTCCTGAGAAGAACAAGAAGAAGCAGTATCATGAGTTTGAAGATAACTCTGCAGAATGGGATATGGCGCTCGATAAGGAGGTGCTTGCTACCCTCTTGAAGAATTATAAGGAGCACGTAGATGCAAAATGGTTACCTAAGTTCTACAAGACCATCGACGCTGAGTTTGGCGGCGACTACGCCAAGTATGTGGATTATCTCTGGGAGAAGTCGCTCATCATGAAGAAGGGTGCCAAGCTCTACTTCAACAAGAAGGGATATGAGAAGGATCCAGGCGTAAGCTTCGGTATGGATTTGAACGATGTATTTGCAGATTTCGCTGCTCAGATGGGCAGCATCAACGATAGTATCGCCGAGCAGGAGAAGTATCTCTGTGCTGCCAAGCTCCGTATGGAGGAGGACATGCCTCACTACAGCGACGCCAACTTCACCATGCGATTGAGCTACGGTCAGGTAGGCGGTTTCGACCTCGGTGGCAAACCTTCTGGCTATTATACCACAGCCGAGAGCCTCGTTGAGAAGATGAAGCAGGGCGATAAGGTAATCGATTACTACGCTGAGCCTATCATGCACGAGCTCCTCTCTGAGAAGGATTTCGGCAAGTATCAGGATAAGACGACTGGCAAGATGCAGCTCTGCTTCCTCACCAACAACGATATTACCGGTGGTAACTCTGGTAGCCCTATGTTCAATGGTAAGGGTGAGTTGATTGGTCTTGCCTTCGATGGCAACTGGGACAGCCTCAGCTCTGACATCAACTTCGACAAGCGCCTGGCTCGCTGCATTGGTGTGGACATCCGCTATGTGCTCTACCTGATGGATAAGTGGGGACACGCAGACAGACTCTTGAAGGAGATCAATGCGAAGTAATTTCTATTTGGAAAAATAGAATGATAGAAAGTTTGTCCTGAGAGTAGTCTTAGGATGATAGAAACTTTTATCCTGAGGTAAAGATTAGTCTCAGGATAATATAAAAAAAGAGCGGAAAATCAGCTGTTAACTGTTAACCTGTTAACTCCTGGCTTTCCGCTCTTGTTTTATTTAGTCTTTCTATTCTTGTTATCTTGCTGATTTTCAGTTTATTTTTATCTTACAGATTCGCAACTTACAGAAATCCTATTAATATTGCGAGATATTATTCAGCTCCTTCAATGAAACCTGACGAGGCTTCTCGACAAGTTTCTTCTTCAATTCATCCACCGTTATTTCTGCAGATGGATAGAAATCGGCAGAGCGCATATAATCAATTACACTCTGATAGAAAGCCTTACCTTCCGGATATTTCGAAGCCTTCTCCAAATCACTCATGCAGACGAGAAGCTTTCCGGCTCCCACCTTCCATTCCATCACCAAGCCCAATTTATGATTCCGCTCAATATTATCTATCACCTGAACAATCGGGCGATAATCCTTGGCGAAGTTGTCAAGCACCAGCGGATGCGATTCCTTGATAACCGGGAACCATTGCCAGTTGGTGTGCATCTCCGTTGGGAATCCCTTGAATATCGGATGTTCCGGATTCGTCAGAATGCCCAGGGTTCCTGGAGAAACCTTCTTCTTGTTGTTCTCGCAGATGGTCTTGAACATGCGATAATTCCAGTAATCGGTCTGGAAGAGTCCGCCAACAGTATAAGGAGTAGCATTATCTGCCTGCGATAACGTATTATCTGCCTGCAAAACCGAATTATCTGCCAGCAAAGCCTTATCATCGGCAGCCACGAAATGACTGGAAGCCGTAGGCATCCAAAGCACCTTTCCGCCCTTTTCCAAGACTTTCACCACTTCCTGATTCAAATCCTTGGCTATGATAACGCCCTTCTTTTCCATCGCCTTCTTCGGATAAACCCAAAGTTCGTAGGAGTTTCTTGCCTCCGTTCCTTCAATGTTTAATGTAAGAAGCAGCTTGGTAGGTTTCTGCACGTGAAAAACACCATTCAGTTCACCCACATCCACCAAACCTTCATCGTATGAAAAGATGTTCAATACTCCCTCATCCTCTGCCATCAAGTCGCCCACATTCTTTCTCACTTCACCATCCTTGGTGCTGAAAGTTCCATCATCCATACAGAACAATCCGTTCTCGGCAGCCAGATGCCATTTCAGTTTCTTGCCCTTCAGCGAAGAACCACCATAGTTGGCAACCTTCACCTTTGCCTGAATCTTCTCACCATCCTCGAAGCAGAACTTCTTCATTTCCAGCAGAGGAACCACAGGCGAACACCACTGGCGCCATTCCTCGGGCGTAGTGATTCCCTTGCTCTCCATAAAAGCATCGAGAATGCCTACGAAAGCACTTCCCTGACCGGGATAATCCTGAATATCGAGCAGTTGGAAGCCCGCCATATTCCGGGTTCTCAAATCCATCTCTATATCGGCTTTATAGAGTTTCACGCTCCATAAGCCCGAAGCCTTGTGGAAATCATCTGCCTGCGAGAGCATTCCGGCTGCCGCCAGGCGACGGCGGAAGACTTCGAGGTTATAAGGATGAAGCACTCCGGTGTATTTCTTCATCTCCCGATAATCAGGATAGGTCTGAAACTGGCCTGTTTCGTGAGAGATGATAGGGATTCCTGCCTTATCGCAAGCCTCATCAAAATTCATCGTAGAATTAGGATGGAAATGATTGATCATTCCTCCATCGTAGGCATCGGCAAACGAGAAGGAACCACGGGTATGGGTATTGTATTTGCCCCATCCCTCGCCTCCGATGCGGCAAGTGGTGAAGTAATCCATTCCTTCTTTTATTCCCTGATAACCGAGATAGTAATTGCTTCCGAAGGTATAGTATTTATCAGGCGCAATCTTGCGGAAATCATCCACAAACTCCTTCATCTTGTCGATGTCCCCCCAGAGTTCATTACCCAGCGCCATCATTCGGAAAGAAGGATGATGACCGTATTCTCTGAGGATGTTCTCGCCTTCCTGATGCAGGAACGCCATCAGCCTTTCATCCTTCTTGTCAAAAGAGCCCCAGAAAGGAAGCTCCGGCTGGAGATAGATTCCCAGACTGTCCGCTGCCACGAAAGCCGCCTCCGGTGGGCACCAAGAATGAAAGCGCACATGATTGATTCCATATTCCTTGCAGGTTCCGAGATACTTCATCCAGCCTTCCACGCTCATTTCCACATGTCCCGTCAGCGGCCAGACAGCCGCATCGTGCTTGCCACGGAGGAATATCCTATGACCATTGGCGTAGAAGTGAGCGCCCTCAATATGGAAATCCTTGGCGAAATCAGGCATCTGAAGGGCGGAAGGAGAAGCTACAGAACGGCTAGGGATTGCTCCAGCCAGAGGAATTACAGAACGGCTTGAGATTGCTCCTGCCAGCGTTTCTGTCGATTTGCAATCGGTAAAAGAGGCAAGCTGGAGTTCTATCCTTCCGATAATTCCATTCCAGTTGGTCTGCGTATCTTCTGTATAAGCATGGCTGGAGCCGTAAACCTGATCAGGCACACCTCTTCCATTATCCACCACAATTTCCAGGAGATGCTTGCCCGGCTTCACCTTCTTTGGCAGAAGATAGCGCTGGGGAGTAGAGATGAAGTTACAGGAATCCACCAGTTCTCCATCCACATACACCCATGTCGGTCGGGTACGCTCCAGGAAGAGTTCTACCGGCTTCTTCTTCCAGTCCTTCGGGATATTGATTGTTCTCGAATATCTTGCAGCTCCTTTATAGGCATAGAGTCTCGTAAGATGCGTTGTCTCCATCGTATCTTTCGGAGCGAATCCCAGACGGTTCGTATCGATAGTACCGGGAAGGATGGCACGCTTCACCTCACCCTGCGAGGCACGCTTACTCTTGGCAAAAGCACTACCGCTCTTTCCCAACTCTACATTCCATTCACCAGCGAGCGAAATGCTCTGTGCTTGCAAGCCCAGACTTACCAGTCCCAGACAAGCGATAAGAATAGTTTTCTTCATTAACTTATTACAGAATATCTTTTAGGGTTAAAATTGCGTATAAAGATACAATAAATTTGATGTTTACGGCTGCAAATATACAAAAATTGCGGTAAAAACACCGCAATTTACCAAAGAAATTGCTGTATTTTTACCGCAAAATATGATTTATGAAAAAAAGCCACTATGCTTTACTTCTTCTTAGGTCTGCGACGAGCCCAACCTTCTTCCTCGAAGTTTGGCTCCTCGCCCTTGAACTTCACGTTGTCGTTGTTCTGGAAGAACTGGCGCCAATCGCCTGTATCCTCCTGAGGGCGAGACTTTCTTCCGCCACGAGATTCGCCACGGCTTCCACGTCCTCCCTTTCCACGAGAATCTCTTGCATCATCAGAAGAACCTCTGCGACCACGACCTTCCGAGCTACGACCTCCTCTTTCTGAAGAACGGCCGCCTCTGCCCTCAGAACTGCGACCGCCACGGGCTGCTCTGCCATGACCTTCCTCATCAGCATCATTACATCTCACGGTTCTGCCCTTGTACTCAGTACCGTTCAATGCCTTCATCACGCGCTTCGCATCCTCCTCAGGCACCTCGATGTAGGCAAACTTACTCAGCAGGTCGATGTGACCCACCTCCTGACGACCCTTCACGTGCTTGTTCAGATACTGCATGATTTCGCCCGGATAGAAACCATCCGCCTTACCCAGGTTGATGAACAGTCTCTTGAAACCAGCCTCAGTCTCATGCTTTCTGCGACCATTGGAAACCTTGCCACGGCCTTCGCCACGGCTTCCACGACCTTCGCCGCCACGGGAACCCTTGCCTGTTTCAGGCTTGATAATTTCAGGAGCGTTCTTATAGTAATCGAGGAACTTACCGAAGGTGATGGTTACCATCTTCTTGATGATGTCCTCCTTGTCGATGTACTCAAACTGGCGGTTGATTTCAGCCATGTATGGTTCAATCTGATCCTCATCCACATCGGTCTTCATGATGTCGTCCATGGTCTTGAAGAGCTGCTTCTTGCAGATTTCCTCTGGGGTTGGCAAAACGCCGTCCACGAACTCCTTGCCAATCTGCTTCTCTATCTGGCGAACCTTGAACTTCTCTCTGGTATGGATGATAGAGATGGATGTTCCCTTCTTGCCGGCACGACCCGTACGACCGCTTCGGTGGGTGTAACTTGCCACATCATCAGGCAAACCGTAGTTGATGACGTGAGTCAGATCCTCTACGTCCAGACCGCGGGCAGCCACATCGGTAGCCACCAGGAACTGAACGGTATGGTTGCGGAACTTCTGCATGGTGAGGTCACGCTGCTGCTGACTCAAGTCGCCGTGCAGCGCCTCTGCATTATAACCATCCTTGATGAGCTTATCTGCAATATCCTGAGTCTCCAGCTTGGTGCGGCAGAAGATAATCGCAAAGATGCGTGGATAGAAATCCACCACGCGCTTCAGGGCGAGATACTTGTCCTTGGCATTTACCAGATAGTAGATGTGGTTTACATGCTCAGCACCCTCGTTGCGCGAACCCACTACGATTTCCTTGTGGTCGTGCAGATAGTTGAGGGCAATCTTCTCGATGTCCTTGCTCATGGTAGCCGAGAAAAGCAGGGTATTTCTATCCTCAGGCACGTTCTCGAAGATGGCATTGATGCTCTCTGAGAAGCCCATGTTCAGCATCTCGTCAGCCTCATCAAGCACCACGTTGTTCACGTTCTCCAACTGAGCCACGCCACGATTAATCAAATCGAGCAGACGGCCAGGGGTAGCCACGATAATCTGCACACCATGCTTCAGGGTGCGAATCTGGCTTCCGATGTCGGTACCGCCATAAACAGCGGCAATATGCAAACCGTCGATGTACTTGGCAAAACTGTTCAAATCGTCTGCTATCTGGAGGCAGAGCTCACGTGTAGGACTGAGGATGATAGCCTGTGTCTGCTTGCTGCTGGCATCAGTTTTCTGGATTACCGGAATACCGTAAGATGCAGTCTTACCCGTACCGGTCTGCGCCAACGCAATCACGTCGTTCTTATTACCAAGCAAATATGGGATTACTTCTTCCTGAACTGGCATTGGATTCTCAAATCCAAGCTCTTCGATGGCACGGCGAATCTCTTCGCTTACGCCCAATTCTTCAAATGTCTTCAAATCTTTTTAACCTTAATTCATTATAATCAAAATGGAAGGCCGAATTCACCCTCCCAGCCATGAATTAGGGTGCAAAATCCTTCCGAAACGCTTGCGGCAATCGTACACATTTATTAAGATTGCCTAAATTCGGGTGCAAAGATACGAAAAAACTGCGAATTTCTTGCATTTTTTGCGCAGAATTCATTATCTTTGCATTATCTTTACAGATAAATCGGGCAATATTGCTCCGAACTGGCTAACAAGAATCATAAACATCAACCGAGAAGAACGAATATCGCGTCACAACGACATCGCTTAACCTCGAATAACAAAGAATCGAAAAAAATGAAAAAGGTAATTTTCACCCAGGATTGGATGGCAATGCATCCATACGAGAAACCAAACGAAGTAGATCAGTACTATACAGAACTGGCTAACGAAATATACCACGCCCTCGACGAGGCGTGCTTCACCCATCAGTTTAAGAATGTGGAGGATGCCAAGCAGCTTGCACTCAGCATTGCGGGCTACTTTGAGGATGTGATTTCCGGCGCAGGAATCTGGAAGGCGTTTACTGCGGAATGCAAGAAGCGCTACGGTTCCTACATCCCATTCTATGAGAACGAGGATGATTTCATTCCGAATTCCCTGAACGAAGATGTTCCAGAATACGATCCGGAAGAGATCAACTTCGCCGACATCAAGTTCCTGTGCTGGCACCATTACCAGCAGAGCACCTATGTTCAGGAAGCCGTGCCTTTCCTTTTCAGCACGATGACGCTGGCTGCCAAGCTTGCCTATAATCTTCTCGACAAGGAATACGAGACTGCGCCTGAGAATGAGCGTCTGATTACCTATCTGAGCGAAATGCCTGTACTGGAGGGGCAGAATGAAGAAGAAGAGAAGCAGCTCGACGAAATCCACCGCCGCGACACATTGGCTTGGTTTCACTATGGCTGCTACTTCAATGTGGGCAATCGCCAACGCCTGCAGTTCGCTCTCCAGCAGATGGCAAATTCTCCTCAGGGACTTACAGAGCCTATGGCCTACTCCATACAGATGGAGATGACCATTGCCAGCAGAAGCAATCTCCTGGCGCTTACTTCCTTAGAGTGGCTTGAGAAGATTACGGCTGAAATGCCTACCCACAAGCTTTGGGAGGATAAGGAATTCAAGGAGAAGATCGAGAAGATGGAGGCTAGCGTAGATCGCGAGAAGGCTATCCACGATTACAACCTGCTGAAGGCAAAGGATTATGGCGACAAGTTCATCTTCCTGGAGGATGTGAAGACCCTGAAGGAGTTCCTCAATGAGATTGAATTCGAATTGCCTAAGGATATCCGATTCCCACAGAAATACGAAAAGGGCATCATCGTGAGCGCAAGTCCTTATACGGGTATCAATATCAGTTTCGGCTTCGCCCACTGCATCGCTTCGCCTGAGAATCCTTACTACAACGCTGAGCGCGCTGAAGATGACAGCTTCAGCATCATCAGCGGCAACGGCCGCCCACTTCCTTACGAGATTGTGTGCAAGCTGATAGACAACAATATGTTGCCTGACGCCAATATCTTCACCAGCCGATATGTGAAGGAGGAAGGCTTGAAGATTACCCAGGCAAACCTCCAGTTCCTTGCCGATTACTATCTGATGGGCAGAAAGGATAAGGATCTGTCACCAGCAGAATTGTGGTAAATTCATACAGAATATTCAAAAAGTTTAGAGAAGAAAGAGCGGAAAAACAACTGTTAACTGTTAACTCTGTTAACCCCCGGTTGTTCTTCCGCTCTTTTTTATTTTTAGTAATTTCTCAGTTAGTTATTCTAAAATCACTAATTTAGAATTTGCTTGCACTTGATTAACCAAGTCGCATAATCGGGAGTAAATGACTGTAAACTCTGTTAACCCCTATTTCAGATTCTTATCCAGAAACTCCAGCATTTTCTCCTGCGCTTTCAATCCGCAGGAATGAGGAATGTCCCAAAGCTCCGTATCCAGCAGATTATCAGCTCCCTGACTCTTCCAAACCTGATGCATTTCACTGAAAGCATCTTTTACACCAGGCACTGGGAAGAGCTTGTCTTTTGTGCCGTTGATGAAGAGCATCGGCTTCGGACAGGCGAGGGAGGCGATGTGCGGATAGTCAAGATATTGCCTCAACCCCGGGATGCAATTCGCAAAACCGCCATTCTCCTTTCTTCCGAATCTTCGGGTAAGCTGCGCGTCGGTGGTTATCATCCAGCAGATGGAAGCACCCGCCTTGATTCTATCCGATAATGCAGAGAGCATCCACGAACGATAGGCTCCCATCGAACAGCCCACGCATCCGATACGCTTCGCATCTACCATCGGCAACGAAGCCAGGAACTCGGTGCTGGCGATATCATCGTAAGTCATGAAGGCAGAGAGGTCTCGTCCCAACATCATCATGTTGCCGGCAATGAGATCGTATTTGTTTCTATCCACGCCCTCCTTCCGGCCTCGTTCTCCCCACATCGGAGCATCAATCGAAAGCACCACGTAGCCATGCTTCGCCAGGTAATCGCCCACGTACTGACCCTCGTAAAGCTGGTTTACCCACGCATCTGCATCGTCCAATATCTCCTGGTTGGCAGCCTTCTTCTTTTCAGAAATCTTCCCATCCGCATCCTGCTCTTCAGAAGCGATGAAGAAAGGGCGAATCATCTTCTCCTTTCCGATAAAAAGATGGGCACCATGGTCGTGGAGCGCCACCACGGCTGGGAATTTTCCATCTCCTCCATCCGGAATCAAAAGATAAGCCGTAATTCGGGAATAGGCGTTGATGTTGAAGGCGATTTTCTGCGCCTTATATCCGTCTCTCTGTTCCTCGCACAATACTTCCATATCCCAAGCCGCAGCTGCTTTCGGAGGCGTCATCATGCATTCAAACACCTTCGCCCTTGCCGCCTTCTTCCACTTCTTGAAGTTCCTGATAGGACTGTTGCCCCAAGCCATCGGATACGTCAGTTCCTTCTTCAGCACTTCTACATAGGTAGGAATCTCTCCCTGCCATTCATACTTCTCCCGCTTCTGAAGCTTCGGCTTCGGAGAGGTCTGTGCAAGCGATACAGGGGTTTGTGCAAGCGCCACCGACGCCTGCAACAATGCTATAATACTATATGTGATAATCCTTTTCATTCTATCTTCCTGTTTATAGTTTGTTGATAGGAAATCTATCTTCCTGTTTATAAGATTAGTTATTGTTTGCAAAATTAAGAAATTATCCGCAAAAAGAGCCCCATAATCTCGATATTTTTGCGTACCTTTGCCTAAACATCTATAAATAACGGATAAAACATTCATAAACAACAGATAAAACATTATCAAATAGAAGATAAAGCAATATGAAAATAGCAGTTTTTTGTTCAGCAAATAAGAATATCGACCCCGACTTCTTCACGATGACTGAAGAGATGGGAAAGTGGATGGCAGAGAACGGCCACGACCTGGTTTTCGGCGGCTGCAACTCCGGTCTGATGGATTGCATTGGCAAGGCAGTAAAGGCGAATGGCGGCAGAACCATCGGTGTGGTTCCTACGCTTGTAGAGCGAGGAGGCAGAACCTTCCCTGACCTCGACATCGAGATTCCGTGTGATAATCTCAGCGACCGCAAGGACCTGATGCTTGCCCAGAGCGACATCTTCGTAGCCCTTCCTGGCGGCATCGGCACCCTGGATGAAATCTTCACCATCGCCGCCTCCCACACCATCGGCTATCATCACAAGATGGTGATTCTCTACAACATGAAAGGCTTCTGGAACTCCACCATCGCCCTGCTGGACGATATGGCAGAGAAAAGCATGATTCGTGGCGATTGGCGAGATGTGATAGAAGTAGCGGATAACCTGGAAGAGCTTGAAAAAATGTGCATTTAAGGAGAAAGATGCTCAGTTTTTCTCATTTTCTATATTAATTTACGCTTATAACTTACTGAATACCAACAACAAAAACAAGGTTTGCAAATTAAGCATGTTTCAACATGCTTAATTTGCACAAATATTGAACTATAGAGAAAGAGCGGAAAAACAACTGTTAACTGTTAACTCTGTTAACCCCCAGTTGTTCTTCCGCCCTTAAACTTTTATTCTGCCAACAGCTTCTCTGCCATCGCCTTACCCAGCGCCTCGCACTGCGCCTTCACCTCTGGAGTAATCGCCTGCTTCATATCCACCGGCTCGCCCACTGGCTCGTAGTGGAGCTTGGTTTCGTTCCACTCCTGAATCTTTGCTACCGCCTTGCTTGCCCAGCAATGAGAACCGTACCAGCCTAAGAGGTGGTTCTTGACGTCCTTGTTGGCAAGCTCGGAGAGGAGAACCTCCATCTCGTGATAAAGACCGGCATTGTAGGTTGGAGCACCTACGATGAGACCCTTGTAACGGAAGATGTCGCGCAGGATGTAGCTGTGGTGAGTCTTCGAGATGTTGTACATTACGATGTTCTTCACGCCTGCCTTGCTTGCCGCACGGGCGATGATTTCAGCCATACGCTCGGTATTGCCGTACATGGTGCCGTAGCAGATAACCAAGCCCGGCTCCGTCTCGTACTTCGACATCTTATCATACATGCCGATTACCTTCTCAATATGCTCGTGCCAAACCGGACCATGGGTTGAGCAGATGTAATCCAGCTCTACGCCAGCCAACTTCTTCAAGGCATTCTGAACAGGGATTCCATACTTACCCACAATGTTTGAGTAGTAGCGGACCATCTCCAGCCAGAAAGTCTCGCAGTTGATTTCCGTATCGATGATTCCGCCATTCAGCGCGCCGAAGCAGCCGAACGCATCGCCCGAGAAGAGCACCTTGTTCTTCGCATCCAGGGTAACCATGGTTTCTGGCCAGTGCACCATAGGGATGAGAACGAAGCTCAACTCGTGGTTGCCGAGTGAGAGGGTTTCGCCATTCTTCACCTCTACCACATCATCGGTAACGCCATAGAAGCCTTTCAGCATTCCCAGCGTCTTCTTGTTGCCCACGATCTTGATGTTAGGGTAATATTTCTTGATGAGGGCGATGGAGCCACTATGGTCAGGTTCCATGTGGTTGATGATGAGGTAATCGATTTCACGGTCGCCAATCACCTCGTGGATGTTCTCGAGGAACTGGGTGAAGAAATCTACCTCTACTGTATCTACCAGCGCTACCTTCTCATCATCAATGATATACGAGTTGTAGCTCACTCCGTTAGGCAAAGGCCAGAGGCCCTCGAAACGATGCTTGTTGCGGTCGTTTACGCCTACGTAATAAATCTTGTTTGTAATTTCTGTCATATCCTTATATTTTTATAATTCCTTCTTCTTTTGCTCTCCGAAATCCTTGGAAACATAATTGTAGATGTCCTTGCAGCATTCGGTGGAGAACTCCTGGGCGCTCTTCAGGAGGCTATCCCATTGCGCCTCAGATAATCCACGGTCGATATCCTCGCGGGTGATTCCATCCTTAATCAGTCCGAATACGAAACCGGCATTGAAGTTATCGCCGGCTCCGATGGTGCTCACCGGCTTCATCTTCTCCGAAGGATAACTCTTGGCAAAGCCGTTCTCGGCTCTCACCTCTACAGGCTCAGCGCCCTGGGTGCAGATAAACTTCTTGCAGTAGAAACTGATTTCGGCATTATACACCTTATCCGCCTCCGGTTTCTTGTAGAGGATTCCGAAGTCCTCATGGCTTCCGCGCACAAAATCAGCATACTCCAGGTTCTCTATCAGATTAGGCGTAATCTTCATGATCTCATTCTGATGAGAAGCACGGAAGTTGATGTCGTAATAGAGGATGGCACCGTGATTCTTGGCGTACTCCAGAAAACCGGCTACCTGAGGACGAACCACCGGATTCAGGGCGAAGAACGAACCGAAGAGCACGATGTCACCAGGATTGATTTCGGGAGTAGCAAACTCCAGCTGGTCGTGGGGATGGTCCTTGTAGAAGATGTAGTCGGCATTGTTGTTCTCGTCGAGGAACGCCAGCGAGAGCGGCGACTTTGATTCCGGGAAGATGCTCACGTTGTCGGCATTCACCCCATTATCTCTCAGAAACTGAATCACATACTCACCAATACGGTCGTTGCCCGCCTCGCTGATAAACGAAGCGTTCACGCCCGCACGTCCCAACGAGATGACTGCATTGAACGATGAGCCACCCGGTACTGCCTCTATCGGCTTGCCGTTCTTGAAGATGATATCAAGCACGGTCTCTCCTATTCCTATAACCTTACGCATTGTTTTATGTCTCTATTTATATTTTTTTGGGGACAAAGATAATTCTTTTTGGCGATAATGCAAAATAAATGCCCAATATTTTGGATAAATTACATTTTCAATGTAACTTTGCACCTTGAAATGAAATACAATACTTATACATTAGACAACGGACTCCGCATCATCCACCTGCCATCAGATAGCAAGGTGGTGTACTGCGGCTATCAGATAAACGCCGGTACCCGCAACGAGGAGCCGGGCGAGGAGGGCTTGGCTCACTTCTGCGAGCACGTCACCTTCAAGGGCACCGAGCGAAGAAAAGCGTGGCACATTCTCAACTGTCTGGAGAGCGTGGGCGGCGACCTGAATGCTTACACCAACAAGGAGGGCACGGTGTATTACTCCGCCATCCTGAAGGAGCACATCGCAAGGGCCGTGGACCTGCTTTCCGACATCGTCTTCCACTCGGTTTATCCGCAGGCGGAGATAGATAAGGAGGTGGAGGTTATCTGCGATGAGATAGAGAGCTATAACGATTCGCCTGCCGAACTGATTTATGATGAGTTTGAGAATATCCTCTTCAAGGGTTCGCCGCTGGGGCACAATATTCTGGGCACAGCCGAGCAGGTTCGGGCTTTTAAGACGGAGGATGCGCTGCGCTTCACAAGGAAGCTTTACCGGCCGGACAATGCGATATTCTTCGCATACGGGGATATTGATTTCAAGAAGCTGGTGAAGCTTATCCAGAAGGCTTTGGGAGAGTGCCCAAAAGGCCGAGAGCTTGCTTGCTCGGCGGATTGCAAATCCGCCGAAACGCCTACGGAAGAAAGGATTGCAGAAAAAACGCCTACGAAAGAAAGGATTACAGAAGAAACGCCTACTGGCGAAACACCTACGGAAGAAATGGAAGCAGGCGATGCAAATCATAAAGTTCAAAGCTCAAAGTTCAATGTTCAAAGTAAAGTTGCTGGCCAGACAATCGTGATGCAGAAGAATACGCATCAGGCTCATGTGATGATAGGAACCCGGGCTTACGATGTGAACGACGACCGACGAATGCCGCTCTATCTGCTCAACAATATGCTGGGCGGACCGGGTATGAACGCCAAACTGAACCTCGCCCTCAGAGAGCACAACGGCTTGGTTTACACCGTAGAAAGCACGATGGTGGCTTATGGCGATACGGGCACCTGGAGCATCTATTTCGGATGCGATGAGCACGATGTGAAACGCTGCCTCCGCCTGGTTCGCAAGGAGCTGGATAAGTTCATGCAGAAGCCATTGAGCGATGCGCAGCTCAAGGCTGCCAAGAAACAGATTAAGGGCCAGATAGGCGTGGCTTGCGACAACCGCGAGAACTTCGCCCTCGACTTCGGCAAGAGCTTCCTGCACTATGGCTGGGAGAAGAACGTTGACCGCCTCTACGAGCAGGTGGATGAGATTACCGCCGCCCAGATACAAGCCGTGGCTCAGGAACTGTTTGACAAAGACAGGCTCACCACCCTGATTTTCAAGTAGTTCTTGAAAAGGAAGAAGGCAAAGCCCCACACGCCATAAAAGCAGAAGGTGTTAGAAAAACATCCTCGAATAGGGGTAGAAACAAAGAAATCGGGCTGTTAACTGTTAACCTGTTAACCAACCCGATTTCCTTTTATATATAATGTATGTCTGATGTTTTAATGTTAAACAAAAAAAGGAGCATCATCTGCTCCCTCATTCCGGAAAGCCCCATTGGCTCTCCTTCTCCATCTCGGAAGCCCATATTGGCTTCCTACTTTGCTTCAATTACTGTTTCTGAACTTTTAAAGTTCCTTACTTCACTGGCAGCTTATGCAAGCTTGTTGCTAGCTGCGCCTACTGTTGCAGCAAATGCTACTACTGCTGCGAAAACAATACCTAATACTAACATAACTTTTCCCTTTCTTTACTTTAAATTCAATATTATCCTTTTCTTAACAATCTTTCAATGTTACCCTATTTTCAATCTTTACCTTATTTCTAATACCTCTCTTATCCTGAAATCAATCATTAACCTTTTCCGTATCCTGACTTTTCAATCTTAATCCCTTATAATCAATACCTTTCGTATCCTGAAATTACTAATCTTTTATCCTTCTTTCTTAATTCCGATGCAAAGATACAACCTTCTGTGTTCGCACACAAACTTTTTGGGAGAAAAGTTTCAAAAAGCACCGATTTCTTGATAAAGGTCAAGAACCTTTACAGAGATGTTACAAAAAGTCGGTATTTTTAAAGCTTTTTGCCCTTTCAGGGCGACATTTTGTATTTGTTCTAAAACCCAGGGCGATGCCCTGGGCTAGGAGCTTCTGCCCTTTACCTTTCCCTTCGGCCGGTGACCGTTGGTTCAGGGCGTATGGGCATTGGCTTCTGCTTTTTTCAGGGCGTGCTGACAAAAGCGGGAGCGTGGGACTTTCGCCACGCCCGCTTTACTAGCCTTACGCTGCCATTCCAGGCGTTCCATAATGGCCATACTTGGCGATGAACTTAGCCGTCTTGGAGAAGGTGCCGTCCTCGTTCTTCACGATGAAGCCACGCTTCTTCCAGGTGCACAGGAGGACGGCAAGCTTGGTCTTGGTGCCATGAACCATGCAGACTTCCTGAATCTCAGCCTTGTCAAAAGTATCATGAACGAAGAGCAGAAGATTGCTCACACCGGATGCATGATAGATAGAACGGTTGTCTGCATCTATCGCCTCCTGCATCTGATTGCCGAAGAAACGCATCTTGCACCACAAATCATACTTCACGCTCCATACGATGAAATCCTCTATCGCCTTCTCCCACTTCTCGCCATTCGCCAGATAGAGCACCATCGCCCTGCGGAAACCATTCGCCAAACCACGCTTGGCAAACTCGGCGTAAGGCTTGTTGTAAGCCAGCTGAGCCAGCTCCATAATCTCACTGCCCAGTCGCTCGATAAGCTGGCGCGCCTTCCTGCACTCCTTGAAACCGCTGGCAGCATTCAAATGATGGATGTAAGGAGCCAACTCCGACTTGAACAGCGCATCATACTCTCCCACTACCGGACAAGGAGCAAACTCTGAACGGAAGATGGTGGCAAGCGACAGGCGGCTCACGGCTCCATCAGCCACCTCACGAACCGAGAAGAACTTCTGGGTAACGGCGATGGTACTGGAAGCATTCCAGTTGAAACGGGTCTTCACACGGGCAGTGACGCTCTTGGTGCCCACACGCTCCTGACCGTCCTCTGAATTGTCCCAGCAGAGACGAATCAGCTGGCTAGGGTCATTGAACTTCTTGAGCATATCTACCTCGTCCATCTTGCAGTAGAGATAGGCATCGCCAGCCTTCTGCGCATCGTCCAGACGCTGGATGTAGGCAGCACGGGTAAGATCGGGCGAAACGATGCGGATGCAGATGTCTTCCGGACGCACCGGCTTCTTCTTGTTGTCGCCTATGGTGTTCACCTCGTCCTTCCATTCCTGCTCCTTCTGACGGTTCACCTTATCCATCTGCACCAGGTCTTCGATGATGCTGTTGATAGGTCCGTTTACCGCCGATTTGCCTGACGACATAGGTGCTACGAGCAGGTTCATCATCGCCGCCTCATGCACCTGATTGTCGATGTAGCGGAAGTTGACGCCCTTGAGATGAGCAGCCAGCGGAGGGAAGACCGCCATCGCCACAGGCGCCTTGAAATCATCCGGCACCTTGCTGGTGAGCAGCTTGATGAGCTTAGGCAATCGGGCAGGCATCTGAGGAGGAACATCAGCGTAGATTCCCGCCTTCTCAGTGGCTTGCTTGGCGAGATAGTTCTTGCGGGCAAGCTCCACCGCCTGCTTCACGAGCTGGGGCATTTCCGAGGACTGAGCCACCTTGCAGGCGCTCTCTACAGAGGCGAACGCCTTCGCCTCGTCTTCGCCGAAGATTTCGATTACCTGCTTAATCCAAGCCGCCTCGCTATTGCAGATGTATCTGAGCAGGCAGGCTTCACGATAGATGAAGTTGTTGCGGTTGCCATGGGCAGGAGCGCCGCCCATCAAATCCACCAGCGCCTTGGTAATCTCCTCGTAAGGAACGCCATCGTAGGTTTGCTCATACTGCACGGCATTGGCAGCCCTTCTCGCCTTCTCCTCCTCGCTCTCAATGGGTTGGAAATCTACGGTTGGAGCGGAGGAAGAAGATGATGAAGATGATGAAGAAGAACCCTGTGAAGATGAAGATGAAACAGAAGAACCCTGTGAAAATTGACCATGAGCTGATGGATTCTGCTGGGCAGTACGATGCTTTGCCGAATCTACATCCAGCGGACGGCCGTCGATGTCCAGTCCTCTCTTTCTGTAAGCCTCACGATATTCTGCCACAGCTTCCTCATCCAGTCGCTTGTACCAGTCGTCGGCAGTATAGATCTGGCTCACGGCATCGGTGATGAAGATGATGCGCTCAGGCGTAACGCAGCTAGGGTCTTCGGTGGCATGGATAAGCTTGCAGAAGGCGCTCTGAGCCTCAGCGATGGTCATTCCGACAGGGATTCGGATGTCGATGTGCGCCTTGTTGCGTGCCGAACGTTCCACGTGAAGCACTTTCCCCTTCCAAAGCTCGATGTCATCGGCAGAGAAAATCTTCTCTCTGAAAAGCTTCTCCTCTGCATCATCAAACATTCCGTTCAGCAGCAGAGCATTCTTCACCGCCGTCTCCACCTCCTCCGGGTTGTCGATGTCAACGGTGGTTTGGAAGGTGAAAGCCTCCGGGTCGATGGTCTTCTGGGCGCGATGGTCATCGAGGAAATGGAAGTAGTGAGGAGAGCGGAATGGCAGCTGCTTCTTGAGGACGGAAATCTGCTTGTCGAGCTGCTTGAAGGTCTCGCCTGCCTTCACCTCCTCCTGCTTCTTGATGATGGCGAAGGCAAGGTCATCCTCGTTAGCATACAGAGATGCATCTACAGCCTCAGCCGCCTGCTGCAGCATCAGGTTCTGCTTGGCGGTGAGGTCGCGAATCTGACCTACGAGGGTGCTGAGCCAAGGCTGCTTGGTAAGCTCGGTGTAGTAATCGAGGAGATGAGTGGAAATCTTACCCATGTTCGCATTGCGGTTAGGGTTCATGGCGATGAGACGGCTGCTCATCTGCTTGCACTCATCAAAAGAAAGATTGTTGTTTACCATTTGAATATTATTTAGATTATACAATGACTGGATTACTGAAAACCAGCCACTTCTCTTCCGAAAAGCGATGCAAAGATAAACAAAAAAATAGCCGTTTACAAGTTTTTTTTGAAATAAAAAAGCAGGGGTATAAAGAGGGTATAAAACAAGGTATAAAGAATCATCAAAGGGTATAGGAGGGGTATAAGCGAGGTATTAATATACCCCGCTAGCTACCATCTTCCGCCGTCATCTCGTCATCATTCTTGGTATCCGAGTCTGGCACTTCCTTATCCACCTGTTTCGGCAAGATTTCCTTCAAGTCCACATTCTCCAAAAAAGCTGTTGCGCCCAAAATCTTCTTGAAAACATTCACAATATCGCAATAATGATTGAATCTTTCTAAGCTTACCGAGCCCAACTTATCTGAACTAAGTTTCCACCATTCCAGAGCCGCATATTCGAATGGGTCAGATTTCACCTGCGCAAGATCCTTCCATTTGCAGAGCGGAGCACGCTCCGTATTCTCCGGAGGTAGTTTTTCATACAGGTGGGCCAGATGTTTGCAGAAGGCTGTAGGAGTTCCCATATTGAATAGCCCCCACCCGTTTAAGAGGCGGAACACAGGAAACCAGTCGGATTGCCTTTTCACCAGCACTTCAGGACAGCCGTTTTTCTTATAAACCGCTATCTTCGGAATTACCAAATCAACCAGTTCCATGAATTTCTCTTTCTTCACTTCGTTCGAAGGCTTGGCACCCACCGCCTTCATCGCCTTCATCGCCAGCAGCGCCTCCTCGTTGCCGTGCTTGCCCCACTGCTTCACATCGCTCACCCTGCCGTTCATAATCATCAGTACGATGCCCGAGAGCAACTGGAGCATCATCTTGCGAGGCACACGCTTATAGAATACCTGGCGGAGGAAATCTACCGGGTCGGCCTTGAACGTGGGATAGAGCGAATATGGGAAGGCATAGAGCTGCTTTTCTATGGCGTCCAGCTGGTCTTTATAGTCGTAGGCACCCGTCTGCTTCTGCTTGAGGGCGATAGGCGCATCTACGAAGAACGACTGGGCTGCCCGTTCACGATAAGCGGAACTGGTAATGAATCCCATCTCCGTATACAGTTGCTCGCCCATGCGATGGATTTCCTCATCGTCTATGAGGTCGAGGTTGTTGAGAATGCGGTTTCTCGTCTGCGTCATCTCGCGCGAATAATCGCTTCGCTGTATTTCCATGAAGCTGCTGAGCCGCTCCCTAGCCTCTTCCAGGTTGTCGCGCAGCTCTGCCTCCAGCGCCGACCGGGAATCGGCATCAAGAGGGTTCTTATCGGCATCTGCGGAATCTGAATCACGAAAAGAATCTGAATCACGAGAAGAATCTGAATCCCGTGAGAGTTGCTCCTGGATGCTGATGATGTCGTTGATGACGCCTTCCAGCATCATGGTGCAATCGCTGAAACGGGTCAGCTTGTCGATGGGCAGAATGGGTCCGGAATAGTGCCAGTCGTCATAGATTCTGTCATCATAGATTTCCCTGCGTGCCTGCTCTATCTCCTGCTCAGAGACGTCCACGCGCGCCTCCACTATCAGCTGGAGTCCCGACTTCTCATCGGCTCCCTCCTTGCTGTTGCTTCCCAGGCATCGGGTGCGCAGGTTCCTGCCCTTCCGGGCAATGATGAGGGCTCTTACGTCCTCGCCCTCCAGGGCTGAGACATAGCCGATGAAAAGCTGCTTGTCGTAAGCCTTCACTGCCAGCATATCAAAGGGGTTGGCGTCATCGGGCACAAGACAGATGGTTCTGCCCTCTGCCTCCCTGGCGTATTCTACCTCACGACCTTTCACGTCGTTGTGGGTAAGACCTACTATATGGAATTTCAGTTTCTTCATTTTATGTTGTTATTATTGTTTTTATGTTGTATTTTGTTTGATGTTGTTATAGTCGGGTACAAAAGTACGGCTTTTCGATGAACCCACCAAGCATACTTGTTTAAATTTCCTAAAAGAGCATCTGGGAGCAGCAGGGGTTAACAGGTTAACAGTTAACAGCTGTTTTTTCCTACCTCCCCCTTGCGTACCTTATTATATTAAATATATATATATACTTATTTTTATATATGTGTGGGAGGGGGAGTATGCATTTTTTGGGGTGTTAACTGTTAACCTGTTAACTCCTGATACGGATAATGAGGGGGATGAGAGGGCATCTATGAAGACCGAGTCTAGGCATCATTGATGACAACGGGAGGTCTTAATAGAAGACGGAAAAAGATGAAGAACAATGAGTTACGAGGCAAAAAGCTATGAGTTTTGGGGTAGAAAGCTATGACTTAGTTTTTTTTACTAAAGGCTGCGAGAAGGCAGTGAGAAGGCTGCAAAAAACTGCGAGGCGATACTCTACCTTGATTATTTATAGGTAGAATATCGCCTCGTTTCCTTCATTGAAGAGGAGGTCCAGGATGCTCATATTCGGCTGGAAACCGTGCTTCTGTTCATAGACCTGATAATAGCGCTGGGGAGCGAATTCAGCGTCAGGAAGCGGCTTCTTTGGGCGAATAGCATCGCGGAAATCCTTGATTTCATCCTCTTCTTTCAGTTCTTTACTCTGAATATAGGCTTCGGTGATTGAAATCTTCGGACGGATGTCGAGGAGCTCTATCATCTTCTCTGTAGTCTCCATGTTGAAATCGAAGAGGAACTCGTATTTCTTTTCGAAGAAGGGGCGGATGTCGTCCTGGTAATACTCGAAGAAAGGGCTCTCGCCGTAGGCGGAGAGGAGCGCATTCCAGTGGACGTGGCGCCAGTTGGCGTGGTCGGAGATGCGGATGTCTTTCATCGCCAGCGATGTGTTGTGGTTCGTTGGGATGGTGAGCGAGAGGGGGCCGTTGGTGGTCGGGATGATCATACGGTTGCGATAGGTTTGCTTGATAAAGCTCTCGTGGCGCTCTATCAGGCATTCATCGTAGCGGTTCAGCTTCTGATACCACTGGATGGGACCAAAATATGTGGAAGAAAGAAGGGCTTTCAATTTTGAATTTTAAATTAAGGATTAATAATAAGGGCGAGCGATGGGATCGACTAAAACAGCTTATACGCCTTGCCTATCATCTGATGCTTATGCACCACCTGCTGCCCGGTAGGCGTTTTCAGCAGATAGAAGCGGCAATCCTTGCAGCCGCAGCGCTTGCAGCACACCGTAGAAATGATATACTGCACCGTATCGATGCGAATCGTATCGCCCGGCTGCTTCTCTACCCTACCTATGAAATAAGCCTCAGCAACTATCTTGCGGTGCTGGTTGCGGCGCTGATACGTGACGGAATCCCGGAACACCACCACATCGCCACGATTGAAAAAATCGCAGTCAATCCTATTCACTATCACCCGGTTGCCAGCTTTCAGTTGCGGAGGAAGACCTCCGGCGGGCACCGTGAAGACAGTGAAGGCATAGGTTCGCACCACCCATACCAGGAGCAACGACAAACCTAAAGCTATTAGGAACTTAACTGCGATTTTCAAATCTATCTTTGCTTTCTTGATTTCAAAAACTTCTGTTACTTGATGTTATCTACGAAGTTGAACAGGCGGTTCCAGCGGATGCCTGAGAAGCCTGGATGGTCAGGACTGTGGCTCCACCAGATGAAGATTGGCTTGCCCACGATGTGATCCTCTGGCACGAAGCCCCAGTAGCGGCTATCGGCTGAGTTGTGGCGGTTGTCACCCATCATCCAGTAGTAATCGAGCTTGAAGGTGTAGCTCTTCGCCAACTTGCCGTTGATGAAGATGTTGCCCTGGCTATCTACCTTGAGGTCGTTGCCCTCGTAAACCTTGATGCAACGCTCATATACTGGCAGATTCTTCAATGTCAGAGCAATGCTCTTGCCCTTCTTCGGAATCCATACAGGACCGTAATTATCGCATGTCCAGCCGGTGTAGGCGTTGAGCGGATAAAGGTCTCCGTATCTCGCATCAGTATTGATGGAGATGCTCTCCACGAGGTTCTTGTTCGCCTTCAGCGCCAGATAAGCCTTCTTGGTAAGTGGAATCACGCCGCTCTGATTATACATCAGGAGGTCTTCGTTGGTGATTCCCAGCTCATCAGCCAAGTCAATAGGGAACTCGCCCTTGAGCTTCATCTTGTAGGTATATTGCACGTTATCAGGCTCCTTGTTTGCCTTGCCGTCGAGATAAACGATGCGGTTCTTGATCTGCAGGGTCTGACCCGGCAAACCTACGCAACGCTTCACGTAGTTCTCGCGGCGGTCGGTAGGGCGGCTGATGATGTCACCATATTCGCCCGGCATACTGGCGATGTAGTTGCGTCCGGCAGCATACACTTTTTCGAAGTATCGGCGCTGCTGCAATGGGTTCAGCACGCGCACATCCTGCTGCTGTCCGTTCTGCTCCAGAATCTGGTCGCCGATGGAATAAACCATCTGATAGTAATCATTCGCCTGATAGCGCTCCTCGTTGCAGAGGGTGTCGCCGGCAGGATAGTTGAACACCACGATGTCGTTGAGCTTCACGTTGCCCAATCCCTTCACGCGGCGGTAATCCCAGTGAGGCCACTCCACGTAGCTCTTCACGTTGACCAGCGGCATGGTGTGCTGGGTGAGCGGCATGGTGAGCGGAGTTTCAGGAATGCGAGGACCATAGCTTACCTTGCTCACGAAGAGATAATCGCCCGTGAGGAGACTCTTTTCGAGAGATGATGATGGAATCACATAGTTCTGGAAGAAGAAGAGGTTGATGAAATAAACCGCTACGAGCGCGAACACGAGCGCATCAACCCAGCTCATGATGAAACGGATAGGACCTTCCTCATCCTTCCACCACTGCCAGTGAATCTTCTTGGTGATGTAAACATCGAAGATGAACGGAACCACAATGAGTCCCAGCCAGCTCTCCACCCATATCAGGAAGAGGAGGTAGAGGGCGAGAACCACTGCGAACTTCGCCCACTGCACCTTCATATTGAGGTTTTGTTTCTGCTTGTCGATCATGTCTCTTTAGAACTTAAATAAATCTGATGTGGTGAGCAAACCGGTATGGTTGGCTGTGAACTCAGCTGCGAGAACGGCTCCCAGGGCAAAGCCCTTGCGAGAGTGAGCGCTGTGCTCGATGGTAATCATATCAGCATCTGAATCATACATCACGGCGTGGATTCCAGGAACCTCGCCATCACGTACGCAGTTGATAACCAGGTCCTCATCGGTGATGTTAGCATCGCCCTCATCGTGATGACCATCCTCTGTCCAGTAAGTAACGCCACGCTTCCAATCCTTCTTTCTATCGATGTTGTCGATGATTTCCTCGGCAAGGGTGATGGCTGTGCCTGATGGCGCATCAAGCTTGTGCACGTGGTGGGTTTCCTGCATGCATACTGAGTACTGTGGGAATCCGTTCATGATCTTGGCCAGATAGCGGTTTACGGCAGAGAAAATGGCCACACCGATGCTGAAGTTAGAAGCCCAGAAGAGGGTCTGCTTACCGTCGGCGCAGAGCTTCTCCACGTCTTCCTTATGGTCTTTCATCCAACCTGTTGAACCTGAAACCACCTTCACGTTGTGAGAGAAAGCCTTCAGATAGTTGCCGTAAGCGGCAGTAGGGTTTGTAAACTCGATGGCAACATCGGCAGAGCAGAACTCAGGACTGTCGATATCCTCAGGGTTATTCACGTCAATCTTACATACGATTTCGTGGCCACGCTGCAGGGCGATCTCCTCGATCATGTGTCCCATCTTTCCGTAGCCGATCAAAGCAATTTTCATCTTTATCTAAATTTTATTTATTCTATTCGGCAAAAATACACATTTTTCTTCGAAAAACCTTGAAAAATCCTTGTTATTATAATAATAAATAGAAAATTTTGGTTATTTTTGCAGTGATTTAGGGCTTTTAGCCTCATTTAGTAACTAAAAAATAGAAAATGATGAGCAAATACATATTCGAGACAAAGATGGAAGTGAGGGATTACGAGTGCGACATTGAGGGCATCGTGAACAACGCCAACTATCTGCACTACATGGAGCATACCCGCCATCTCTTCCTGAAGGAATGCGGCCTCAGCTTTGCCGAAATGCACAACAAGGGTGTGGATGCTGTGGTGGCGAGAATGAACCTGCAGTACAAGGTTCCGCTGCAATGCGATGACGAATTCCTTTCGCGCCTGTGGCTGGAGAAGCAGGGTGTGAGATACGTCTTCCATCAGGACATCTTCCGTGCCAGCGACGAGAAGCTCTGCCTCAAGGCAACCGTAGAACTCGTATGCCTCATCAACGGCAAGCTGGGCAACAGCGAGGATTACGACAAGGCATTCGAGAAATATTTCTCATCCCAAGGTTAACAGGTTAACAGTTAACAGCTGATTTTTCAATACCCCTTCCGCACACGAGCGAAAAAACTTGCACCATCAAAGGACAAGCATCAAGCTTGCGATTTCTGCAAAAGAACAAGCATCAGAACTTGCGATCCGAAAGAGGCAATCCTATAAACCATAAAAGCCGAAACAATATGGAGCAACTACTTCACTACGTGTGGAAGCACAAACTCTTCCCACTCTCCCCTCTTTCCACCACCGACCACAGGCAGGTGGAAGTCATCGACCCCGGATTGCACAACCGCAATGCAGGGCCCGATTTCTTCAACGCCAAAATCAAGATTGCCGGAACCCTTTGGGTGGGCAACGTGGAGATTCACGACAAGGCGAGCGACTGGTTTCTTCACGCCCACGACAAGGACGAAAGATACGACAACGTGATTCTGCACGTCTGCGGCAACATAGATACAGAAGCCCGAAACTCCAAGGGTGCCCCGTTGACGCAGATGCAGCTCGACATCCCCGAGAATGTTTTCAAGCACTATCAGGAGCTGCTCACCATCGACCAGTATCCTCCTTGCTATCAGATAATTCCATCGCTCACCAAGCTCACTGTGCATTCGTGGATGAGTGCTCTGCAAACCGAGCGCCTTTCGCAGAAGACGGAGGCGATAGAGGAGCGCGTGCGCCGCTGCAACGGCGACTGGGAGAATGCCTACTTCGTAACCCTGGCTAGAAACTACGGCTTCGGAATCAATGGCGATGCCTTTGAGCAATGGGCGCTGAAACTGCCTCTGAGGGCGGTGGATCATCACAGAGATGACCTCTTCCAGATAGAGGCTATCTTCATGGGGCAGGCGGGATTGCTGGAGCTGAACACCATTCCCGAAAGATATCAGAAAGACGCCCTGAACGACGGGTATTTTGCGAGATTGAGAAACGAGTATCTTTATCTCTCGCACAAGTTCTCGCTGCAGCCGATGGATTACAAGCTGTGGCGATTCCTGCGACTCCGCCCGCAGAACTTCCCGCACATCCGCATTTCGCAGCTTGCCAATCTTTATTATAACCGCCGTGCGGGATTAAGCCAGCTGCTGGAGGCCACCACGGTGAAGGAGGCGAAGAAGGTGCTCTCTACCAGCGTTACGGAGTATTGGGAAACCCATTATACCTTCGGCAGCACGAGCATCCGTAACGAGAAGCACCTCTCCCCTTTCTCGCTCAATCTGCTCATCATCAACACCGTGGTTCCCATCCTCTTTGCCTACGGCAGGCACCGTGGCGAAGAGAAATACTGCGACCGCGCCTTCGATTTCCTGGAGGAGCTGAAGGCGGAGAATAACCACATAGTAAGGATGTGGCAGCAGTGCGGATTGGAGGTGGAGAACGCCGGGGATAGCCAGGCGCTTATCCAGCTGAAGAAGGAATACTGCGACAAGAAGGAATGCCTGAGGTGCAGGATTGGGTATGAATACTTGAAGAGATAACTAATTATTTTTTAAGATTATGGCTGACCAACAGGAAATATTAAATACTATACTCTTAACTAGGCTGAATTATTTCAGCCTTGCAGGAATGCTGGAGCTATACCGAAAGGTGGGCTCCGCCACGCTCATCCTGGAGCATAAGAATAACCTCAGAGACATCCTGCCCGATGCCTCGGATAAACTCGTAAGCGCTATCCAAAACTGCGACGAGGCCCGAAAACGCGCCGAAGAAGAACTGGAATACGACATAAGATATGGTATCGAACCGATAACGATGAACGACGAACGTTATCCGCAACGACTCAAGGATTGCGATGATGCGCCGCTCATGCTCTTCTATAAAGGCAACGCCAACCTCAACCAGCAGCGAATCATCAACATCGTGGGAACCCGCCACTGCACTCCTTACGGCGAAGACCTTATCCGCCGCTTCATCACCGACCTGAAGCAGCTCTCTCCTCGTGTCTTGATAGTGAGCGGCCTGGCTTATGGTGTGGATATCGTGGCTCATAGACAGGCGCTCGCCAGCGGCTATGAAACCGTGGGCGTTCTGGCTCACGGCCTCGATGACCTCTACCCCCGTCAGCACCGGGAAACGGCTGCAAAGATGATAGAACAGGGCGGTTTGCTAACCGAATTTCTTACCCGTACGAATGCGGATAAGATCAACTTCGTGCGCCGCAACCGAATTGTGGCAGGAATGTCGGATGCCTGTATTCTGATAGAGAGTGCTGCTCACGGCGGAGGTCTCATCACCTGCGATATTTCGCAATCCTACGGCAGGGACGTCTTCACCTTCCCGGGCAGGATAGGCGATTACTACAGCGAGGGCTGCAACAACCTGATTAGGAACAATGGAGCCACGCTCATCACCAGTGCCGAGGATTTCGTGAAGGATATGCGCTGGCAGGATGACGCCACCCTGATGCGAGCCAAGCAGCAGGGCATCGAGCGCAGCCTCTTCCCGGAGTTATCAACAGAAGAGGAGCTCATCGTCAGCATCCTCTCGAAGACCAACGACCTTCAGATCAACATCATCAGCGTGAAATCGAACATCGACATATCCCGCCTCACCTCCCTCCTCTTCCAGATGGAAATGAAGGGAATCATCCGCACCCTGGCAGGAGGAATGTATCATCTGCTGAAATAGACGTCTATGGCAGAAACACATGCCCTGAAAGGCAGAAACGCAAACAGAACGCCCTGAAAGGGCAGAAGCTCCTAGCCCAGGGCAATCGCCCTGGGTTATAAACAGCAGCAGCAATGCGCCCTGTAAGGGCAAAAGCTTAAAATCATCGTTTTAAAAATTGAAAATATCTGCGTTTTATTTTGTTTTGTCTCCAAATTGCATTAACTTTGCAGCCGCAAAAAAGAAAAGAGCTTTCACCTCTTGCCAAACAAAAAGAATAAGATGAAAATAGGTAATATAGAATTTGGGCCTCAGCCCCTCTTCCTCGCTCCGATGGAAGACGTAACGGATATTGGCTTTCGCATGCTCTGCAAGCGATTCGGAGCTGCCATGGTTTATACTGAGTTCGTATCGGCAGAAGCCCTGGTGCGAAGCATCAAGAGTACAGTCAGCAAGCTTACGATAAGCGATGAGGAACGCCCTGTGGGCATTCAGATTTACGGCAGAACTACCGAGGATATGGTGGAAGCTGCCAAGATTGTGGAACAGGCGAAGCCGGATGTGATTGACATTAACTTCGGCTGTCCGGTGAAGAAGGTTGCCGGAAAGGGTGCGGGAGCCGGAATGCTCCGAAATATCCCGCTGATGCTGGATATTACAAGAGAGGTGGTGAAGGCGGTAAACGTGCCCGTAACCGTGAAGACCCGACTGGGTTGGGATTGCGAGAACCTCATCATCACCGAGCTTGCCGAGCAGTTGCAGGATTGCGGAATCCAGGCGCTCACCATCCACGGCAGAACCCGAAGCCAGATGTACACGGGTGAAGCCGACTGGAGCCTCATAGGTGAGGTGAAGAACAACCCCCGCATCCATATCCCTATCATCGGCAACGGCGACATTACGACCCCAGAGGAAGCCAAGCTTGCCTTTGAGCGTTACGGCGTAGATGCGGTGATGATTGGCAGAGCCACCTTCGGAAGACCATGGATTTTCAAGGAAATACGCGATTATCTGGATAATACGGGTGCAGCCCCATTAACCGTGGATGAGAAGATTGACCTCCTGGAGGAGCAGCTTCGCATCAACGTGGAGCGCATCGACGAGTACAGAGGCATTCTCCACACCCGTCGCCACCTGGCTGCTTCCCCTATCTTCAAGGGCATTCCCGATTTCCGCCAGACGAGAATCGCCATGCTGAGAGCCACTACCGTGGAGGAATTGAAAGAGATATTGAAAGAATGCCGGGAGAGAATCAAGGCAATAGAATAAAGCAAAACGCCCTGTAGGAGCAAAAGCCTCGTATATGAAAGCTTTTGCCCTTACAGGGCGAATCCGTTATATCTTCCTTGTACCCAGGGTGTTGCCCTGGGCTAAGAGCTTGCTGGGCCTTCAGCCCGCTTCATGAACCACATTAAGAGTTAACTGTTCATCTTAACTGCCAAGACTTAACTGTTCATCTTAACTGTTCATCTTAACTGCCAAGACTTAACTGTTCATCTTAACCACCAAGAGTTAACAGGTTAACAGTTAACAGCTGTTTTTCTATACTTCTACCGGGAAATTCGAAGGGAATTGCTTCTCTTAATATCGAAAACTTAATTCCAATATCGAAGGGCTTTACTTCTTCAATATAGAAGCACCTTCGAGCAGGGCGAGCGCCTTGTTCTCGTTCTCCTCCATGATTTCTCGCTCTCCCGGACCTTTGTCATTGATGCCGCAGAGGTGCAGGATGCCGTGGATGATGACGCGGTGAAGCTCATCATCATAGGTCTTGCCAAACTGCTCGGCATTGGTGCGCACGGTATCGAGCGAAATCACGATGTCGCCGTTAATCACATCATCCTCATCATAATCGAAGGTGATGACATCGGTATAGTAATCATGACCCAGATACTCGTTGTTCACTTCGAGAATCTTCTCGTCATCTACAAACATATAGCCTATCTCTCCCACCTTGCGGCCATGAGAGGCAGCTACCTTGCGAATCCAGGCACTGGTGTCGCGCTTCTTGATCTTTGGCATTTTCACGCCATCTACATTGTATGTTATCATACGCTTCTTCCTCCTATTTTTTATTTTATTTTTGGTAAAAATTCATCTACTTCTCTTCCGAAGAATCTCAATTCCCTAACCAGCGTTGAGCTGATGCTGCTGTATCTTGGGTCGGAAAACAGCAGGATGGTTTCTACGCCGCCCAACTGCTTGTTGATATCCGCCTGCTCACGCTCATACTCGAAATCCTTGGCAGAGCGGACGCCGCGAATCAGGAACTTGGCTCCCAGGCGATGCGCCAGATCGATGGTGAGGTCATCGTAGGCAACCACCTCAAGGCGGTGGCCCTTGGATGCATCCTCCGCATCTACCAGTTCTGCACATTCCTTCGGGAAAACCTTTCTGATATCTTCTACACGCTTCGAGATTTCCTCGCTGGCGTGCTTCAGCTTGCTCATCGCTACTGCAATCACGAGCTTGTCGAACAGGGGCAGAGCACGCTCGGCAATGTTCTGATGTCCTATCGTAAATGGGTCGAATGTACCCGTAAATATTCCTATCTTCATTACTTGAACTTTATGATTACTTTGAACTTTGAGATTCGAACTTTATTCAAACAGGTCGCCCTGCAAGATATTGCTTCCATACGGATTCCTGCCGAGATGATCATAGGCAAGCTTGGTGGCCATTCTGCCTCGTGGCGTACGCTTGATGAAGCCTTCCATGATGAGGAATGGCTCGTAAACCTCCTCTACGGTACCGCCATCTTCGCCGATAGCCGTGGCAATGGTGCTTACGCCCACCGGACCTCCACGGAACTTGTCGATGATGGTGGTGAGAATCTTGTTGTCTATCTCGTCCAAGCCATACTGGTCGATGTTCAGTGCCTTGAGCGCCATCTGGGCAATCTCGTAAGTGATGGTTCCGTTGCCCTTCACCTGGGCGAAATCACGCACTCTTCGCAATAATGAGTTGGCGATACGAGGGGTTCCACGCGAGCGGCGGGAGATTTCTACTGCCGCCTCATCTTCTATCGGCACCTGCAGGAGCATCGCACTTCGCTTGATAATCTTCTGAAGCGTCTCCGGGTCGTAGTATTCCAGATGCAGATTGATTCCGAAACGGGCACGGAGAGGAGCCGTGAGAAGACCGCTACGGGTGGTGGCTCCCACGAGGGTAAACGGATTCAAATCTATCTGGATGCTTCGTGCCGAAGGCCCCTTGTCTATCATGATGTCGATGCGGTAATCCTCCATCGCCGAATAGAGATACTCCTCTACCACTGGCGAAAGGCGGTGGATTTCATCGATGAAGAGCACATCGTTAGGCTCCAGGGAGGTAAGGATACCTGCCAGGTCGCCCGGCTTATCGAGTACAGGGCCTGATGTAATCTTGAAGCCCACACCCAGTTCGTTGGCGATGATGTTACTCAATGTGGTCTTACCCAATCCCGGAGGACCGTGCAAGAGGGTATGGTCGAGCGGTTCACCACGATACTTGGCAGCCTCTACGAAGACTTCGAGATTATCCACCACGCCATTCTGTCCGCTGAAGTCGGAGAACTTCAGTGGGCGCAGTGCTTTCTCGAATTCCTTTTCGGCAGGCGAAACCGTCTGTTGTCTTATATCAAAATCTTCGTTCATTCTATGACTATTATCGATAATATGGGTGCAAAGTTACACATTTGTTGCGGAATTAAAGAAGAAAAGCCGAATTATTTTGCCTCAGATTTTGCACAATCCAAGAAGATTCGTGCAGATTCGTAAGCTTAAACCAACAAAAATGTTATAATTTGATATTTAATTATTAAATAATTTGTTTATTCGGTAGAAAAGACGTACTTTTGCACCCAATATTGAAAGCGAGGAAAGAAGGAGGAGAGGAGAGAAAGAAAGAAGAGAGATTGTCAAAGACAATCATCCAAGAGATTGCAAATAAGAGAGAAATATCAGGATTTTAAAAAGAAATAGAATTATGCTAAAGTTTTTTCAGGGGCTCAGCAAGTTGCTGGCCAATTACACCTCTATTTTCGTAATAGGTGTAGCAGTATTCACATTCTTCTTCCCACATACCTTCGACTGGGTGCGCGGAACTACTCAAACCGTCATTCTCGGCATCATCATGCTCACCATGGGCTTGACCCTGACCACCAACGACTTCAAGATTCTGGCTCAGCGCCCGCTGGATGTCTTTATCGGTGCCTGCGCCCAGTTCATCATCATGCCTGGCGTGGCTTATACCCTGGTTCATGTGTGGCATCTTGATCCAGCCCTGGCGCTCGGAATCCTGCTGGTAGGTTGCTGTCCGGGCGGAGTATCAAGCAACATCATGAGTTATCTCTGCCATGGCGATGTGGCTTTTTCTGTGGGAATGACCTGCGCCTCTACGATTCTTGCGCCAGTGATGACTCCGCTGCTGATGAAGATTACGGCAGGCGAGATTATCCATGTAGATGCTGTGGGAATGTTCATCAACATTCTGATAGTTACGATTATCCCTGTGGCCATCGGCTGCGCTTTGAATTATATCTATGGTAAGAAGGATTGCTTCCCTACCATTCAGAGTCTGATGCCGGGCATCAGCGTTACGTGTCTGGCAATCATCGTAGGCGGCGTGATTTCTACGGTTCACGATGACTTGGTGGCTCGTGGCTTATCGCTTTTCCTCTGGACTTTTGCCGTGGTTTTCTGCCACAACACCCTGGGTTACTGTCTCGGTTGGCTTGCCGGAAAGCTGGCGGGCTTCAATACTGCCAAGAAGCGTACCATCAGTATTGAGGTGGGAATGCAGAATGCCGGTCTTGCCACGGTTCTCGCTGGCAACTTCTTCGCTGCTCAGCCTCTTGCCGTATTGCCTTGCGCCATCAGCTGTGCCTGGCACAGTATTTCCGGCACCATCCTTGCCGGAATCTATCTGAAATGGGATCGCATGCATGAGAAGAAGTAAATGAATTCCAATTCGATTCTTGAATATGGGAAAGAATCTATGAATTCCAATTCATGAATTCGGTAAAAGATAAATACACAAAAAAGGTCGTGAAGTTCTATCAGAAACCTCACGACCTTTTTTTATCTCATTACCTCACGGGTTAACAGGTTAACAGTTAACAGCCGATTTTTCTATAGTTACTTCCCCGTGGTCAGCAGCTTCACGGCACGCTGAACTATCTCGTTGGTCTCGTTCCAAACCTGGAAATACTGACTCATATCCCAGATATCTCTTGCTACAAGGGCCTTCAACTGCAGGGCGAGGTATTTCTTCGTCTGAACCAATTCGGCCTCATCCTTCGGCTCTATCTTCTCTTTCTTGCCCTCAGCGATAATCGCATCGATGAGCGAAGACGGAACCTCGTAGTTTGCCAGGAACTTGTTGAAATCCTTATACTGGCTCTTCAATTCCTTGCGATGCGCATCGATAAACTTCAGGCTGTGGTTGATGACGATGCTCTTGGCTGCCAGCTGACGGTGCATCTTGGTGTACTTGGTAGTATCCAATGGCACGAAATAATCGGGCATGATTCCGCCACCACCATAAACCACACGGTGCTTGCGCAAAGTATAATACTTCAAGCTGTCGGAAAGATGGATGCTGTCCTGGTTGGTGAACTCGCCATGCTTGTAGCGATTGTCGAGATCCATCGCATAATCCAATCTGTCTCCCTTCTTATACGGCTTCTGGATGCATCTGCCGCTAGGCGTATAATAATGGGCGATAGTGAGACGAATCTCGCTGCCATCATCGAAGGTAAGCGGACGCTGTACCAATCCCTTGCCGAAGGTTCTGCGACCTACCACTACTCCACGATCCTGATCCTGGATGGCTCCGGAAACAATCTCTGCGGCAGAAGCTGTAAACTCATTGGTAAGCACTACCACCTTGCCCTTGCGCCATCTTCCGTTAGCCTGCGCCTTGTACTCCTGACGGGGAGCTGCACGACCACTGGTATAAACGATGAGATCTCCCTTCTGCAGGAACTCGTTGGCTATCTGAGCCGCTGCCTGAAGGTAGCCGCCGCCATTATCCTCAAGGTCGAAGATCAGGTCTTTCATTCCCACTTTCTTGAGCGAATCCATCGCCGTAGTCACCTCCTTGTAGCTGGTCAGGCCGAAGCTTCCCAATCGGATGTATCCGATTCCCGGACGAATCATATACGCTGCATCCATGGTAGTTACCGGAATCTTGTCACGCTTCACCTTGAAAGTAAGCTTGTCCTTGATGCCACGGCGCACGATGGTAAGATTCACCGTGGTTCCCTTAGGACCACGAAGGCGCTTCATGATTTCCTCCTTGCTCATCTTCACACCCGAAATAGCCGTATCATTCACCGCAACAATGCGGTCGCCGGCTATGATTCCCACCTTCTCGGAAGGCCCATTCACTACGGGCTGGATGACGAGCAAGGTATCATCTACCATATTAAACTGCACGCCAATGCCATCGAAACTGCCATTCAGCGGTTCATTCATCGCCTTGGTTTCCTTGGCAGTGGCGTAAGAGGAATGAGGATCGAGCTTCTCGAGCATACCTCGGATGGCATCCTCTACGAGCTTGTTCTCATCCACACTATCCACATAGAGATTGGTAATGGCGATTTCCGCCCTTCCCAACTTCTCTATCGGGCTGTTCTTGCCCATCTTGATACGCAACTGGGCACTGGCAGAAGTTACTGCCAGGAATGCTACCAGTGCTATGAATAGATATTTCTTCATTTCTTAAAACTTAAAGTTTATGAAAGAGAGAAATCCTTCAAGAGTTAACAGGTTAACAGTTAACAGTGCTTTTTTCAATGTTACCCCCCGAAAGCACTTGAATTCTTCACTCTTCGTTCTTCACTCTTCACTTCATTTAATCCAGCGGCTCAGAGTCTTCCTCCGGAATATCCTCCTCAATCACCAGGTTATCGATGATGAAGTTCTGACGTTCCATCGTATTCTTACCCATATAATACTCCAGGAGTTTCTGCACCTGGTCGGTCTTGTGGAGCGTAACCTGCTCCAATCGCATATCCGGACCGATGAAGTGGGCAAACTCCTCTGGTGAAATCTCTCCCAAACCCTTAAATCGGGTGATTTCCGGATCAGGACCAAGGTTTCTGATGGCTTGCTGTCGCTCCTCATCGCTGTAACAGTAATGCGTGATGAAATCGCCCTTCTTCTCCTTAGGGCCCAACTTGGCATCGGCATCAGCCACCGCCTGCTTGTTCTTGATCTTGGTTCGCTTGTTGCGTACTCGGAACAATGGAGTCTGAAGCACATACACGTGGCCCTTCTTGATGAGGTCAGGGAAGAACTGCAGGAAGAAGGTGATGATGAGCAATCGGATGTGCATTCCATCCACATCGGCATCGGTAGCCACAATCACCTTATTATATCTCAATCCATCCAGACCATCCTCTATGTCAAGGGCTGCCTGGAGAAGGTTGAACTCCTCGTTCTCGTAAACCACCTTCTTGGTCAGACCATAGCAGTTTAACGGCTTGCCTCGCAAGGAGAATACCGCCTGTGTATTCACGTCGCGGCTCTTGGTAATGCTTCCGCTGGCAGAATCACCCTCGGTGATGAAGATGGAGCTTGCCTCCTTCAGCTCGTTCTTGGCGTCGCTGAAGTGGATGCGGCAATCGCGCAACTTGCGGTTGTGAAGGTTCGCCTTCTTGGCACGCTCACGAGCCAGTTTGGTAACGCCAGCCATCGCCTTGCGCTCACGCTCACTCTCCTTGATCTTGTTCTCCAGAATCTCAGCCACATCCTTGTGGATATGGAGATAGTTATCTACTTCCTTCTTCAGGAAATCGCCCACATACTTATTGATGGTTTCGCCTCCGTTCGGAGACATTGTGGTACTTCCGAGCTTAATCTTCGTCTGACTCTCAAACACCGGCTCCTCAACGTTCAGTGCAATGGCAGCCACCAGTCCGTTTCGGATGTCGCCATACTCATACTTGCCGTAGAACTCCTTGATGGTTCTGGCGATATGCTCCTTGAAGGCACTCTGATGAGTACCGCCCTGGGTGGTATGCTGACCATTCACGAAGGAATAGTACTCCTCGCCATACTGATTGGTATGGGTAAAGGCAATCTCGATGTCTTCGCCCTTCATGTGGACAATCTCGTAAAGACCTTCATTGGTCATGTTATCGGTCAGGAGATCCTTCAAACCATGACGGCTGAGGATGCGGCGACCATTATGCATGATGGTAAGACCGGTGTTCAGATAAGTATAGTTACGGAGCATGGTTTCCACGAAATCATCGTGGAAAGAATAGTTCTTGAACAGGGTATTATCCGGTTCGAAGAAGATGAAGGTACCGTTCTCGTCCTCCGTATCTTCGGTAACATCGCTCTGCAGAATACCTTTCTCAAACTTCAGATGGCGCACCTTGCCGTCGCGGAATGACTTCACCTCGAAATGGGAACTGAGGGCATTCACCGCCTTCACACCCACTCCGTTCAAGCCGACACTCTTCTTGAACGCCTTGCTGTCGTACTTACCACCGGTATTCAGCACGCTCACAGCCTCGACAAGTTTACCTTGAGGAATACCACGACCATAGTCGCGCACGCTGACCCGCAGATGCTCTTCGATATCAATCTCCAATCTGGCGCCAGCCCCCATCTTGAACTCATCGATAGAGTTATCTACCACCTCTTTCAAGAGTACGTAGATTCCATCCTCCGGCAGGTTACCATCACCCAGACGACCAATGTACATACCCGGACGAGTACGTACATGCTCCATATCACTCAAGTGTCGGATGTTGTCATCGGTATATTCTACCGGCTGCTGCTCCTGTGGGGCTTTCAATTCACTATTATCTTCTGACATAAAATCCTCCTATGTTTTAGGGGAGATCCCTTAATTCCTTATTTAATAATCTTCTTGTAGCACTTTCTGCGCTTGTGCATTACTGGGGTCAAAGCTCCCCACTGTCCCTGCACACCGGCATTGGTTTCCAGCTCAACCTGGGTCTCTCCCCACTCAATACCATACTTCTGGTACCAAGGTATCAGATCGGCAAAGAGAAGTGCATTCGCTCCCTTGGCACGATACTCTGGAAGAATACCGATGAGGAGGAGGTCAACGATGTTGGTCTTGTGCTGCTTGATGGCTCTCAACACATGATACCAGCCGAATGGGAAGAGGCGGCCACGGTGACACTTCTGAAGGGCATGAGCCAATGACGGCATGGTGATTCCCACACCGATGAGCTTATGCTCTCCACCCGTCCAATCCTCGATACAGGTGATGAGGTTGAAGTCGAGGAAACTGAGATACGACTTGATAAGCTGATCTATCTGCTTTTGCGAGAGTTCAGAATATCCATAGAGATCCTTATAGGTATCGTTGATGAGATCAAAGATCTTCTGTCCCATTCCGCCTTGGAAGACTTCCTTCTTGGTAAGCTTGCGCACATGCAGATTATAGCGTTTCTCAATCATCATCGCTATCTTGGCGTACTTCTCCGGTACGGTATCAGGTACCATGATCTTGAACTCCACATACTTGTTATCTACCACAAAACCCTCCAGGGCCTCGATGTGCTCCGGATAATAAGGGTAATTGTAGATGGTAGGCATAGTACCCAGCTGATCGAAACCCCAGGTAAGCATTCCCTCAGGGTCCATATCGGTAAATCCAAGCGGACCTACCATATCCTCCATACCTTTCTCTTTACCATACTTTTCCACAGCATCCAAGAGAGCCTTCGAAACCTCACGGTCGTCGATGAAGTCTATCCATCCGAAGCGAACGGATTTCTTTCCCCACTTATTGTTTGCCTTATGGTTGATGATAGCAGCAACGCGACCTGCCAGCTTTCCATCCTTATAGGCAAGATAATACTCTGCCTCACAGAACTCGAACGCAGCGTTCTTATCCTTGCTCAGGGTATTCATTTCGTCGCTGAAAAGATTAGGCACATCGTATTCGTTGCCTTCGTAGAGGTCGTAGTGGAAGTCGATGAACGTCTTCAAATCCTTCTTGCTTTCGACCTTTTTAATTTCAATTAATGACATGATTTCAAACTAGTTTGCAATATTATAGGATGCAAAAATAGCAATATTTCGCCAAACGACCAAATATTGCTATCTTTATTTTCAGTTTTTTAGGGGTTCAAGAATGATTACGAGCCACAAACTAGCCTATATCACCCGATTAGTGGTGGTTTTGGCGGAATCATCTTATAGGATTAGAACTTGATTTTTCAGGAAATCAGCTTATTTTTTCAGCCAATCAGCTTATTTTTTCTCCGTAATCACCAGCACATGGCTTTCGTCGCTCAATGTGGTGGCGAAAATATAGGTTTCACCACCATCTTTCAACTTCAATCGCTTGCGCAATTCTGCCACGGAAAGAGGGAAGTTGCGGGTGGCGATGTTCGCCTTGGTGATTCCTGACAGATGACGCTTCAACTCCTTCTTATTAAAGGAAGAAACGGCGATGATGCGGAAGCTTCTGCCGGGGAATGCCTCGATAGGCGCCTGGCTCACGAAAAGATGGCTGTTCTTGGAAAGCATCCTTGCATCATAGCGCCCGGAAAGAACGCCGAAACAGCCGGCTTTCATCAACGAGGCATTCGGCTCATAGAGATACTGCATCTCTTCAAGGGTAGATGGGGCTATCTTCACCTGAGAAGACTTCATATCCAACTCATCGCAGACGAAGGATTGCGCATCATTGATGCAATAAATGCGGAGATTTTCGCCCATATTTCGCGCTGACAGCACTAAAAGAAGCTCCTTGCACTCATTGTTCACGGAGATGATATGAACCTCTCTAACGTGGCTTAATTCGCTTATGGCACGGTGCCAGTCGAGCATCGGAGAGAGTTTGATGATAACGTAATCAGCCTTCGACAGCATTTCTTCCTGCAAAACGGTAACATCGGGGGTGCAATCCTTTAAGGATACCACCTTGTTGCCCGCATCGTCTCTACGGGCAGGATCAATGAAGATTAACTTAAGACCAAGGTTAGTCTTAAGTAATGACCGAGGCTGGTCATAAGTGATGCCTAAAGAATCATCATCTGATGCTGCATCTTTTTTCTTTGGATGAAAAGAATGAAGAACCTCAATTCCATCCCCATTCTTCACGATGGCGTTCTTCAATCCCAAGCGCCCGAAGTTCTCCTTCGCCGCCTCGCAGAGATGAGCCTGACGCTCCACATACATCGACTTCACTCCCAATCGGGCTGCGATATAAGAGAAATCTACTCCAAATCCACCTGTCAGGTCAACAAACTCTATTTCATTTTCAGCCTTCATCTCGGTTCCAGATGAAGATGAAGAAGCCGGCAAACCGAGCAACCTCGCAGCCAGTTCTGCCTTGTAAAGCGCAGTAGATTCAGAGGAGCATTGCTCCATAGAAATATGAGGAGGATAGATGATGCCTTCGAGACTTGCCCAACGAGGCAACTTGACACGAGCCATCTTTCGCCCGCGAATCTGATCGAGAGCGAAAGGCATATCTACTTCCGGATACTTGCTTCCGAGAAAAGCCAGCTGGCGGACATCATCGTCCTGGTGCTGGCGAATAAAGTCTTGAGTCGCTTGGTTCATCATTGATGCTCTTTTTTATGGAATGGTACTTTATATTTTTATAGCTTAATACTTCTGTTCTTTTAAACCTCTCACGACATAAGGATTATTGCCTGGCTATGGCAATAAATTGCCCTCCTAAAGGGCAAAAAAATGCCATGGCAAGGCAATAATTGGAATGAGGCCTCCTGACTTTTCCTGATTTCAGTAGACACTTTTTTACTTTATAAACTAGAAAGGTAGA
>OHVB01000116.1_pt1 | contig 34538 bp, 47 predicted proteins | sample 1579331 | NCBI WGS metagenome assembly OHVB01 (sample SAMEA3882503, study PRJEB24775) | human gut metagenome | biome: human-associated habitat; feature: intestine environment; material: feces | place: Netherlands | collected 2009/2010
TGACATAGAATTCTCGACAGATGTCTTCTATTACTCTATCTGTAATTCCCTTGCCTTCCTTTTCATACTCGCTGACGGTACTAACTGCACGTCCTAGCTTTGCGCCGAACTCAGAAAGCGTTAGCTTAAATTGCTTTCTTACTAAGGATATTCGACTGTTTATCGTCTCCATATAATCACCTCGCTTTGCTATATATATTATAGATAATCGAAAGAAAAATAGCAAGGAAAATTTTTCGATTATCGAAAAAAAGATTGACAAAACGAAATGAGTGTAGTAGTATAATATACGTAAAGCGAATAAAAATTTCGATAAACAGAAAGGAGGGAAAGAGGATGTATAGCTTTAATGAGCTGAGCGAAAGCCAAAAGCTGACAGCAGAAGAAAAAAAGACCGCTAAACAAATTCTTGGTTTGCTTAACGGTCAGAATCAGGTAGCAGCAAAGCAGATGCTTAACTTCTGTAGCTACGTAATCGAATGTAATTCTAACGTTGCTGTTGTTTTTGAAGAAGAGCAAGCAGAAGCTTGATGTTGTTATCTGTAGAGATTATCCGGCACTGCTTTTCCTGGTCAATATAAAAAGCGCAGCCTGGACAATCAATTTTAATACCGGTAGCCATACCTCCGGTAATTGGACATTTTTTAGGCATTTCAATAAACACAATATCACCTCCGTTCTGTAATACCTATTATAGCACGGGAGAGATGGAAAGGGGCGAGAATAATGGAAGTAAAGCAAGAAGTATTAACTGAAAAGCGTGTAAAGCGCACGGCGGTTGATATGTCCAAACTTAAAGCGGACGGCCTTATGGTTGCAGCCGCATATATGCAAGGCTTGCAAGCTGCCGTAAGACTGTGTGAACAGCAGCAACAGGTAGTCGGCCAGTAGTAGGGCTGAAATAGAAACAAGCCCCGCGCCTAGCGTCGGCGCGGGCAGGAGGTGTGCTTTGAATAGTAGGACCGACAAAGATTTGAAAAGAATCATGGGCGCAATCCGGTGTGACACGCTGGAAGAAAAAGCTAAAAAGAAAGAACGCGCAGAAGCTATTGAAAGAGCTGAAAAACGCTACGAAACGGCAATGCGCTTTCTAAAGCAAAGGAGGCAGTAAGATGCTTGGAAACGTTCCTATTAAAACAGCCGCGCGGCTTATGCAGAAAAGCGAAATGTTTGTGCGCTGTGGCTTGCGCTGCGGAGCCTTGCCGTTCGGTGTGGCCTTCCACGCGAGCAGTAAAAAGAACTGGACTTATCATATCAGCCCCGCAAAATTTTCCGCATATATGGGCATTACGCCTCTTGAATTGGAAGAAGAAGTGTGGAGGTATGAATGAGCAGGAAGAAGAGAAAATGCGCTGTGTGCGGCAAAGACTTGTCGCACATGAACTTCTCTAAAGTAGTAGATAAGGAAAGCGGCCTGCTTGTTACCGTGTGCAGCGGAGGCGAGTGCTGGCGCAAGATTGTTATGAAAGGATGGGGCAAATGAGTAAGACTACTAAGGCTTTTATTATCACTGTTATTCTGCTTGCTGGTCTTGTCTTTCTGACCGGTGGCAGCGCCGCAAAGATGGCTGCTAGGGCACATGGTTTTTTGTTCCCTAGTTATAAGCAAACGTTGGTTGCCTACACCGTAGGCGAGGGACAGACGCTGTGGGAGATTACCGGGCGTTACATGGACCAGCAGGACAAGTACCGTGATTGCCGTGAGCTTATGCACGATATAACCGAGTACAACAATCTGAACGGTGTGAAGTGGTTACAAGCGGGACAACAAATTGTTATTCCTTTGTATAAAGAAATTTAATTTTATTTTTGAAAGGAGATTGATTTTATGAACAATGAATTCGAGTTGGCGATTAAAGATTTCGTCCGCAATGGCGGCGTAGTGCTTGCCGCTAACGATAGCAGAAACATTGTAGGTATCAGAGGCACTTTTGAGGAAATCAGCGAGAAGTTTATAAAAACGCTCGTCAATATGAGTGTGACTATCATCAAAAAGAACCCCGAAGATTTTGAGATTCTCGTAGCTGCTACTATGAACCATTTGCTGGCGCTTGCGAAAATTGCTGAGAAAAAATACGATGCGCCGCAACTCAGTAAAGATGTGATTTATCGCGTCGCAATGACATTATGCAATAAAGACGCTGCTCGTTATGCAGCACTCTCTACAAAGCACATGTTAGAAGAAATGGAGGATGAGGCTTGATGAAGGGTAAACTGATTATGACAGTTGAGCAAGCCGCTGACCGCGTGGCGTGGGAACGCGTCCGCAATAGTGGTATCGGCGGCAGCGATATTGCCTGCATCATGGGACTTAATCCCTGGAAGAGCGCTTACGCACTCTACGCTGAAAAGCATGGTGACGTTGAGCCGGAGGACCTTTCCAATAATGAATTTGTGTATTGGGGTACGGTGCTTGAGCAGGTTGTAGCTGACAGATTCTGTGAGCTGACCGGCAAAAAGGTTCGCAAATGCGGCACATTGCAGGATGAAAGCTATGAGTTCATGCTGGCGAACGTCGACCGCCTTGTGGTAGGCGAGAATGCAGGCTTGGAATGTAAGACTGCGAACGGCTTTAAGTCGAAAGATTGGGACGGGGACGAGCTGCCAGATTCTTATTATTGCCAGTGTCAGTGGTACATGATGATTACCGGCTGCGAGAAGTGGTACATTGCCTGCTTAATCGGCGGCAACCATTTTGTATGGAAAGAAATTCCCCGCAACGATGAGTTTATTTCAGATATGAGAGCGGAGGCGATTATATTCTGGAACAACCTGCAAAGCGACATCCCGCCGGAGGTTGACGGCAGCGAAAGCACTGCCGCAACCATTGACAAAATGAATAAGGATAAGTTAGCGGTTGACAGTATCGCACTGCCTAGCGCAGCAGAGCAATACATTAAGTGTATTGACGGACTGACGGCAACGAAAAAGGTACTGGAAGAACAGTTAGCGCAGGCACAAAACGCCTTGAAGCTCATGCTGAACGGCAGCGAAAGCGGCGTGTTTATGGATAGAAAAATTACCTATATACAGATTGCCGGAAGAGTAACGCTGGACAAAAAGGCACTGAAAAAAGACCTGCCGGACGTGTACGAAAAGTATGCCAAGGTTGGCAAGCCTAGTATGAGGTTCACGTTAAAATGAGCCTTACAGAGCAAGAGAAATTAGGCGTTATGCTGTTCCATAAGCGGAAAAAATTAAACATGCTGCAAGGCGATGTTGCTGCAATGGTTGGCGTAGAAAAGCCGACCATCAGCTCATACGAATGCGGCGTAGTTAAAAATATTGCATTGCGTACACGTGTAAAATTGGCACAAGCATTAGACTTGTCGCTGGAAGAAATTTTGTATGACAGTGAAAAAGATTGTTTGAAATTAAGGAGGTTAAAAGAAGATGGCAACTATTAACGGTATTCAAAAAAGAAATAATAGCAGTACTGCAAAGGCACCGTCGCCTTTAAGCTTAGCGATTAACAGCGCAGCGGTCAAAGAACGTTTCGAAAAAATGCTTGGTGAAAACGCCGGCAGTTATCTGTCTAGCGTGTTAACAGTATACAACAACGATAAACTTTTGCGCGCAGCGGATTATCATACTGTGCTTGCAGCAGCAGCTACGGCAGCAAGCCTCAAACTTCAAATCGTGCCAACTCTCGGCGAAGCATATATTGTTGCTTATGCCGGTATAGCTCAATTTCAAATTGGATACAAAGGTTTAATTCAGCTCGCTATGCGCAGTGGGTATATGAAAAAAATTATCATGGTGCCAGTTTATGAGGGAGAGTTGAAACATTGGAATAAATTCGATGAGACTTATGAACTCGGCGAAGCGGTAAGTGATAATGTAGTGGGTTACTTCGCGGCCATCGAAACAGTTGGCGGTTTTAGAAAAGCGCACTATTCAACCAAAGAGCAGGTACTTGCTCACGCAAAACGCTTCAGCAAGGCGTTCAATAAAGGACCTTGGAAAACTGACTTTGACGCAATGGCCTGCAAAACAGTCTTGTTGCCTATTTTGAAAACATATGCACCTAAGTCTATCGAATTATTGACTGCCTTTGAAAATGACGGAAAAGCTGCTGTGCTCAACGAAGAAACCGGCGAGGCTGAATACATCGACGTTGACGCAGAGAACGCTACAGAGCAAGCGCAGGAGCTTGCAGAGGGTGGCAAGGTTGATACTGCAACCGGTGAAATCTTCACGGCAGAAGAAATTGAAGCAAGCATGAAATAACCAAAATCATCGGGGACAAAATGTCCCGAAAAGTGGGGACAAAATGTCCCCCAACTTTGGGACAAAATGTCCCCCTAAAAATTTGAAAGGAGCGGGACAAAATGTTGAATGTAAAAGCGACACCGTGCGAAAAAAGTAAAGCAATAGTTCTTGTAGGTAAAGGACACTTTGGCTTCAGTAACAAATTTGCGGACGATTTAGAAGAAGCAAAGCCAGATGCTTTCGACTTATTCTTTGAGCTTATCAAGGGAGCAGCTGGACTTCATCTTCTTTCTATGTATTCGTATAGAAAGAGCAATCCGAAACGCTGGTATAGATTTTTGAAGTTCTGCAAGAAGGACGGAAGAATCAAGGTATACCGGAAGAACAATAAAATGGTGTACGAAGTACCTACATACTTTGAGGAGTAAAACATGGCTGGCAGGTATTATTGGTTAAAGCTCAACGAAAACTTCTTTGAAAGTGATGTCGTTGAGTGGCTAGAGGACCAGGAAAACGGCGAAAAATACGTACTCTTGTACCTTAAACTGTGCTTAAAGTCATTGAAAACTGACGGCGTACTTGTTCGGCAGGTCGGCAAAATGACTATTCAGCATACTGCTGAATCAATCGCTAAACAGACGCAATTTGATATTGAAATCGTCGAAAGTGCGCTTGCTTTGTTTGAACAAATTGGCCTTATTGAGAAGAACGATAAAGGCGAAAGCTACTTGCCGGAGGTTGCTAACATGACCGGCAGCGGTAGTGCGTCAGAATCAGCGACGAAGAAAAAGACGCAACGTCAAAATAAAAAGGGACAAAATGTCCCCGAAAAGGGGGACAAAATGTCCCCAGAAAAAGGGACAAAATGTCCGACAGAGATTAGAGATAAGAGTATAGAGTATAGAGATAAAGAAAAGGATGATTATCATCATCCTAAAAGAAATGGCGATGACGAGGAAAAAGCACATACTGAAATTTTTGCCTTGTGGGAGAAAAACATGATGCCGCTTACTCCAATCGTCGGAGAAAAGCTGCAAGCCTTGTTAGGTGAGGTTGGCGAAGCTGCCGTTGAGCAAGGAATACTAGCGGCGGTAGAGCACGGCGCAAGAAATTTTGCGTATGTGCAGACCGTAGCAAGAAACTATGCCAGCGGCAACAGCAAGAAGCAAGGCAAGGAATATACCGGTATGGACCTAGTGAACGAATTGTACGGAGGCGAAGAAGATGCTGCAACAGCAGAGAATAGCCCAAACGATTGTTAAACTGCAACAGGCAGGCAAGCGGATGCCGCAGGACATACGGCCCGGCTTTGACCGCCTGGAAGAAGCGAAACGAATCTTGTCAGAAACAGTCAATCTTTGGGCAGGAATTTTTAATCAGCAAAATATAGGCCTTGACCGGTGGGAGAAAGCAGAGCAGATTGCGCTTACCTTGACCGGTGCGAACGGCCTTAACGTGAATATAATCAGCCCGGCGCTGATGCAGGCTGCTTTGAAGCAAGCGGAAGAAGCGCATGTGCAGGAGAATATCAACCGTTGCAACATGGAGAAGCTGGCCGACGGTAAGCCGCTAGCTGATAGGCTGAATGGTATGCTGCTCAAATGGACGGCGGCAAAATTGAAAGAACACCGGCTCATTATGCCGTATATGCCGCAGGATAAAGCAGTGTTTGAATACGGCCGGCAGATTGGCTTGAACGATAACGCTATTGACAATCAATTCCGTATCCTGCAATGCTACATGAACGACTTTACGTACAGTCGCAAGCATAATGAGCCTTGTAAAAGTAAGCTGCTGAAATGTGGCGATACGCTTACTTTGGAGGTGCTAGCGTGAGGGATTGGACGGCGTGGATTGGCGCTAAATACGGCACGCTGACCGTTGAAAAGTATTTGGGCAACCAAGGAACCAGGAACACCTTCTTTTTAGTGCGGTGTGACTGCGGCAAAACAAAAAAAGTTATAACTAGCGACTTCTTAAAGGGTAAGGCAAAATCTTGCGGCCTGCTGAAATGCAAACGCGCGGTTGCCAGTGCCAAGCTGTTGGATTTACCCCGACCGCCTAAAGACGACGCGGACCCGAATCGACAAACTGTTAGCGCAATAGAAGCACGCTTAAAGCCTAAATACTTTTGCAAGGCTGTTGCCCCGGAGTGCACGATAAGCACTCTGCTGCACATCTGCTGTTGTGAGTGTGACAGACCTTGCAAGAGGTGTAGCAATACGCCGCAGAAGTGCGGAGCGAGAAGGAGGGTACAATAATGACTAGCGAAGAACGCGTAAAGGTTGTTAACGATATTGACGATATTTTAGGCGACTGGACTAACAGTGGCGATGATTTTTATTTGCAACAGGCTATGGCTGCTATTCGTGCGGCGGTAGAGAAAGAGGCAGAGTAATGACACCAGAACGTCAGAAATGGTGGGATAGCCTGCCGGAACGTGAAAAGATGTTGCGTGAACAAATTTTAGATGTCAAAAGAGAAATCTCGATGGCTAAGTATAGTCTTCAACTTGGCTGCTTTAAACCTAAGGCTATAAAACTTATTATCGCCGGAATGAAAAAGCAAAAGGTTACGTTAACAGCTTTAAAGCATGAGCTTGACCGTACAACGGCGATTGTGTATGCGGGATATTATCAAGAGGCGTTCCCGACTTGTCGCTGCAAAAAGTGCGGCGGAATATTTTATTATGCTGGACAGTCGCACTGCTGCTGGTGTGGCAGAAGAATTGTGGGGTGTAAGTGATGAACGAGCCGATTATTAGCCCGTGGCTGATTTACTGGGCGGGCAGGATAGAGTTTATACAAGTGGTTTGCTGTGTAGTTGGCTTCGTAGTGACTGCATTTGCCGTGGTGGCTGCAATGGCGGTCTTGACAGATGATTATGAGCATGATGAATCCGTCAAGGCGCTCAAAATGCTTGTTTGTGCGGCGTTAATTTTAGATACGCTGGCACTCTTTCTCCCAACAAAAACGGAAATATTTGCTATGTATGCTGCTGAACATATAACGCCAGCCAACATCAAAGCAACAGGCGAATTTACCGGAAAGACAGTAGACGCGCTGATTGAGAAGATTTTAAAGGCTAGTAAAGCTGAGAAGGAGTGATAACAATGACGTTAGATGAATTTGTAGCAATTATGCTGATAGTGGCACTTATCCCGGTGGCTATTATCCAATGGATGGGGTTAATCGTAGCGATTATTGACGGGGTGCGTGATTGGAGGAAAAAACAATGATTGACTATAAGAAAGCACAGAAAGCTGATAAATTGTTGTTGGAAAGTGGTGTTCCGTTTATGCTTGTTTATGACAATACCGACAAACATATGATTTGCCGTGCGTTCGGCAACTATCCGACACTTAAAGAGTTTATAGTGACGATGATGGTGCAGGCTGTGGTAAATGTACAGAGCAAATACGGCGAAGAAGCAGCTATGAAGGAATTAATGGGTATGATGACGGAAGCAGCACAACAGTATTGCGAAGAAACAAAGAAAGAAGCAGAAAAACATGAGGTGCTGAATTAATGAAACATTACCGGCTTAGATGGGAAAGTATAGCGTTCCCCAATATGGGACTTACAGAAATCGTCGATGCAGAAACGGCGAAAGACGCTAAAGTCAAGGCTGAGAAGAATTCTACCGATGAATTTCTGTCAGTATATTATTTAGACGAAATAGAGGAGGTACCAGAATGTGTAGTAAACATATGAGTGAATTCGTGTGCCAACAGCTTGACGAATTGGAGGCGCTGTTTAAGAAAAAGCATGAACAGTATTCCTCCGGCGCAGATGAGCTTGCTAATTTCCGCTGCGGCGCGCTTCTGAACGGACGTAGCGACGATGCAGAGGGAATGTTTGAGGAGCTGAAAGCGTATATGGCAAAGCATATCGCCTTTGTTTATACTCACGATATTCACGGCGATAAAATCGCTGAAAGTTTGAAGGACATTGCCGTATACAGTCTGATTGGCTTATATATGGCGGAGCTGGCAAAGGAAGAGGACGAAGAAACATATAGTCTGGGGCCTTGCCTTGATAGTGCTTTAATCGCAGCTGCAAACAAAAGCATTAAAGCTTTTCGCAATTTACAAAATGAGCTTAATTCTGGCAATTCAGTACAGAAAAGCAATGAGGATGCAGAAAAATGAAATTAACATTTACGATTCCAGGCGAACCGACGGCGCAGGGACGGCCTCGCTTTTCTACTCATGGCGGATTTGCAAAAGCATACGACCCGGAGAAAAGCCGTAACTATAAAGCCTACGTCAAACTGTTAGCTAGTGAAGCGATGCAAAATATAGGGCTGACGCTCACGGAATTGCCGTTGCGAGTAGAGATAATAGCTGACGTGGGTATTCCTGCCAGCAAGTCAAAAAAATTCAAGGAGCAGGCTTTAAACGGCTTACAGTTACCGATAAAAAAACCCGATGTTGATAACGTCGCAAAGATTATTCTTGATTCTATATCTGGTATTGTCTATAAGGATGATAAGCAGATTGTTAAGCTTACAGTTTATAAAAAATATAGTGATATTCCGAAGGTTGAGGTAAAAATTTATAATGTTGAATAATTGTTTGATACTTGGCTGGGTAAAATTTGAACCGGATGCAAAAGTTATGAAGAACGGCAAAGAGGTATGCACCCTGGAAATACAGTGTGCTCGCCAATATCGAGATAAAGATAATAAGCGCGTTTACGATTACATTTCTTGCCGCTGCTTTGTGCCTGGACTGATTAAATATATCAGCAATTTTGTTACAAAAGGCTCGCAAGTTATTGTGGGCGGCCGCTTCCAGACTGATTTATATGTGGACAGAAACGGCAAAAACTCTAAGGCAAGCTACTTGCTGATGGAGCATTTGGAATGTGTCAGAATTGCGGAAAATACAGCGCCGTATCCTCCGAAAGAGGAACGGAAAGACCCGCTTGATGATGTGGACTGGTAAAGAAAATGGACTACGCAGAAGCCGCAGATTATGCAGAAAGCTTACTCTTTGCAAAAAACGCGATTGGTAAAGCGGTTGTTTCCGCCAGGATGCAGCAGAGGGCGGAACGCTTGGAATTTGATATGAGGACCGGCGGCGATTCTACGGCACGGCTCGCGATTCAAGCGGTAACGCCGCTTGCCGCGGTCCGTTGTATTTATCTTGGGCAGGCGTTTTTGGTTTACCAACCGGAAAAATGGCTGGATGTGATGGAACGTTCGCTTCTCTTATTTCGGCAGCGGTTCGGCGATAAGTCTTATAAGGCGATTCAACACCGGTACGTATACCATTGGACGGTCCGCAAAATTTCCGTAATTGATGAGATTAGCCCGCAGGTGTATGCGCTTCGCCGCCGCTCGTTCATTGACGGCCTACTCATGCTGGCGATTCAAGAAGGGCTATTACGGATTGACATAAACGCCAACAGCTTCCAGAAGGCCAGGGCAGAACAGAAGCAAGAAAAGTAAAGGCAGGCGCGCGGCGCTGCCGCTTCCAAACATTAAGAAAACGCTTGCTATAAAGCCCGGTGCTGCCGGGCTTTTTTGCTTTTCGCTTCCCTAAAGTATGTGCCACGCGCGCAGAAAAGGGCCGCCACGTGTTCCAATCATGGCAGCCCTAGGATTATACCTGTAAAACATTTCGACTTCAAAAATATATAGCCTGCTCGCATTTATAGGATACAGAAAAGCCCCGGGGCGTTTGCCTCGGGGCTTGTTTTTTATAAGCGTGCATCTATCTTGTCCAGTATTGCAAGGCAAGCATACCAGGAATTGCTTGCCTGGGTATGCAGTGCGGCCTTTTCACTTTTGCGCGGGTCGCGCTTCCAGTACGGGGCATAGTATTCGCTTGCTTCTATGTTTGAACAAGCGCAACCATAGAAGCATCTTGCTCGCTCGGCCATTACGCGCAACTTTTTTAATTGCTGTATTCGCATATTTCTTCCTCCTTTCGTAATAGCCCGGCTTTCGCCGGGCGGGTGATTCGGGGTTACAGTTCGACAACTTCCAGATATGCGCGGCGGCGGTCGCTGTCGATGATGTAGGGGCGGCAGCCGTTGTCGTCGTACTGATTGATTACGTCGCCTTGTTTAAAGCCGTCATAATCAATCACCGGACAACCTGCGTCATCAGCGTAAACGCTAGCGCCTTCCGGCAGCATCAAGTAAACGCGGTCGCTCGCTTCGCTGTAAGCGGCGGGGGCCAGGGTGTAGCTTTCGTTGTAGCCGCACTTCTGGTAGTCACGCCAGCCAGGGAGAAGAACGCGGGGCGCTTCCTCGTCATAACCAACGGTTTCGTATTGGTCGGATTCGGCCAGGTACACCATGACGGGGTAAAGCTTAACGGTTTCACCTTTGATAAGCTCGCCGCTTTCCGTGCAGGCGGTCGCTTCCCAATATTCGCCGTTCCAGTCGCTTTCAAAAGCGGCGTAGCGCTGGCCGTCCTCGTCGGCTACAACAAATTCGGCGTGATATACATTATTTCTGATTTCCTTTAACATGATTTGATTCCTCATAAAAAATCGCTTCTGCCTTTTAATATTCTACACCGGCGGCGGCTTTCCTGCCGGTGTAGTGGGTTGAATAGTTTAAAATGCTGATTCAACGTTCTAAACAAAAATTGCTTACGCTGGTTCCGCACACTTCCGCTTTATATATGCGGCCAGGGTTGCCAGCGAAGAACCAGCAAACAAAGAACACTTTCGGTCCGTAAATTGCAACGCTGCAATTATTCGCAAGGTCAATAATAAGATTATGACTATTACGACACACGCCGTCAAGCTGATAAAATTTCTTTCGCTTCATTTTAAAGCCTCCTTGATTTCTGCGGTCCATTCGTTACGGCTTTTAAAGCCGCCTGCTTCCGCAACCATAGCGGCAATGATGCGGCATGTAATATCGTGTTCCGCCTCGTGCATCGCCGGTTGTTTGCGGTACGCTTCAATTTTTTTTAGCAAATTCAACGCTTCTTCACGTTTCATTGCTTCAACCTCCTTTTAATAAGCGTTTATCTTCCAGTCGTTCCAGTCGTCAAAGGTGACAACCGAAAGCATCCTGCGCAAAATACAGATGTTTTCTTGATAGGCTGCCTGCTGCTTTTTCAGCATCTGCCAGGCGGCGGCCGCCGCTTCCGCGTCGCTGATGATTTCGGCCGGGCTTTTTCGCTTGCTGGTAGGTTAACGGGGTTGCCGTGCAAATTGCTCTAATTGAGCAATCACCGATATTTTTGTTTTCCGGATTAGCATTATACTTTTCAAAGGTCATTTTCTTATTACTCTCCTTTCGGCTGTTGGCTAGGGCTTCGGACCTTCTGCCTGGCAGCTTTACGGCCCCCAACGGGGCCGCCGTCAGCTTTAAAAAATCAGATATACGATGTTGGTTGCATATTGGTAGACTTCTTGTTGTGCCTCGCTTAATGCCGGGTAGCGGTTCATGAGGTTGGCAACCTTTATAAGTTGTTTGATTCGCAGGTTTTTAATTTTCATTGTTTCGGCCTCCTTAATATTTGTAAACGGTTGCTTCACCGGTAACATCAAAAAAGACATTATAGAAATGGCCTTTGACTACCGTGTAGAGTGCTTCAACGTGCCCCGGGAATTCGTCAAAGTCGCGGGTGTTCAAAATTTTGATGTCCTTCAAGCACGGCTGGAAGCCGTATTCACGGAAAAGCGCCAGCTGAACCATTTTAGCGTTTTGAGTTTGTTCCATGCGTTTAGTCATTGTTAGTTCCTCCTTAAAATAATGCGGTGATAACGTTCGCCAGGTCATAGCAGCCCAGGTTGGCGGCTGTTTGTACGCAAGCAACTTCAAGGCCGCCGTTCTCCACGTACCAGAAGAAGCAATCCAGCGCGTTCGCTGTGTCGGGGTTGATGTAGGCTGCGCGGCTGGCGCTGACGGCCAGGACCTGCAGAACGCCGCCTAGGATAATGCTTGTAAATAATTTCATTTTTCATAGCCTCCTAAAATGTAGCCGTGTTGGCTAGTTATTTGTTTTCTATGTCTATGATTATAGCGCATGCGGCTATGCTTGTCAATAGTCAAAATGGATATTTTTATATTTTTTTTGACTTGTTTTTTAGGCGCGGCGGCTATATAATGTAGTAAACAAGATTGGAGGGCTAAAACATGAGCAAACAAGCAAGCCAAGCTATAAAATATGCGCTAGATAGCGCGCAGGTTAAGCGGTCGGCTCTGGCGGCTGCGCTAGGCGTGGCCAACGCACAAAGCATTAATGATAAGTTGAGCCGCGGCCGCTGGTCCGCTGATGAGCTAGCGACGGCGGCGGAACTATGCGGATATAGCCTGGCCCTGGTTGACAAGGCCGGGCGCGTCGCTGTGTCTGTTCCGGCGTCAACGCCGCCAGCAGATAGCGACGGCAGCCCCGCAGATGATGCAGAGGTCAAATAACAACATTATAAGAGGATAGCAACGGCCGCACGCTGGCAGATGTTCAGCGGCGGCCGTTCTTCTTTATTCAGCAACATTTATAATATGTTAAGACGTTCACAAAAATATAATAATGTATCATTGACTTAATAGCATTTTTTAGGGTATATAATTCAAAACAAGATAATTAATATAATTTTATTGATGATTGGCAGTTTTTATTTGTCAATCTTTTTTTATTGTTGGATTCTTGCAAATAAAGATTATTGATTGTATTTATATTATTGATGTTTACAAAATCTGTTGTGATTGATATTAATAATATATTATATATGGTTGTAACAAAAGTGTGACGTGATGTTTAAGATTAAAAGTTTATTAGCTAACACAAATACACCGACAAGAGGCAGGCCGCCGGCAATAGCGACAACGCCGCAGACGTTAGAGGACTGTGCGGCGCTGCTCAAACAGCAGGGCGCAGCCGTTGCCGTCCTGGCTGTGCAGGACCTTCAGGCTTATTGGCTCAAAATTATGTCAGACGATAAAGCCAGCAACAAGGATAAGTTAGCCGCGTCAAAGCTATATGCAGAGAGTATAGGCGCTTTTGACAAGCAGCAGCACGCTAACAAGGGCCCGGCTGTGTATCATTGGGGCGCGGCAGATGACGCAGTAATAGTAAACGATTGTTCAGAAGATGCTACCAAAACATAAACATAGATAATACTTTTAACATAATCCTTATTATCGGACGTAAAATATTATCCTGCTGCTGCTGATTAGCTGGCGGTTCCAGATGTTGACGGCCTGGCTGATGATGTTAGCGGCAGGCGTTCACCTGGCATATGCTGCGGCCGTTCCTGCGTGGCTCATGCGGCAGGCCTACCACGTTTTTGTTTTTTGTTTGGCGTGGGTTCTGATTGGTTGTTTGGCGGCGCTGGCGTTGGTGATTTCCCTGGGTTTTCGCAAAAATTGATTTTGGTTCTTGCCTTTCCCGCTGACATTGAGTGGGGGTGGGGCCCAAAAATTTCGCAGCCGCCGGGGGAGGTAAATACCAAAAATTACCAAAACGATTTTTTCAAGGGGGTAAACATGGAAAACATAATACAAATACCATATACTCCACGACCTGCATGGGCGAAGGTCCTGCATAAGGAATTAAGCAGACACCGCTTTGCGGTAATCGTAGCGCACCGCCGCTTTGGTAAGACCATCGGAATGGTGAATCACCTTATAAGGGATGCTTTGCAGAGCGACTTAATCAGTCCGCAGTATGCTTTAGTAGGTCCGTTCAGCGCACAGATGGAAATTATCGCGTGGGGCCCATTGAAGTATTACACAAGCGTCATAGAGGGCATCAAGGTGAATGAAACTAAAAAGTATGTTGAATTCCCCAGTAAAGTACCTGGAGCGCAGGGAGCGAGAATATATATCGTTGGTGCGAATAACCCCGACGCATTACGTGGTACATATTGGGACGGCGTAATACTTGACGAATATTCGGATATGAAGCCGGAGATGTGGACGCAGATAATCCGACCTGCGATAGAGAACGGCGACAGAAAAGGCTATTGCTATTTCATCGGTACACCTAAGGGGCAGAACAACTTCTATGAGATGTACAAGAAGGCCAAGACGAATAAGCGTTACTTTGCGTATTTGTCGAACGTGTACGATAGCGGCATCTTAGACGCAAAGAGCATAGAAGAACTGAAAGAGGATATGCCGGAGGTAGAATTCAGACAAGAGTATTTGTGTGACTTTAGCGTATCGGCAATCAACGAGCTTTTCAGCCTGGAGAAACTAGATAAGGCTTTCAGTAGAGAGCTGACAGAAAAGGATGTTCCCTATGATATGCCGCTGGTGCAAGGCGCTGATATAGCGCGCTTCGGCGATGACAGAACGTGCATATGGCGGCGTAAGGGTTTAATGGCATATGCTAAGCCGAGAATCTATAAGAAGCTGAATACGATGCAGACGGCAGATTATATTGCTTTGGCAATGGATGAAAATAAGGCAGATATGACCTTTATAGACGTTGGCAACATGGGTGCTGGCGTAGTCGACAGATTGCGGCAGATGGGGTACACGGCTTTGAGGGAGATACCATTTCAAGGTGCGGCGATAGAGAATAAGCGCTATGAGAATATCAGAGCAGAGATGTACTTCAAACTGAAAGACTGGATAGAAGATGGCGGAGCTTTGCCGGATGAACCTGGACTAAGAGAAGAGCTTGCAGTCATTCACTATAAGTACTCTAAGAATGGGCGTTTAATACTAACGCCTAAAGAGGAGATAAAAGAAAAGCTAGGGCGTTCACCGGACCTTGCAGACGGCCTGGCACTAACATTTGCAAGGAAGGTTCCGTTAAGGCAGTTAGGGTTTGACGATAGAAAGCCTAAAGTGCTGATGTGCAACACAGAATATTCAATTATGGGGGCGATTTAAAAATGGGTGGCATTGCAAAATTATTCGGTGGCGGCAACATGCCGACTATTGAAAAGGTGGACCCGGCACCGACTACCGTTGCGACAAGCAGCGAAGTTGCGGCCGGCGGCGACAGTAACAAGAAGAAACGCAGAGGCTTTTCATCTACGCAGACAAGCACTATTGCTAGTGGCGGCGAGGGCGGCCGTAATACTTTAGGCTAAGAGGTAACAGCTTATGAACTTTCAAACGATAGCGGCGAGCAAGCCACAGGGAACACTTCCTAGTGACGGGGTGCCGCTGAAAAAGAACTTGCCAGACCGCCAACGTTTGGTGCGTAAGCTTAAAAGCATGTACGAGGATAGGCGAGATTGGGTAGACAGATGGAAAGAGATAAGAGATTATCAGCTCCCGTTTGTCGGAGAGTTTGACGATACGGCAGACAAGACCAATCCCGCACGCAGACGTGACTTAAAGATTGTGCACGGGGTAGCTTGGAGAGCGGCACAGGTATTCGCTGCTGGCGTTATGAGCGGACTTACACCGCCGAGCCGCCAGTGGTTCAGATTTGCATATAGACGGCCGGAACTGAATACGAATGTTGAGGCTATGAAGGTGCTTGACACAAGACAAGAGATTGTATCAAGCGTGCTTGCAAAGAGCAACTTCTATAACAGCATCCATACTGTATATCTGGAATTGCCTTTTGGACAGTGCCCGATGGCTATATTCTACGACGCAGAAAACGGCGTGAGGTTTCAGACAATGACAATCGGTACTTATGCACTTGAAGCAGACGGCTTCGGCAAGGTAACTACTTTTGCAAGAAAGTACGATATGACTTTGCAGCAGCTAGCAGACTGCTTCGGCGTAGACGCTTTGCCCGACAATCTGAAAGGACTGTTAGACAATCAGACCAATCTTACTAAGAAGTATAAAGTCTGCTGGATGGTAGAGCCTAACAGTGATAAGCTGCCTGGCTACATGGACAGACTGAATATGCCGTATAGAAGCGTGTACTGGTTGGAAAAGTCAGAGAGTGACGAATACTTGTATGTTGGCGGCTTTGAAGAAGAAGCAGTACCGGTAGCGCGTTATCTTGTCAGCGGCAATGAGGCATACGCAAGAGGTCCTGCGTGGTTTGCAGAAGGCGACAGTAAAATGCTGCAACTGCTGAAAAAAGATTATCTCACAGCAATAGAGTTAAAGATAAAGCCGCCGATGCAAGGCAGTCCAAGCCTTATGAATAATGGCGGTATTAACTTGATGCCTGGCGGTCTAACAGCCGTAGATGACCAGACGCAAGATATGGTTAAGCCTTTGTTCGCGGTTGACCTTGACTTGAAGGACGCGCAGGAAGAAATTATTCGCGTTGAGGATGCTATAAAGAGAGCATACAGTGCTGATTTGTTCTTGATGTTAGATAACCTTGATAATAGCCGCATGACTGCTAGAGAGGTTATGGAGAGAACGCAGGAAAAACTGCAACAGCTAGGCCCCGTGGTTGAGCGATTGCAGGATGAATTCTTAACACTGATTCTTCAACGTGTATATAACATCATCGACAGAAGCGGTGGATTCCCACCGGTACCGGAAGAACTACAAGACATTTTGAGTGAAGAGGATGTAGAAGTGGACTATATTTCACCTTTGGCGCAGGCGCAGAAGATGAGCGGACTTGTGAATATCGAACAGGCGATAGCACAAACCGGACAGATGGCGCAAGTATGGCCAGAAGTTACGAAGAAGATTAACCCGTTGGGTGCTATTACAAAATACTTTGAAATGCTTGGCGTGCCTGCGATGGCATTGCGCAGTGATGAAGAAGTACAAGAAATGCTCAAACAAGAGCAGCAGGAAATGCAACGGCAACAGGAAATGCAGGAAGGCTTGGCAATGGCACAGGCTGCGGCTCCTGCGGCAGAGGCGGCCAAAAATCTTACTGCGGCGGCGAATGATTTCAATCCGGCTATTACAAGCTGGCTAGGCGTGCCGGGAGGTTGGGAATAATGAGCGAGCAGTTTAAATATAAATCCAATACCGGCGAGGATAGAAAGCAAGCACTGCTGACAGAGTACATGGTAAGAGAGCAGGCAAGAAGGGATAAAGAGGCCCTACTTGACCTGCTGGGGAGTGAAAGCGGACGCTGGTTCTTGATGCGTATGCTTGATGTGACCAAAGTAAACTCTATGTGCTTTACCGGCAACAGCAAGACTTTCTATAACGAAGGCCGCCGCGACGTAGGCTTAGGCATTATCAAAAGCATTTTAGCACTTGGGCTGCAAGGCATAGAGCTTAAACAGCAGGCTGAAATGGAGTATGCAGAATTCCAACTAAAGCTACAAGAGCTGGCAGTGGAATATATAGATAACAACAAGGAGGAATAACTAATGGGCGAGAACGGTGAAAACACAGTTGTGAACGGCGAAGGCGCACAGCAGCAACCCGATACCACAGTGCAACAGCAGCAAACAGACCCGACTACTAATGCAACTAATAATACAAGTGCTTCCGGCACTATTGCAGGGAACGGAAGTAATGGGCAAGGCACACAACAGCAGCCCGGCACAGTGAATTATGACTTTGCAGGAGTAGAAATGCCGGAAGGCTATGAGCTTAGTGCTGATGAGCAAGGACGCTTTGTAGATGTCATTAAAGGCATGAACCTTAGCAATGACCAGGCAAGAGCACTTGCAAAGTACGGCACAGAGTATGCAAGCCGTGTAGTGCAAGGCGTAGAACAGCTCCGTGCGCAAGAAATTGCTAAATGGGGTGACGAAGCTAAAACGGCACTGGGCGCAGACTTGGGCAAAGTACAGGGCCTTTGCGATACTGCCTGCCGTAAATTGGAGGCAATGTATCCGGGCTTGAACGTGCGTGAAGCGTTAGAAATTACTGGCGCAGGCAATCAAATTGCTATCGTGAGAGCATTTGCGAAACTTGGCGAACTGCTTGGCGAGGACCCCGGCTTGGCTGCACAAAACGGCGCACAAGGCTTAAACGCTGCGCAAGGCATTGCAGCAAACATGTACCCAAAAACCGACTGGAGCAGGTACAAATAATTTATTAACTTTTAATTGAAAAACAGGAAGGATGATGAAACTATGGCTACTATTGGTTACTCCCAAACTATGAGTGACTTACGAAAGTATTTAACTCCGCAAGGCGCTATTGACCGCGTTATGGAAGTGCTTAACGAATCCAATCCTATTATGGAAGATATTCGGTGGATGGAAGGCGATTTGCCGATTGGTACTAAAACTACTATTCGTGCCAGCCTGCCTTCTCCGTCTATCCGTCGTATTAACCGCGGTACTTCTCCGACTAAAGGCACTGTAAAGCAGCGCATTGATGTATGTATGCACTTGGAGGACCGTTCCTGCGTGGACGTTGAATTGCTTTCCGGCAAACCGAATCCGCAGGCTTTCCGTATGGCAGAGGATGATGCACACGTAGAAGGCATGGGCCAATACGTCGCACGTCAATTCTTGTACGGCAACTTGGACGAAGACCCGGACACTTTCAATGGTATTGTGGTACGCTACAATACTTTGACCGACGGCGGCAAAGGCACTCCAGGCCACCAGGTAATTTCCGCGGGTACTCCTGGTACTAACACTAATGCTTCTATCTACTTTGTAGATTGGGGCGACCGCCGCGTAATGGGCGTATATCCTAAAGGCACCCAGGCAGGCTTGAAGACTGAGGACTTGGGCGAAAGCGACGTATACGATGAGAATAACAAGCCGTTCCGTGCATTGCAGACCTTGTACTCTTGGAAGTGTGGCTTGGCGGTACAAAATGTTCGTTCTATTGTGCGCGTGTGCAACATTGATGTCCAAAAGCTTAACTCTTTGACTGACAGTGCGCAACGCGAACTGATGAATAAATTCATCTTCGCAAAGAACCGTCTGCAAGACCCGAAAGCACCGGTTGCGTATGTATCTGACGGCGTATACTCTTGGCTGGAGTGCTATCTGAACAACAAGAACAATGTTCATGTTACCCGCCAGGACTTTATGGACGCGCCGCCTAAACTGTACCTTGCAGGTATTCAGATTAAGAAACTTGACTGCCAAAGCGAAACCGAAGCGGCAGTACAATAACCGGAAGGAGTGAATAACAATGATTTTTGACCAGCAAAATATGTACATGGATAATTCCTTGACCAGCAATGTAATTGCGAACGTTGGCGGCGGTGATGCGGCCGACCCGTTGTTTCTTGTTATCACTGCGCCTACCGCCTTAGCTACTAGCGGCACTATCACTGCGGCGCTGGAAACTTCCGACAGTGAAAGCTTCGACACTAAAACCGTTGTTGCGACTTATACCCTTGCTGCCACCAAGAAGGGCATTTTAGTTGCGGCTAAATTGCCGTATGGCATGAAGGCTTTTTCCAGACTGACTGTTACCGGCGCAAGCGGCGGCAAACTGACTGCTGGCTTGACTGAAACTGTTCCGAACTGGCCGGGCTGATTTAGTACTTTAAGGGGAGGGCGATAAGCTCTTCCCTTTTTTAATAATCAAGGAGGAATAGTTAAAATGCTTAACATTACCGATGTATGTAATATGGCGCTGGCTCATATCGCCAAAGGGCGTATAAGCAATATAGATGAGCAGTCGGAGTTGGCCAGACAGTGCAAACTGTTTTATGAGCCTACCCGCAAAGAGTTATTAAGAAGCTACACTTGGGGATTTGCAAAGCGCGTGAGCAAGCTTGCAGAACTTAGTATCGAATCTCCGTACTGGTCCCACGTTTACGCCTACCCCGAAAAGTGCCTTGCTGTGCGCAAGATATTTGACGCTGACACCGGCGCAATGATAAGGGCAGGCGAACAGCAGCAGGAAGAATGGGACTTATATATGGCAAGCGACAACGTGCTTGGCATAGGGTGCAACATTCCTGCTGCGTGGCTTGAATATACCTATGATGTTGACGATGTGGAAATGTTTTCGAGTGATTTTTTGAGCGCGTTTACTCATATGTTGGCGTTTAATATCTGCGTACAACTGACCGGCAACAGCGGCTTGCAGCAGACGCAGTATCAGCTTGCAATGGCGGCGCTGCAGAAAGCGAAGTATACCACGGCAAGCGAAAAGAAAGAATTGCCGGATTACCCGAGTAAATACTTTGACGGGAGGGCGTAATTATGGCTAGTGGGTTAACACCTTATTATTTATTGCAGCCTGCGTTTACCGGCGGCGAAATCAGCGCCGAAGTTGCCAACCGCGTCGACTTAGATAAGTACCAGCTTGCGGTACTGCAAGCCTATAACTGCCTTATCAAGCCGCACGGTCCTATTTATCGCAGACCAGGTATGAAGTATATGGCACGAACGAAATATAGCGATAAAGCGTGCATCCTGGTACCGTTCAACGGCGCAGATAACACCGACTATCTTTTGGAGATTGGCGAGAAATATATAAGGGTGCATAAGAATGGACTTTATATAAACATAGAAGTTATGACACCGTACACGGCAGATATGCTGCAAGATTTGAGATTTGTTCAAAGCGCAGATACTATGTTTATCGCCAGCGGCAAATACCCCGTAAAACAGCTTGCAAGATATTCAGACACTGACTGGCGGTTTGCTGATTTTGAAATTACGGATATGTATTTCGACGAATCAACCTCACTTGAAAATTATAGCGGCATAAGCTATACAGTGCCTGGCACTTATCAATTTCAGCCGCCTGTAACCGGTGAATATCAGATTGATATAGCCGGTGCAGGCGGCGGTGGCGGTGGCGGCGTTAAATATTCAAAACCGCGTGAGCATGGATACTATCGCTATTGTGTTGGCGGCGGCGCAGGTGGCAATGGCGAACGTATAATAAAAACAGTCACGTTGTCTAAAGATACAAGTTATACGGTCACAGTCGGTAGCGGCGGCGCTGGCGGAAGCGGCACAGGCAATTACGGAACAGCTTCTAGTGGCGGCAACGGCGGCAATAGTACGGCGTGTGGCTTGATTGGCAGAGGCGGCACGGGCGGCGGCGGTGGTAGCCGTGAAGCTATTGACGGCAGTTATCAAAACACAAATGGCACGCAAGGCGCAACATACGGCGCAGGCGGCGGTGGTATTGGCGGTATTGCGGGTACTACATATAAAGACAATGCTGGTAAAGCGGGCGCTAATGGCTGGGTAAAAATTCTTTATACTGGCAATAAAGAATTGACACCTTCGGGAACGCAAGGCGATATTACCTTGACGAGCAACAAGAATATTTTTGCTAGCAGCAAGCCGGGCACGTATATCAAACTTAAACAAGAGATTGCAAGCAAGACTGTATCTACCAGCAACGGCACTACTGAAAGAGTGCGCGTAGGTGAAAATTGGAAGGTTATCAGTCACGGGACCTGGAGCGGCAGTTTTGCTATAGAAAAAAGCGACGATGGCGAAAGTTGGAAGGAATACAGAAAATATACATCTAAAGACGATTACAACCCGTCAGAAAGCGGTAGTGTAACAGAGCCGGTATTTTTAAGAGCGGTATGCACTATCAGTAGTGGTACTTGCACTGTTGATTTAACAGCAATGGCCTACAATGCGGAAGGTGTTGTAAAACTCACTGAAATCACTAGCGACAGTACAGCTAAAGCCCATGTTGAAAAAGAACTTGGCTCAACGGATATGACAACTAATTTCTTATGGGGCGCATGGAGTGAAGAATTCGGGTACCCGCAAACACTTTGTTTTTTCCAGGACAGATTATGTTTTGGCGGTACAAAGAAGCAGCCTTATATGGTGTGGATGAGCAGGACCGGTGACTACGGCAATTTCAGTGTAGAGAAAGCCAGCGGCACTGTTACCGACGATAGCGCAGTAGCACTTGCGTTCGTGAGCCGCAAGCAGTTTAAGATTTTGCATTTGATAGCAAGCACCGATTTAATTGTCTTGACCGCTGGCAACGAATGGACAGTAAGCGGCAGCGATACTGTAACCCCATCTAAGGCCGTACCGAAAATGCAGACTACACGCGGATGCAGCACTGTTGAGCCGCTGATGATTGGCGGCAGAATCGTGTTTGTACAAGGCCGTGGAAGCACTGTAAGGGATATGGCATATAGCTATGAAACAGACAGCTACGGCGGTAACGATTTAACCTTGTTGGCAAAGCATATTATAGAGAATGTGCAGATTGTCGACAGCGCGTATAAGCAGGAACCCGACAGCACTATATACTTTGTGAGAAGTGACGGAACTATGGCTTGCTTATCCTACATCATGGAACAAAAAGTATATGCCTGGTCGACGATAGAAACGCAAGGTAAGATTGAAGCTGTGGCAGCAGTGCAGGAAGGTGACGAAGATATTATTTATCTTGTAGTACAGCGAGAGATAAACGGCGTGACAGTACGCAATATCGAGTATCTGGCAAAGAATCCTGCAAAGAGCAATAATCCCGACGATTATATTATGCTTGATAATGCTATTGAGTATAGCGCTGCTGAAAAGAGCAGTGGGGAAACGGAGATTGATGCAGCAGAGCTGGCAGGTGAAAAAGTTACTGTTATCGGTGACGGAAGAATGTATAGCGGACTGACAGTAAGCCAGGACGGCACTGTGACGCTCCCGGCGGCCGTGCAACACGCTTTTATTGGATTGCCCTATAGAAGTATCGTGGAACTGCCAAACGTCGAAATTAAGACGGGTGACGGCACTATGCAAGGACGCAAAAAGCAGATTAGTAATTGCATCCTGCGTTTAAGTAATTCTCTTGGCGGCATGGTCGGCCCGGATATAAATACTATGGACTTGATGAACTTTGATGAGCAGAACGCAGTGAGCGATATTAAATTATTTACCGGTGATAAGCATATGACTTTGCCTATTGGCGGCTTTAATAACGAAGGCAGAGTGATTATCGTTACGGATGAGCCATATCCTTTTAACTTGCTGGCGGTAGTGCGGGAGGTGTCTTTCGGTGGCTAAGAAGTGGACTGTTGAAATCCTTGATAATAAGTCAAAAGAAAATGTTGTGCCGTTGATTGAAGAACTTATGCAAGATATACGGCCACATGATAAGGAAGATTTGGAAGCAAGCAGTGACCCGGTATTTGTGCTCATTGGCAGTATCAAACTTGACGAAGAAACAAGGGTATACCGTGGTGAGGACGGAAAACTGCTTGCGATATTTGGCAAGGGTACCATGGAATGGGGCGCACCGGGACGCGGAATCTGGATGGTAGGCACGAACGAACTTTACAATGGTTACACAAAGAGCCTGCTTTTCAAGGAAGCGAAAAGAGTGCTGAATGAATGGGTACGCAAGCATGGACTGCTGCACAACATTGTTTATGAGAAGAACCGCACTAGCATTAACTATTTAAGACACTTGGGGGCGGTATTCTTGGTAGAGCCTAAAATAGGTTGGGACGGCAAAAAGTTTTATCAGTTTTATATTCCATATAGAGGGGAGTGAACGTAATGGGTACACTTGGCATTTTAATGGGCCTGCAAACTGTCATGCAGTTAAGTGGCCAACATCAGCAGGCCAAACAGCAGGAGCAGGCATATAAAGCGCAGGCGCAGGCTGCACAGCAGAACGCGGCTATTATGAGCCGCCAACGTGAGCAGCAGGCAGAAGCGTATGCGCAGAAGCAAAGCCAACTCAACGATAGAATGAGGCTTGCAAGAGGGCAGGCGCTGGCGGCGGCCGGCAGCAGCGGCCTAACCGACAGCGGCAGTGTTGCTGATATTCTTTCAAGCAGCGAGGACGCTTACAAAAAAGACAGTATGAATCTGTTGCAAAATCAGCGTAATGATGCGTGGAGCACTTATGTAAACGAGGTTAATTATCGCAACCAGGCAAGCGCATATAATGCGGCGGCGAAGAACGCTAAAGCCAACGGCAAAATGCAGATGTTTAGTACGCTTGTAGGTGCGGCGGCGAACGCTTACTCTAAAGGTATGATTGGCGGCAGCAAGGGAACAACTACGGTAAGCAGTGACGATTGGTACGATGCTAACAGTGATTTCAATCTTCCTGCTAGCAATATGAACGGCTTCAATCTTTACAACCAGGCAAAGAAGAATAACCCGTTCATGGATAATACAGGCTTTACTAAATGGAGCTGGTAAGGGAGGTACAGTATGAAGATTGCAGGTTATCAAGGCAGTGTTAATTTGGGTACCGGTGGCGGTGCGACTGTCAAGGTATCGAGTGACCTTAACGCTTATGGCAGCGGCGGCAAAGGACTTGCCGCTATTGCCGGTGCCGCCAACAAATGGGCGGTAGCAGTAGAAGCACAGCAGGAAGATGAGGACAAACAGTCCATTCTTAATGCTATGGATATATTTAATAAGAGCCGTTATAACATCATGTACAACGATGAAAGCGGCCTTATGAATACAAAGTTAGAAGGCACTGCCGGTGCAGGCGCAAGCTACACAGAGCAGATAAATAAAGCAAGGCAGGATGTGTTGAGCAACACTAAATTGCATAGCAAAAAGAATCAGCTTGCACTTGACCATTTAATGTATCAGAGTGCGCAGCAAGGCTTCCAGACCGTCGACCAATACGAGCAGAAGCAGAAAGAAGCAGTCACCGATTTGCGCTATGACAATAATATTCAGAACTCCTGCGAGTTTGTACAGAAGAACTGGAACAATCCGCAGGCGCTGCAAGATGAAATTATTCGTACACAGTTACTGACAAGTGCTATATATGGCAAGCGTGGCGCAGAGTTTATCGAATCTAAGAGCAGAGCCAACATTGGGCAGGTGGTAGCAAGTGCCGTCGGCGCAAGCATTACCAACGAAGATTATGGCACTATGCGTAACATCATGGATAAATACGGCAGTTATCTGACTGCTAATCAGCGCGCCGCTTTTGAGAAGGTGGCATACGATAAAGAGAGCAACGCTTTTGAGAGAAATACCGCTAAAGATTTATATGCTAAATATGGCGACGATGAAGAAGCGGTACGCAAAGAGGTTGAGAACATGGATGCTTTTTTACCAGAAGGCGGCAAAGTCGAAACGCAGGCAGAAGGTACTACATGGGTAAGGAACAGCGGTGTTTCCCTTGATGGCGTAAAGCAGCAAGTAACCATCGGCCTTTCTGATATTGCGAAAGAATTTAACACATTGAGCGGCGCACAGCTTATTGTCACTAGCGGCACGGATAGTACAGATATTCACGCTGCCGGTGAGCACAGCCACGGCGCAGGTGTCAAACTTGATGTTGCAGCTGACTGGCTAGAGAACGCAGACAATCGCAAGAAATTTATTTCTTATATGCAAAGCAAAGGAATCAAGGTATTGGACGAATATTCTAATCCATCGCCAAACTCTACGGGTGGGCACCTTGATTTGGACTTTACGGACTATAAAGGCGGCACAGTAGCACACAAACATATAAGCCTAGACGGGCAAGACCGCATTATGAAGCAGTACCGCATTATTAAGGCAGACCATGACAGAATAGAAACTTATAAGAAGAACAAACTTTTTGAAGGAATAAAGAGTGAGATATTTGCTATGTTTGGTAACGGCACAAGCTATAGTGAAGCTATGACGTGGGCTACTAACCAGGCCGGCAGTGACCCCGACAAGTACGTAACATACCGTAATGCGGTGGAGGCGATATACGGACCGCAAGGCAGAAGCGGAAGCAGTGGTGGCGGTGGACGTGAAGCCATAGCTAAACTTGGCAGTGACGGCAAAGAAGCAGTAATTTCTATGCTGGAAGCAGGCAGGTTTAAATCTAAGGCAGAATTTTTAGCTTTTGCAAGAAGCCACGGAGCAACTAATTCAGATATGAATTCATTGGATAAGTCTTATGATAATTGGTTGAGTGGCGCAGGCGAATATGCTTATGATTGGGACGGCCTTTGCAAGTATGTAATGGGTATTTCTTCTAACGATAAAGTAAAACAAGGGCTAAAGATATACGGCAAACAGTGGGTACGAACGTACCGCGCCGAACACAACGGTATGAACCCGGATGAATCAGTATTAGTTGATGCCATGAAGCAGGCTATCACCACACGGACTTTTGGTTCTTATGTAACAAAGCCGGGCTTCTTGTGGGACAGCACAAAAACTTTTAGCGGCAACGATGCACTGTTAGCAAAAGCAGGTATAGCCAGAGCTGAAAAAATTGCTGACGATTGGTATCACGTAACATATTTTGACGGCAGCGACGGCAACGTCAACGGCGGCTATCTTGATGAGGTTATGAATGGAGATTATTAAATGAGCTGGGAAGATAACGAAAAAGAATTTCAAAGACTGCGAAACGAAAAACAGGATTGGTATAATGGCGGTTATGCGACCGGTGCAGACAGCAATTTAACTCCTGCTGAAACTTTAGGCTATTATGACCTGCAAAAAATGAGCGACGATGAGTACAATAAGTTTTCGCAGGCAGTACAGAGCAATAGCTCACCGACGATTGATACTAGCAGCATTATCAACGATGATAAACCAGGCATAGGCACTGCCGTAATGAACGGCCTTAAAGGTTCGGTGCGTGGCTTATTCGGTGCGGCTAAAGCGACCGTTGACGCTAATATTGAAGCTCATAAGGGTGACAAGAATGTTGTTAAAGAGTATGACCAATCAGAGAACATCAGCAAGGCTTTAGGCTATGTTACCGACGAGATTTTAAAGCGCGAAGAAGTTAAGGCTGATACGGCGGCTGGGCAACTTGGTTATGATTTGGCTGAAAACGGTATTCAGCTTTTAGTGCAACTTGCGCTGACTAAAGGTGTAGGCGCTGCCGGTGCAACTGCAAAAACTGTACACGCTATCAGTATGCTTTACAATGGCGCCAACATCAGCGGCGAACAATACCTGCGACTGCGCAAAGAGGGCGTAAACGCAAGCAGAGCAGCAGAGGCAGGCTTGATGAACGCAATCCCACAGGCGGTACTTGAAGAACTTCCGCTTGGCAGACTGCTTAAAAAGATGCCAGCCGGTAGCGGACTGAAGGCTAAGATATGGGAAGTTACCAAACGTGGCCTTGAAGAAGGTGTTACCGAAGCATTACAGGAATTCCCGGAACAGGCTACGGACTTATGGGCAAAGAACCCTGGCGCAAGCACTGCCAAACTTGCGGAGAAGTGGGGCGAGAACTGGCAGCAGAACTTGAAGGAAGCGGGATATAGCGGCCTTGTCGGTGCTATCCTTGGCGGTACTGCAAGTGGTGCAAAGGTTGCAGTTGACAGCGTTGTTGAGCACGTCGCTTTGAAAGCCAACGAAGAACGCAAGGCAAAGTTAGTAGCAGATGCTGAAAGAATCAGAGAAACAGGCATTAACCCGGAGCGTGCGGCGGCTGAAATTGAAGCGAACAATCCTAACTTTGAGGACGATACTGTTACTGTATCGGCACAGGACTTGGAAGGCTACAAGCAGACCAGCAGTAACAACAAACTTTTTGAGGAATTAGGAATTACCGAAGAAGAAGTCGGAGCGGCTGCGGAGCTTGGGCAGGATATAGACATTAGCCGTGGCAAGTTTACGGCGGCTATGGCTAAAGACAATGCACTGTTTGAAGCTACGAAAGACAATATGTACTTTGACAGCAATGGCGAATTGTCGGACGGCGGTGCAAAGACACGCAAAGAACTGCGAGAAGGGTACAACTTAACCAGGCAGGCAAGCGCGGAGCTTGACACAGAACTTGACGCTATTGTTGGCAGCGCTACTAAAGCAGGTATGAATAAATCTCATGCCGGCAATTTGCGCTTAGTATTGGAGAGCCGCGCACTTATTGCAGACCCCGAAAATCCTGCTGCATGGCTGCAAAAGAATAAGCTGCGCTTTGAAGATGGCGGCAAAGCTAAACAAAAGAATGGCTGGTTTAGCAAGGGAGGAGTGCTTAAAAAAGAGCAATTCTATACTACTAATATTACCGGAAATGAGATGGGACACTATTCAGATTTGAAGAGCTTGCAGAAAAAGGCTTTTGCATGGTATAGGGACAACTTGCAAGGCACGAGCGTTCATAATGGTGTATTGGGTGATATTAGAATAGATAAAGGGTATCAAGAAAATAATATTAAATTTGGCACAAGTGGCAGAAAGAAAATGGAACACACTTCCGCTAAAAAAGAAAAACTTTTTGCATTGCGCTATTTACGTGAAATTATGGAGAATGGTAATTTCGTTACAGAATCTGCGCCGCAAAAAGAAAAACATTCAGACGAGAATTTTTATTATATTCATTCTGCACTGAATGTTAATGGTGAAAAACGTTATGTAGTTGTTACAGTAAGAGAACATAATGATAAATCATTATCATATTATAATCATAATGTTTTTAACGAAAGTGAGTATAAAAAAATAGAGGACGCGTTCAAGCCCTCGGGTTCCGAGCAATTCAAGGCTCAGCCCAGTATCTCAAACAAAACGTCCTCTTTTGCTGATAGTGTATCACAAAAAGCAGATAATTACAAGCAACAAAAAATTGTCAATGGTACACTGAAAGATAAAGGCATGATTTCCCCAATGGATGATGGTACTTATGTTATCACGCTTTTTAAGGGCGCAGATGCAAGTACAGTTATCCACGAAACAGGACACTACTTTGTGGAAACCATGATTAACGAAGCATTGGCAGACCCCAGCAACACAAGACTAAACGCTGATGCGAAAAAGCTCATGGAGTATGCAGGCATTGACGCTGACACATGGGCAAGCGGTGACGTTGAAGCAAAGAGAGCCGGCCATGAAAAGCTGGCAGAAGCATTTGAAACCTACATCATGGAAGGCAAAGCGCCTAGTGTTGGCCTGCGTGGAGCGTTCCAAAGATTCGCTAATTGGTTATCAGCTATTTATAGCAAGATAGCAAGAAGTGAAAATGCGGCAGAATTAACACCAGAAGTACGGCAGGTATTCGACAGAATGTTGGCGTGCCGTGAAGAAATTGAAGTTATGGCACGCATGGAGGGCATATTCGGCGGCTTGCCGGAGAATATAACTTCCAAGTTATCAGACCAAAACAAAAAGACCTTGCAGGATAAAATCTTGAAGGCTAAAGACAAGGCCGTGGATATTCTGACAAGACGCGCAATGGCTGATTTCAGCGCAAAGCGCAGAGCTGAAAAGGCTGCTTTCATCGAAGAAATACGGCCGCAGATTGAGCAGGCAGTAGCGCAAGAACTTGTCAATCGTGCAAGAGTGCAAGTCGGGCAGGAATTTGGGCAAGAATCGAAACTTGCTAATCCCGCGATTATTGCGAGAAAATACAGACACGTTTTAGGAAGCGTACTGCCAAACTATAATGATATGCTGAACGATACCAATGCCAGCATTGACGATATACTCAATCCGATAGTTGAGTATCTGCAAGCAGAAGTCGACACATACGGCACACTTTCTAAAGAGCGTGTTGCAAACGCTGAAGACATGCTGATTGCTATGTTCAGCAAGTCAAGACAGAAAACTGTTACCAATCCTACATTCGTTGTTGATGAAAACGGTATGGCTCATGCTAACTTTAGGCAGAAAATCAACGAATGGGAAACAATCGAAGCTAATCCGCGTAGGCTTGCAAGAAAATACATTTATGGCAATGAGCGCATAAACTATAATGAATTATTAAAAGATACAAACGGAGCTATTGATGATATTTTAAATCCTATTGCTGATAGAATAGAAAGTGAGCTTGCGGAATATCAAGATACAGTCAAGAGTGAGCGTGCGTTTTTTATCAATGGCAAGTGGGGCTACTTCGCCGCAACAAACAGAACAGAAGGCAAGTATGCGAATGATTTTGCAGGCATACCGGACCAGAGCGCAGTCTTGGTTGACTTCGGCGAGATAGGCAAGGACGGAAAACGTCATTGGACTAAGCGAGCTTTAGAGCAAGCGGATATTGAAGGCCTTGTATTCCATGAAGCAGGCGACAGTATTCGTAATGTCAACTGGGTGTCCAGATATGTTCACGATTACGGCGGAAGTGTAAGCGACTTAACCAGCAAAAAAGGGCGTAGGAGAATTGCCGAAAAGATTGCAAGGGGCGAAGATATAGCGGACTACTACGATTTGCGTAGCACCGGTTTAGATTATGGCGATGCCGAAATTAAGGCAGACTTTAAACATATTGTCGATGAACTGGACAGACTGCAAGCGTTGAAGCATAGACTTGAAACAGACCCCGAAGGTGTCGACCTGGTAAAAGAAAGTAAGCGCAACCAATTATCGCAGGAGCAAAAAGAACTCTTTGACCAGATAGCAGAGGAAAACGGCTATGCCAGCGGCTACGAAATGGCAAGGGAGATTGTCGAAGGTTACACCGTCAATGAGAATGAAGGCAGCGACGTACAGGACAACTGGGCGAGAAACTACATCCGTAACGGCGGTGACAGGGCAAAACTTAAAAGCGAAGAAGGCTTGAAGGAGATTGCCGAAACTTTGGTAGAGGGTGAACAACTTACGGAGCTTAACGAGCTTAAAGCCTTGAAGCATGGGCTTGAAACTAATCCGGATAAAGTCGACCTTGTGGAGATGAGCAAAAAGCGTGCCTTGTCTAACGAGCAGAGAGAACTGTTTGACTGGGTGGCTGACAGCTTAGGCTATGACAGCGGCGATGCTATGGCGCAGGATATTTTGACTTCGCCGAGTGAAAGAGCTATGCTGCGTCAAGAGATTGACAAGGCCGTGAACCGCAGATTCCCCGACTTCATGCAGGAGCGTGAGCAGGCAAGAGAAGCGGCAAGGGAAGCACTCTATAATGACGAGAGCGGCGAAGTAGTGGCACTTGAACAACAGCTTATTGATGAAGCACTCAATGAAATAAGCGACAAGGATATTAAGCAAAAAGAGCGCGAGAATATTGCTAAAGTGCGTAAGCAGAACGCAGATAATTTTGCTAAACGCTATATCCAGACTTTGCCCGCAGGCGAGGTTATGAAGCCGAGAAGATTTGCTATGGCAGAACGCAGAGCGGCGGCTAATGCAAACAAGGCTGCGAAAGCTGGCCTTTTGGAAGAAGCGGCTATGTATAAGCAGCAGCAGATGATTAACCACGCTTTATATCGTGAAGCAGTCAAGGCGAAACATCAGATTGAAAGCGCAAGAAAGTACGTCAAAAAGCAGATGCACAGCAAGAAAGAAGTATGGGGAACAGAGCAGCACTTCTTCCAGATGTGCGCTTTGCTGGAGCGTATGGGCTATCACCGCAAGGACTTTAACACCAACGGCAGAGAAGTGCAGCCGCTTAGCGATTACATTGCAGAGATGCAGGCAAAGTACGGTGACGAAATTATTTCTATGCCGGAGTTTGTTCTGAATCCGAATAATGATTTGACCAACGCGCCGCAGCTTAGCCTTGCAAACTATATGGACGTTATCGACGCACTGAAAAACATTCGTGCTATTGCAAAGCAAGATACGAAGATGAATAAGATTGCCGCCGGTGAAGCCTTTGAACAGGTTAAGGCTGATACGATAGCGCACCTGCAAGAATTGCCGGTAGAGTATGAGGCGGAGATTGGCAGCGACAGCAAAAAGAGCCTGCGTAAGCGAATTGTCGAATGGCCTAAAAACTTCATGGCTACGCTGCGTAATGCTGATAACTTCTTCTTGATGATGGATAATTGGACAGAAGGTTATTTTACTAGGGAATTTTACAACAAAATCAACCATTGCGCAGATATGGAAAGCACGATGCTTGAAGGTTATCAGAAGGAGCTTACAGATGCTTTGCAGAAATGGGAGCCAGATAAGAAAACAGGTATTGCACATGATACAAGGATTTACTACGAAGAGCTTGGCGGTAGCGCAGATAAGCATGCTTTGATTGCTATGCTGTGCAACTTGGGCAGCGACAGCAACGCCGCAAGGCTGTGTTCGCAAAAACCGGTAGGCGTAAAGAATTCTGATATATGGGTGGAAGAATCGGAGCTTATAGGCAGAGAAGAAGCAATGCTGCAAACCAAACAAAACCTTATAGAGTTTTTGTGTAAGCATCTGACTAAAGAAGATATTGCCTATGCGCAGGCACGTATCAATGCAGCAAGTAAATTCTGGCCTATGCTGGCAGAAGTCAACCGCAGAACAAAAGGCTTTGAACCGCCGAAGATTGAAGCATCACCGCTGGTGCTGAAGCTTGCAAGCGGCGAAAGCGTGGTGTTTGACGGCGGCTACTTCCCGTTGGAACGCGATACACGCACCGGCAGTATGCCCGGAAAATTTGACAGAATCGACAGTACCGAAGAAGGCAGCAGACCGCCGCAACGGACTTTGACTACGGATACTAGCGCAAGTAAAGCACGTACCGGCGGCAAATATCCCGTAGACTTATCGCGCGGCAGTGAGGTTACGGCGGTAAAAAAATACATTCATGATATTTGTTATCGCGAAACAATGCTTGATTTCAGAAAGATACTGAACGATGAGGATATTTACCGCAACATGGTTGAGCGTTTAGGCGATACAAACGTAAGACTTTTGAGAGAGTTTTTGCAGGCTTGCGCTAACCCATATGGCAATAAGACAGCATATATGGCTGAGAATCTGTTTACGAAAGCTGCCAACGCTTTACGTAATATTGCAACAAATACCGCTATTATGCTTAACTTCAAAACGGCAATGCAGAACTTTTCTAACATCCTGCTATACGGAAATAGCGTAGAAGGCTTTACTTATGCTGACGCTTTCAGAGCCTTGTACCGTGGCTTTACAGGTGAAGGCAGGGCAGAAGTAGATGCGATTTGCGCAAAAAGCGTGTTTATGCGTGAACGCATGGAAGTACCAGACGTTACATTGAGAGATATTCAGAATCGTTCCGACCTTAACTCAATTGAGAAAAAGACGCTGAAATATGGTGCAATGCTGTTAGGCTACACTGATATGATGACTGCAAAGCCGGTATTTGCAGAAGCATACATGAAGAAAATCAATGAAGGCAAGACGGAGCAGGAAGCACTAGACTTTGCGAACGCTGTTATTCGTCGCACGTTAGGCAGTAGCCGTATTCATGATGTGTCAAGCCTGCAACGTGGCAGTGGTCTATTCAGACTGTTTACGATGTTCCAGGGATTCTTCAATACGCAGTTTAACCAATGGGACAGAGAAGCTCATATTGCTAAAAGGTTATGGAATAGCGGTGAAAAAAAAGAAATGGCTGAACGGCTGATTGCTTTCGTTGCTGCTAAATGGTTAGGCGTATGCTTGTTGAACGTGGCTATCGGAGAGCTTTCTTTGACCGCTCCTTTTGAGAAAGATAAAAAAGACGATTGGAATAATCTTGCAAAAGAGCTTATCAACTACCCGTTGTCTATGGGCGGCCCCGTAGGGCAGGCAGCGAATGTTGGCGTACAGACCTTGCTAGGCATGAGAAACTACGGCTACAGACTGACTGCGGCGCAAGGCTTGATTGACAGAGGCTTTACTGTTGCAAGACGTATAAACGATGTTGTGGAAGGTAAGAAAGAGCCTAGCGAATTGGCAGAGCAGGTGGCATATGTCGGCGGCGCATGGCTTGGTATTCCTAGCGGCATCTTCAATATCATATTCAACGGTATAGATATTGCTGCTGGTGATATGGATTTTGAACTGCAAGATATTTACAAGCGCAGACCAAAAAGCGAACGTAAAAAAGATTGACAAAAATTTCACAAAGTAGCATAGATACGAACCTTTGAAAATGAATGTATAATTAGTTAAAGTGAATTTATTAAGTGTAGATATAAAAATATATCTACACTTTTCTTTTGGCAAAAATAATAAAAGGAGGGGAACTATTATGCTTGCTCATGTTGAGAACAGAATCACATATAGCGGCAACGGAAATGCAACAGAGTTTGCGTATCAGTTTAAAATTTTAAACCGAACGGACATTAAAGTTTTGCTGACAGACGCAGACGGCAAAGAAAAACTGCTGACTAAAGATTATTATGTTGACGTTGAAAAAAGCGTTGTGCGTTATCCAGGTTACGCAGTCGGTGCAGAAGTACCGGAGAGCGAAAGGCCGGCAGTACTGCCGGCCGGGTGGAAACTGACGATTTATAGGGAAGTGCCGGTGACGCAGGAAACAGACTTGCCCGACCAATATCCTTTTAACCAGGTTGAAGATATTGGCGATAAACTGACGATGATTGCGCAACAGCTTACAGATACTACCGGCAGAAGTTTGAAAATCGGTGTAAGCAAAAGTACTGATATTGATACTGTAATCCCGTGGGAGAATGGCAAAAGCTTTAGAATTAGCGACGACGGAAAAACTCTTGAATTGTCGGAAGACCCGGCAAAGGTTTTGCCATTGGCGCAAGGCGTTTATGCGCAAACACAAACGCAAGCACAAAACGCTATTGCAAGTGCTGCCGCTGCCGCAAAGAGTGAAAGTAGCACAAAGGCTTATATGGACACTACAAAAGACCTTAGTGAAAATGTTAATGTCTTTATTCCTAGTGTATCATCGGACGGCGTGTTGACATGGACAAATAAAGCTGGCTTGGCTAATCCTGCAAGTGTTAACATTAAGGGTGCAAAGGGTGATAAAGGTGACACCGGTGCAACAGGTGCAAAGGGTGATAAAGGTGACACCGGTGCAACAGGTGCAAAGGGTGATAAAG